>Ga0209614_1001864_pt1 | contig 14844 bp, 11 predicted proteins | sample BlaSprsedimmetaG_FD_185484 | JGI IMG/M metagenome (GOLD analysis project Ga0209614, IMG submission 185484) | Hot spring sediment bacterial and archeal communities from California, USA to study Microbial Dark Matter (Phase II) - Blank Spring... ... | reverse complement strand
TTCTGCTCTTCCCGCATCGTTTTGAGTTCTTGTTGGTTGGCCTCCCATTTGCGGTTCTGCTCTTCCCGCATCGTTTTGAGTTCTTGTTGGTTGGCCTCCCATTTGCGGTTCTGTTCCTCCCACTTGCGGGTATTCTCTTCCCGGTCGCGGCGCAGTTCATCCAGCACGCGGTCGAAGCGGCTCTCGGTCTCGCCTTTGTCCGCGTAACGTTCCCGCGTTAGACTCAAGACCCACTCGCGCATCTCGCGGTCGCGCCGCAATATGCCCGGCAGTTCCCGGCGAATCAATTGCGTCAACTGTTGGTTTTCCATATTGCCTCCCACCGCTAAAACCATACCGCTTTATAATTCCATTATACCACCGCTACGCCGCCTTATCTCCCGTAGTGTCGCACCTGTTCTTCGATCCACGCATACGTCTGCGCGATCCCCTCGCACAACGGCGTCTGCGCTTCCCAGCCCAACAGTTTGCTCCGCGCCTTGCTGAAATTCCGCGAGTGGACGCCCACCGGCCCTTCCACGTACCGGATCCCGACCTGCTTGCCGGAGACGTCGATGACGGTTTGCACCAGTTCGGCCACGGTCACGTACTCCTCGCCGCCCAGGTTCACCGCACCTTCGAGATCGGACTGGGTCAGCCGGTAGATGGCCTCGACCATATCGTCCACGTAGGTGAAGTTGCGGATAGCCGTGCCATCACCCCACACATCGACCGTGCCACCGTCCGCCGCTGCGGCGACCTTGCGACACATCGCGGCCGGCGCTTTCTCCCGCCCGCCGCGCCAGGTCCCCTCCGGGCCGTAGCAGTTCTCGAAGCGCGCAATACGCACCTGGATGGGGTAATGCCGGGCGTAGGTTTGCGCCATGCGCTCGGCGTAGAGCTTCTCCCAGCCATATTCGTTGTCGGGATGCGCGGGGACGGCGTCGGCCTCCGTCAGCGCCGGTTCGCCGGGTTCCATATCGCGGTAGACACAGACCGACGAGGAGAAGAAATACCGTGGCACGCCGATTCTGGCCGCCGTGTCGATCATGTTGACGTTGATCAGCGCGCTGTTGTGCATAATCTCACACTCGGCGGTGTGGATGAAGCCCATGCCGCCCATGTCGGCGGCCAGTTGGTACACCTCGTCGAAGGTGCCGCCATCGACGGAGAGCGCCTGCCAGCAGTTGTGCGCCTCGCGCAGGTCGAGCAGCAGGAATTCATCGGCCTGGGTGGGGGCGAACTCGTGTTCTTTGATGTCCACGCCGCGCACCCAGTATCCCGCGCGCTTCAACTTCTTCACCAGATGTCCACCGATGAACCCACCGGCACCACAAACCAAAGCCTTTTTCATCGTTCAGTTTCCTCCGTAGAAAAGCAGTTGAAAGTTGCAAGTTACAGGTCGTCTAAAGCCGAAAGCCAAAGGTCAAAAGTCGCGAAAAAACTCAGCGTGCTCCGCGTTCTCTGCGGTGATAAGGCCGTTCCAAAAAAATAAACTACCCAAGTCTCTGTCTTCAAACTGCGCCGGATTGCCGGGCTAATAGCCGATCGCTGACAGCTACTCACTCCCGTCCAACACCCGCGCCGGGCCGTCAGACTTGCAAAAGTGCACGCTATAGTACGCCGCCGCGTTGGGATGGGCTGCCGGATACCGCGCATCGATAAAGGCCTGAATCTCCTCCCGGTAAGCCGGATCGCTCAGACCGATGCAACTGCCCCGGAATCCCGCGCCGCTAAAGCGCGCGCCGTACACACCGGGCGCCTCGGAAAGAATATGGTACAGCGTCACCAACTGCGGGCAGCCCGACTCGTAATTGTAGACCGAGCTGGCCCCCGAGTCACGCATCAGCCGTCCGATGGTGACCACGTCGCCTGCGCGCCAGGCCGTCGCGCCCGCGCGCACGCGCGCCACCTCGGTGAAGAAATGTCGCGCCCGCCGGTCCAACGGGGCCGGCAATCGCCCCCCCAGCTCCGCGTACACCTCTTCCGGCACCATGCGCAAGCGCGGCTGCTCCGGCGGCGTCTGCCCGGACCAGGTCAACAACAACCGCGCCGCTTCCTGACATTCGGCCACCCGGTTGTTGTAGTCTGTGCCTCCCAGGGATTTTTCCACCCCGGAATAGACGACCAGAATATCGAACCCGTTTCGCTCGTGCGGGATTGGAATCTGCTCGAACGCCACCGACTGGCAATCCAGGTAAGTCAGCGTGTCGCGCTCGCTCTTGAGGATCATCGACTGATCCATGATGCCGTTCTTCAGCCCCAGGTACACGTTCTCGATGTAGCGGTCGAGCTGGATGTTCTCCTCGGCAGAGACGGTCAGGTCGTTCGCCGTCTCCAGGGCCAGCAGATACGCCACACCGACCGCCGCCGAGGAACTCAGCCCGCCGATGGGCATACTGCCGCCCACCACCGCGTCGATGCCTACCCGTAGCTTGTGCTCCTGCTGCAAGGCCAGCGCCGCGCCGCGCACGTAGTTGCCCCAATCTCTGGGTGACTTGGGCGGCACGTCGTCCAACGCAAATTCGACGCAGCCGGGGAAGTTCAGGCTCTCGATGCACACCCGCCGGTCGCGGCGCGGCGTGAAGGCCAGCAGGATCACCCGATCCAGCGTCATCCCCGTCACCAGGCCATCCTGGTGATCCACGTGCGCGCCGAGCGGCGAAATCCGCAACGGCGCGTAGACCACGCGCATATCCGCATCCGTACAGCCGGTGCGCTGCTTGAGACGCTGGCGCAGTTGTTCGATCTGCATCGTCACCTCGACCACTCAGCGCGAATTCAAAAAACCACGTGATTCCAGGTAGGCGACGATCTTGCGAGCATTTGCTTCAGGCGTGGTCTCCACCGTATCCAGCGTCAGTTCCGGATTGAGTGGCGCTTCGTAAGGGTCATCGATGCCGGTGAAGCCCTTGATCTCGCCGCGCCGCGCGCGGGCGTACATTCCCTTCACGTCGCGCTCCTCACACACCTCGAGGGGCGTGTTGACGAAGACCTCCACGAAGTGATCCTCACCCACCATTTTGCGCGCCTCGTTGCGGGTGGAGAGATAGGGGCTGATGGCGGCGCAGACCACCGTGCCGTTATGGCGCGCGATCTCCCCGGCCACAAACCCGATGCGCAGGATGTTGGTGTCGCGGTCTTCTTTGCTGAAGCCCAAGCCCTTGGAGAGGTGCGTGCGCACCACGTCGCCATCTAACACTGTCGCCTGACGCCCGCGCTCCAACAGCATCGGGACCAACGCTTCGGAGATGGTGGACTTCCCTGCGCCGCTCAGCCCCGTAAACCAGATGCACAGGCCTTGCTTGTGACGCGGCGGATTCGTCTCCATCAAAATCTGCGCCGTTTCCGGGCGGGTGAACCACGCCGGCAGCAATTTGCCCTGCGCCAGGTAGTCATCGCGCACCTGCGTGCCGGAGATGCTGGCCGTCTTCGCGTTCTTGGGGGCTTTGGAGACCTCTTCGTAGCGATCCTCGTCCACCAGGTAGACGATCTCCTGGAACTGCACCGCCTTGACGCCCAATTCATCCTCATACTGCGCCATCATCTCCTGCGCCTCATACGGGCCATAGAACGGTTTGCCGGTGCTGTCTTTGCCCGGCCCGGCGTGATCACGCCCGACGACGAAGTGCGTCGCGCCGTAGTTGCGGCGGATGAGCGCGTGCCACAATGCCTCGCGCGGCCCGGCCATGCGCATCGCCAACGGCAGCAGGCTCAGCGCCGTGTTCTCGTCGTAGTAATTCTCGACCAGCGCCTTGTACACCCGCACGCGCGTGTAGTGATCTACGTCACCAGGCTTGGTCATCCCCACCACGGGATGGATGAGCAGGCTGCCGCCGACTTGCGCTGCCGCCCGCTTGGTCAATTCCTCGTGGATGCGGTGTAACGGGTTGCGCGTCTGGAAAGCCACCACGTTGCGGTTGCCCATCTCCGCCAACAGCGCGCGCACCTGCGCGGGCGTGCGGCGGATTTCGACGAAATCGTAATAGATGGGCAGATTCAGCACCTTCAGCTCACCGGAGATGCACAAGTCGCGCCACTGTTGCATCTCGGAAACCAGTGGATGGCGGTGATCGGTCGTGCCGCACACCAAGCGGGCCTCGCGCGTGGGGTCCCAACGGAAGACCTCCTCGATGCGCATCACGGCGACGATGTAGTTGCGCGAATCGCGCAACGTGATCCACTCCTCGCGGGTGGGCAAATCCTCCTTGCTGATCGTCAGTGTGATGGGGATAGGAAACAGGGTCCCGTCCGCCAACCGCATCTCGGTCAGCACACGCTGGTAATCAGCCTTCGACATAAAGCGGTCCAGGGGCGAAAAGCCGCCCACCGCCAGCAATTCGAGGTCGCACAAGTTGCGGTCGCTGATTTGCAGGGAAGGGAAACGGTTCGCCTCGGCCAGCAGCGCCTCGCGCTCCGCGCCGCTAACGACCAAATCGACGAGTTTACCTCCGTAGGGAGGATTTAAAAGGTCCTGGGTTTGTTTTTTCTTAGTCACGAAAGCTCCTCACGAATTAATAGTAAATAGCGAATGACGAACGCATCACGCCATTGCTCTTATAAACGATTTTCAATGTCTGTCAAACCTTGAAGGTTTGTAAAAGAATAATTTCCCAAAGACAGTCATCTGTTTGCGTAAGTCGTGACTGAGCAATTTGCGGATCCTCAGTCGCGCGTTTCAGCGTCTTCCAAAGCACGGAGGAGACGCTGCATTTGCAAACTGTTGGTGAGATCGCCGCGCGTGCGTTCCAAAACACCGCGCAGTTGATCGACGCGACGGCGCAGACCACCGGTAATCGCGTCGGGGTAGCTGAACGACATCAAGACCTCGTAGGCTGCGTCCATCGCCGCCAACAACCGCTCGGCCTCGTCCATCGCGCCCTGACGCATCACGTCCAGGCAACGCCGGCGCAATTCGCTGGCCGCCTCGCACACGCCGTTGAGATAGGTGTTGTAGGGTACGGTCAAGGCGTCAAGCGCCGGCAGCGCGCCGTCCGAAATCAATGCCAACGTGATCCGCGCTTCGACCAACTCTTTCAGCGCGTCCTGCGTGTATCCGGCGTAGAACAGGTCGGGAAAAGGCGCCAGGAGTGCCTGCATCTCGCGTCCCACGGCCTCGGCCTGGGTCAACAATTCGGCGGCCTCGTCCCAAACGTTGCGGTGACCTGCGCGGATGGCGCTGGAACACAAACGAATCAGTTCACGGCTCTTGCTGAGCGCCTCGTCGCGAGCCTGGTTGCGCGCTTCCAGGTCGGCCTGCGCAGCCTCGGCCAATCGATCGAGCCATACTTGTAATTCATCTACCATGCTATCCCTCCCCATCCGGCGGATGCACGCCGCTGAAGAACTCGCGGGCCAGGTCATTACCGTGACCGGGGACCACAATCTCGCCAAAGCTCGCCTCGTACTTGGCAAGGTTATCCTGCAATGCGCCTAGCAGGAGTTTCGCGTTCAGTGGCGTGACCACCACGCGTGCTTTCACCCGCACCTGCGGTTGGTTGGGCAGCATTTGGGCCAGGTCCATGATGATTTCGGAAGGGGAATGAGAGATCAACGCGAAGTTCGCATAGATGGGTTCCAGACCGGCGGGCAATTCAACATTGAGAGATTTAGATTTTGCTGACATAAGTACCTCCATTATACCACGCTGCAAAGTCAGACTCAGTAGATCGAAAAATGGCAAAGACTACAAAAGTCTCAGCACGTATTGCGCCTTGCAGACCTGTTGTTTAGCGTACACATTGGCTCAAGCAGGCACCTCGTAAGACTTTTGTAGTCTGGCTCCGGCTTGAATTTCGATCTACTGAGACTACAAAGAACAGAGGGGCATACGCCCCTCTGTATCATCGAACATAACTCTCCCGCTCTTTAGAAGGGAATTTCGCCTTCTACCTCATACTCTTCGGGGGCTTCCGCAGCGCCGGGAGCGCCGCTCGCCTCGCCACGGCTGCCGAGCAAAACCAACCGGTCCGCCGTCACCTCGTAGCTGGCCCCGGCTGTACCGTCCTGGCGGGTCCAGATTTTTGGGCCGCCTGTGGCCTTATCAGGTGTCAGACGACCTTCGATCATCACCTGTTGCCCCTTGGTCAAATACTGGGCGGCAATTTCTGCGGTCTTGCGCCATGCGGTCACGCGGAACCACGTGGTTTCCTCACTTTTCGAGCCATCGGGGTTGTTCCACCTGCGGTTCGTCGCGATGCTTAGCGTGGTCACCGGCGTTCCATCCGGCGTGTAACGCATCTCTGGATCACGGCCCAGATTGCCAACGATGATCAGCTTTTGATATGCCATTGTGTCGCCTCCTTTGCACTATGGGGAAAAAATGTGTAAGAACCAAATAAATTGTACACCGATCGCCACAAAGTGCAAATTCGGGAAAGGGTATTGAGGTGCAACGCACTTTTTAGGGCCAAGGGCGTTGCACCTTCAAAATGAGTACTAGGGGGATTCACCTTCGATGAAGCACACAAGGCCGTCTACAATCCCGGCAGCGACCACACCGGAGCGTTGGGTTAAAATCTCGCGGTCATCCAGCAGAAAACCGGTTTCGATGACGGCCGCCGGGGTGTTACGATCGATTTCGTAATAAGCATGGTAGCGGGTCATATCGTACGTGATGGTGTTCGCGTCGAATGGCAACCCGGTGCGCTCGGCATAATAGCGTGCGACACAATCGACCAACACATTCGCAGAGGGTGTAAAAGTAGATTCCGCGCTGACAACCTTGAAGCCGGATTTACCCGGGAAACCACAAGAATCAGCATGAATGGAAAGCAGGGCGTCGGCCTGATAGCCATTGAGGCGCACATCGAATTCATCCAAAAGATCAACAATCCAGCCCCGCTGCGCAAGCAACGCGACCACCCGCCGCGCAACATCGCGGTTTACGTCCACTTCCTGCAACCCATCAGGGCAGATCGCGCCGCTGTCACTGCCGCTGTGGCCGGCGATGATGCCGATGTGCGGCGTATATGGCGTGACCGCGAGGGAGGGTGCGGGAACCGCTGTCGCAGTAGGTGTGGACGCGCCGAGCGGGATCAAGATCGGACCGCTTCCATCGCGCTCTGGGTCCGACGCGGTGGCTTCCGACCCCACTGCCACAATCGGGATCACTCCCATCGGCACGCCAAAAGCCGCGAGGAGGGCCAATAATACCAGAAATCGCACCATCCATCCTACAGCCCAGGGGTCGACGCTCACAGTTGTTTTCTTCATTGGGTTACCATAATTAACGCATACGGCGTTTCCACTCATCCTTCACTTCGATCGCGTCCCAGTTATCCTTGTGGACCAGAAAATCCCGCAGCAAGCGGTTGAATTTGCTGGTTTCCTCCAACATCGGGTAGTGCTGTGCCGTCTCGAAAACAAATGGGTACACGTTGTAATCCAGGTCTTCTAACACATCATCATCCGGCACCTGGATGATAGGATCTTCCCGGCCACAAACTAGCAGCACAGGGATATCCAGATTCTCCAACACGTCCAGGAGATTGTGATCCAGCACCGACTTCACGCTCTGAATCACGGCGTTGGCATCCGTTTTGCCCGCCTCGATATCGACTTCCTCATACGTTTTCAAACGGCGGCCCAGAATAATCTTGGCCGGGTTATCGCCGCCGGCGTAGCCACTCAAAGAGCGCGCGATGTCGCTGCCGGCCAGAGGCGTGCAGACCGTCAGCAATTGTTCGACGCGCTCAGGGTGCGCTTGGGCAAAATGCGCGCCCACCACCCCACCCAGACCGTGACCGATGAGCGGCACGCTGTTGATGCCCATCTGCTCCATGAAAAGCTCTAGCTGCCCTACATAGCCAGGGACGCTGTATCGCGTCACCACCTTATCAGAATCGCCGAACCCCCAGAAATCCAAAGCATAAGCGCGGAAAGAGGAGGACATATCGACCATCGTGGGTACCCAGTAGCGCCACGAGCCGAGCCAGTCGTGGAGAAATAGCAACGGCTTGCCACGTCCTAAAGCCTCGTAATGAACGAGACTGCTTTCGAGGATAATCGCACTCATAGACTGAGCTCCACGTTATGCGTTATGCGTTATGCCTTACCGATTTCCTGCAAAATTCTATTGACTTGCGCGGTGAGTTCGTCCGGCGCAAAAGGTTTTAGGATGTATTCCATCGCCCCAACTTCCAAGCCTTCCTGTATCTCACTCTCCTGTCCCTTCGCAGAAAGGAAGACCACGGGAATATCCCGCGTAATCGGATTTTCCTTCAACGCTTCACACGCCTGATACCCGGTCATCCGTGGCATCCGCACATCCATCAAAATCAGATCGGGAATGGCATCCGGCGCTTTTTCCACTGCTTCCGCGCCATTGCTCGCCAACTCAACCTCGAACCCGGCAAAACGCAGGGTAAAAGCTATCAACTCCCGAATGTCACGCTCGTCTTCTGCGACCAAGATTTTGACCATGCTCACGACTCCTTCAGTGCACCGTTTCTCTGGATAAGACGAAACTGCGTGCTAGTTCAGCAACATTATCCGCGAGTTCCTCAACAGAAAATGGCTTGATGACAAATTGTACCGGCCCAGCGCCATTGCGGCCATTCCCAAAATGCTCAAAGTGCTCATTGTGCAGCGCATCTTCAGTCAACAACATCACCGGGACGTTAGCCATGCTCGCGTCCTGCCTGAGATGCTCCACGACCTGATCGCCGTCCATATCGGGCAACTCTCGATCCACAACAATGGCTGCCGGATGCACTCCGCGCACCAGGTCGAGTACGCTTTCGCCGCGCCGGGCTGTGCGAACGTTCATTCCGCGTAGGTGTAGCGCCGCGCGTAGCGGATCGAGCACACGGCGGTCGTGCCCGGCGACTACCACCGTCTCCTGACGGTCGAGCAGCGGCAAGATGACCTCCCGTAACCGCTGTTCGTCCAATGGTTTGACCAGGAACTCCGTCGCGCCCATGCGCAGTCCCCGCTGCCGGTCCTGCGTCACGGAGACAATGACCACCGGAATGTCCGCCGTCTCGACGTCGCGTTTGAGCAATTGCAACACCTCGAATCCATCCAGGTCCGGCAGACGAATGTCCAGCGTAATCAAGTCGGGGTGCTTTTCACGCGCCATGTGCAACGCTTGCTCGCCAGAACTCGCGGTCAGGAATTCGATATCTTCGCGCTGCAACATCAATTTCAGCAAATCGGAGCTTTCCCGGTCATCTTCAACCACCAGCACCATCACCTGAGCCTCTCCGGCAATACGTGGCGGTAGCGTCCCAACGTCCTCGGCCGGTTCGCCCTCGGCCAGCGGCACGGAGAAGGTGAACGTGCTGCCCTTCCCTAAGACACTGTCCAACAAAATATTGCCCCCATGCATCTGGATCAAGGACAGTGAGATGGCCAGCCCCAACCCTGTCCCAGACACTTCGTAGACGGCGGGATCATCCTCTACCCGGTAGAAACGCGAGAAGAGCTTCTTCTGGTTTTCAGGCGCAATGCCGATGCCGGTATCGGAGACAGCCACGTACATCTTCGCATCTCGGACGTAAGCGTAAATACCAATCTCTCCCCCGACGGGTGTGTATTTGTAGGCATTGCCCACGATATTGGTCAAAATCTGCGCCAGGCGATCGCGATCAGCGTATACCCTGGGGAGATCATCAGGCATGACGGTATAGAGCCGTTGCTCCTTTTCTGTAACCTCTGGCTGTACCAGGTCTACCACCTGCTTGATGATATCCGCGATAACAACCGGTGCCAGTTGCAACTCCACGCGCCCCGTCTCGATGCGAGAAATGTCGAGTAGATCGTTGACCAGCGTGGTCAGACGCTCGGCGTTGGTCTTCACCCGCTTGAGAAAATCGCGTTGCATATCCGACAACGCTCCGGTGGCGCCCATCAAAACGAGATCGACGTATCCAACAATCGACGTCATCGGCGTGCGCAATTCGTGCGAAACGGTCGATACAAAATCACTCTTAGCGCGGTCGGCCTCCACCTCGGACGTAATGTCGCGGAAGACAGAGACGACGCCGAGGAACTCCTGGGACGGCGAAACAACTGGCGACAGGTGAACGCTGACGAAGCGTCGCCCCACTTCCATGCGGTGAACGAGGAATTCCTCCGCACCATATGCACCGGGATCCTGCCGCCAATGCTCGATCTGTGCCAGCCATTCGCGCGCGGCGCTGCCGTAGAGGCCCAGGATGCCATCCTGGGGCCGGCCCAACGCCTGCTCACGCGAAATCGACAGGATGCGCTCGGCCGCCGCGTTGAAGAGGATGACCTTGCCGTTCTCGTCAGCCACCATCACGCCGTCGGCAATGCCCTCGAGGATGGCCTGGTTCTTCACCGCCTCAATCTGTTGCGCGCGCAACATGCTGCCGACGCGCTCGGCCTGCTCGCGGATCAGGCGATACAATTCGGCATTGTTCAGCGCGTTGCCCAACTGCACCGCCGCCGCCTCGACGAGACGCAGTTCCGGCTCATCGAAGACGCTCTCCAGCGACGATTGCATGAGAATGACACCAAGCGATTCTCCGGCTCCACCCACAATCGGTGCCGCCAAAACTGAACGCACGGACCGGTCGATACCTACCGCGCAGCGCTTATCCTTAGAAGCATTCGGAATAATCAATGCTTTCTTGTGGGTGAACACCCATCCAATAACGCCATCCTGACGGTTAAAGGGCGCGAGGCGCCCACCCGGTGGGATCGGCTCGGTGTGCCCGATAGCAGCACGATAGAACAGTTGACCGTTGTTGTTGTCGAGCAAGATCACAGCGCTGCGTGAAGCCTTGACGGCCTTCTGCAGGAGTGAAAGCGCCTGGCTGAGCACGCGATCCATATCCAGGCTGGCGACCAACTCGGAGGCGATGTGATAGAGTACGCTGGAGCGATCGCGTTGCAATCGCAGCCCCTCCAACGCTTCGGCCAGCTCGGCGGTGCGTTCGGCCACGCGCAGTTCCAGTTCCTCGTTGAAGCGCTTGACCTCTTCGAAGAGGCGCGCATTCTCGACGGCCACCGCCACCTGATCGGCCAGCGCGGTCAACGTGGCGACCTCGGTCGGCGTGAAGTCGCCCGTGATCTTGCGGTCAGCAACGAGCACGCCCACCGAACGCCCTTCCACCATCAACGGAACCATAAGCGATGAACCGATGCTCACCGGCCCGGACTTGTAGTGGGGATCGGCAGTAGTATCCTCGATGATCAGAGGCATCCCGGTTTGCACGACCCGCCCCACGCGCTGGTCGAAGGTGGTCTCATCCACCAAATCCAGCGCATAACCGGAGGTCGCCAGCGGCATAAAACGCTCTCCAATCTTGCCTTGCAGGAAAATTGTGGCGTAGTCATAGCCCAACAAATTCGTCACCGATTGCACGACGGTGTTTAAGACCAGCGGTAAATCGAGTTTCGTGGTGATAGAGCGGCTCAACTCGTTGAACAACCGCAAGGTATTGAGCTGGCGGCGTAAGTCCTCAACCAGATGGTTGTTCTCAATCGCCAACGCGACCTGCGCCGCGAAAACCTCGATCACTTCAGCGGTCAGCGCCGTGGGCACACGCCCATCCAACGGATCATCAACCGACATCATGCCGACGATTTCCCCGTGGCTGGCGTATAACGGTATGATAAACGAGTCCTTCGGATGCCACATACCTGGCTGACGCGCCACGGTCGTCTCAATTTCCGGCAAGAAAACGTCCAACCCAATCAAAACGCTGTCGTAGTACTCCGCCGGGATGTAGTAACAGCGTCCCAAGCGGAAACGTTCTTGGAACAACGCTTGGATACGCGGCCAGGGGTGGCGCACTTGCTTCATCTGCTCCAAACGTGTCAGGGGAATGCCGGCACCGGACACCCGGCGCAGTGCTGTACCTTCCACGACGCTAATCAACACAATGTTGAAGCCGGTGCCCTCCTGTACCGCGTAGGCAATGTCGAGCAGTGTCTCTTCCAATGGGCGATCCGAACGCATCGTGCGCGAGACTTCCAGCAACAGCGTCATCTGTTCGGCCCGCTTGTGCATCAACTCCCCACGCTCAAGTTGTTCCTGGTAACGTCGCGTGTTGCCCACCGCGATGGCCGTTTGCGCCGCCAGCCCGGCGATGAACTCCAAGACAGTCGATGTAAAGGCCGCGGGATGTTCTGCTTGCACAAGAATAACCGCAGCCAGGCGTTCCTCATAGAAGACGGGCTCCACCAGCAAAGTGCGCGCGCCAGGAGAAAATAATTCGGCGTTGGGCAACTGCTGCGTATCAGGAATGTACATGGTATCCTGACGGGCCAGGAATTCAGAAGCCATTGAGCGTTCCAGGTCACCCAAAGCCGCCGCGTCATATCCCCGGGAAGTCCGTAGTTCAAAGCTTTCACCATCTGAGAGCGCGATCAAACCGGCTGTGGCACCGCTAAACCGGATGGCTTCTTCCAAAACACCGTTGAGGATATAGTTCAGATCAATCGTAGCGGTAATGTCGCGTGTGATGCGCTGCAAAGCCTCCAATGCTTCGAGACGGCGGCGCAGCTCGGCGTCGGTTTGGGAATACAGACGCGCGTTCTCAATCGCAATCGCTGCCTGCCCGGCGAAAATCTCGGCCAATTTCTGGTGGTGTTCGGTGAACTGTCCCGGTTCTGCGGCCGCAATCTCCAATGTCCCCACCAATTCCCCGTGCGCCACCATAGGCACGCCCAGGAAAGAGCGCGCCCACAGTTTGAGCGTCTCGTCCTTGGGTTCGGCAATTTCCGCCGCTAACACATCGTCGATGAGCAAGGGCTGACGCTCGCGGGCCAGCCAACCACTCAACCCTTCATCAACCCGATATGATACCTCCTTGGGTTGCACAGAACGACGCGCTGTGGCGTTGGTCCTCGTAGCCCGGCTCACCAACACTTCTCGTTCCGCGTCCAATAACGTGATTTCACCCGCATCATAGGGAATCAATCCCGACAACGTCTCCAGGATCACATCCAGTGTGGTTTCAAGATCGAGGCTTTCACCGATCAAACGCCCCATCCGTTGGACAGTCTCCAATTCCTGTACCTGGTCGGCACGTGCTTGATCGACGCGCTCGTAGCGTCCCATCCCGGCAGCCGCGATTTGCGCCAAAGCGACGGCATCGCCAGCGCGCTCCACATCGTCTGCCGCAAACGGCGCTTGCCGTGTCAGAACAAGCCAGCCGTTCCAGGTGTCCACGGATATGGGGACGCTTAGCGCGGAATGGGAGGGGAGCGATGCGGGAGGCCAGCACTGCGCTTCCTGAGGATCATCGAGCTTCTCAAGCACGGTCTGGCACGCGGACCCGTCAAAAGGCGCAGCGCCATACACCGGGCCAACCGTAGACTCAGGCACGCTCCAAATCCACGCGCCCGCGTCGGCCTCACACCATTGCACCGCTTCATCAAGCGTGATCTCCCACAGGGATTCCACACTGGAAGCAGTCAACAGTCGTGCACTAAGCGCCTGCAATCCTTTCACCAAAACGCCTCTCTGTTCTTCTACCTTGTTGAAATCCTAACCCGGACAAGCCGGAACCAAAAGGGTCTTTGTAGCCCGTTTTCTTGCTCGTTGGGCAAGAATTTGCGCGGTTAGGCCCTATTTGCTACGCGATTGCCGCCGCACCCCGGCGGCGGCCTCGGTGATCTCCCGAATATCGGTGAACGGCCCATCTTCGACGGTCAACGCGCCTGCCTGCAAAGTCATCAAAGGGACCTGCTCTTCATTGCCATCATCGTCTTTTACAACCAGGTACCCTTGCGTTCGCGTCATAAAATCGTAGTGCGTGCCCACATTCTCGTCAAAGCGCTGGGTAATCTCTTCGCGCAGCGGGTCTACCAGTTCTTTACGTGTGATGATGATGAAATTATCGCCGCCAATATGGCCGATAAAGTCGTCTGCCGTCCCCATCTCGTCGATGACGTCGTTCAAGAGCATCCCGGTAAAACGCAGGACTTCCTCTCCGGCAACAAAGCCGTAGACCTCATTGAAGGCGCCCAGACCATTGATCCCGATGTACAGGACGCCCCAGTCCTGTTTGCGCATCAGTTCGCGGAGCTGCTGCTCGATCAACCGCCCGCTGGCCAGGCCGGTGCTAGGACTGGTCAGGCTGGCGACTTCGGCGCTCTTAATCGTATTGCGCACGCGCAAACGCAGTTCCTCCAGATCGAAGGGCTTGGTGATATAGTCATCTGCCCCCAATTCAAGGCCTTGGATTTTGTCGTTGCGTTCGTCCTTCTGCGTCAGGAAGATGATGGGGATATGGCTGGTGCGCAGATTGGTCCGCAACTGACGGCAGACCTCATAGCCATCAATATCGGGCAGCATAATATCCAGCACGATGACGTTGGGCATATTCTGTCGCGTCATCTCCAGGGCCACGCCACCACGCGGGGCCACGTAGACTTCGTAGCCCTGGGTCTTGAAATAAAGTTGCAACATACTGGAAATATCGAAATCGTCTTCTACAACCAGGACACGACCACCACTCATGTGTTTACCTCCTGCCAACGGTTATGGAACCGCACAATGAACTAGCCCGGACAAACCCAAGCCTGAAAGGCCTTTAACTTTTGGCGTTCGCCTTCACTTTTTCGAGAAGGGTATCCTCTAATTTATGCTCAAAACTGCGTAAAGCTGCCAGTTCGAATCCGTGTTTTGTCGCCAATGCATCAATCTCTCGCACCCGCTCTACGGAAAGCTCCTTGCCGATAGAGTAATTCTCAAAACGTCCCTCGAAGGCCAGAGCCATCGTCTCCGCCAGACACCCATACGTGAGATGAGGCGGCAGGCCATAGTTGAACCCAAAATACACTTCACCCGGAACCCGCACCAGACCGCCATCGATCACCAACACATCGTCGCGCACCTGGATAAGGTGATGCGAAACGTCACGGGGGCGAGATACATCGCATACC
>Ga0209614_1001860_pt1 | contig 14849 bp, 9 predicted proteins | sample BlaSprsedimmetaG_FD_185484 | JGI IMG/M metagenome (GOLD analysis project Ga0209614, IMG submission 185484) | Hot spring sediment bacterial and archeal communities from California, USA to study Microbial Dark Matter (Phase II) - Blank Spring... ... | reverse complement strand
TGTTGTCTTGCCAATTCAACGGCGCGATCCAGTCCGCCCAATTCGTCAACGAGACCGAATTGAACCGCCTGTTCGCCCATCCATGATCTGCCCTGGGCATAGGGCTCCAGTTCTTCGAAAGATTTTCCTCTTGATTGGGCTGCTTTAGAGACAAAATCGATATAATTTTCGTACATGTTATCGCGGAAAAGTTTTTTCTCATAAGGTGATAATTGTTTAACCCCCAGAAACATATCAGCGTGTTCGCCGCGTTTGATGTGATCTTCTATTAAGCCCAGCTTCTCGTACATTCCACTGATATTGGGAAAAATGCCCCAGATGCCGATCGAGCCGGTTAGCGTGGATGGCTGCGCAACAATGGCGTTGGCGCCCATCGAGACCCAATATCCTCCGGATGCGGCGTAATCTGACATCGAAACCACCACTGGTTTTTCCTGTTTTGCGTTGAGAATTTCGCGCCAGACCAGATCGCATCCCAATCCGCTGCCACCAGGGGAGTCCACCCGAAAAACAATGGCTTTGACCGACTTGCTACTGACGGCGTTTCTGATGGCGGAGATCATGGGATCGGTACCCGCGGTCATGCCCATTGTCAACGGGCTGAATGACTCGCCGCCCTCCTGAATCAAGCCTTGTGAATAGATCAGCGCGATTTTCTTTTTGCCCTTGTTCAAACCCAGCGATTCAAGCGACACCTCGGCGTAGCGCTTGCCGCTGATTTGTTTTAATTTTGATGAGGATTGGTCGCCATTCAATGCTTTTAATTTGTCCTTCAATTGATCTTCGTAGAGCATTCCATCGAGCCAGCCGAGTTCCACAAATTTTTTTGCTGAAAAATATCCCTGATCGATGGTTTTTTTCACCTCCTGTTTGGAAAATTTTCGGGATTTTGAGATGCCTGCCACCAGATGTTTGTATTCCCAGTCCAGCAGGTCATTTAACATTTCACGTACCGGCGCCGAGTGTTGCTTTTTGGCAAAACTTTCTCCTGAATGGGATTTGAATTTTCCAAAGGAGTAATAGTCGAGAGTAATGCCCATTTTTTCAAACAATCCGGGGAGGTGCACTGTTTCGATTACCAAACCGTTCATTTCCATCATACCGCCGGGAACCGAGAAAATGCTGTCGGCTGCCAGGGCGAGAAAATATTCTTTTTCAGCCACATAACTGCCGAGATAGGCGATCAGATATTTGCCTGAAGATTTGAAATCGATCAGCTTGTTTTTGATCTCATCGATTTTTGCCCAGCCCATAAAATTGGTATCGATTCGCAGCAGAATTCCGTTAATGCGATCATCAACCTTGGCTTTATCAATGTTATCGAGAATGGTTTTGATACTCATTGCTTTTTTTCCCAATACGGGAAACTCATCTGGCGGGTGATATTCAGCAATGTTACCCGAAAAAGAGAGCGTCAGGGTGGAATTAGATTTGACTGACGGGGTGGTATCAGAGAAGACCTGAATCAGTAGAAACACTCCGATAAAAAATAATAGCGCCAGCACGAATAAGGTACCTAACGTGTACAGGATTACATGAATGGGTTTCATCGATTGCCTCCGAAACAATTAAATTGAGTTTAATATTTTTTTTTGAGATAATGACGGATTAATTTTGAAGTTGTTTCAATATACGCAATTCTTTTTTTGCTGTCAAGAAGAATGTTTATTCCGAATGGCAAAATATGCCGTGTAACAGATTTAGGGAAGTTCTGAAAATTGTTAATAAAATTGTTGCAAGTTAAAGAATTTTTGTTAAATTTTGAGAGTTGCCACAGCCACCGATATCATGGTAAATGATTTGTATCGGGAAAATGTCCCGGATTTTTTTGTGACTTGAGCCGGATAGTGTGGTATTCTCAAAATACCACTGATCATATTAATTTACATCAACTAACCGAGGATTTTTATGAGTGAAGAAAAACATTTTCAAACCATTGCAACTGAGCTGGAAATCAATGTATGGCAGGTGCATAAAACTGTTGAGCTGCTGGACAGTGAAAACACGGTCCCGTTTATCGCCCGTTATCGCAAAGAGGCGACCGGAAATCTGAACGAGGAAGAGATCCGGCAGGTCGAAGAGCGAATCCGTTCGCTGCGTGTTTTGGACGCACGCAAAGACACGGTGATCAATTCAATTGAAAAGCAGGGGAAATTAACGCCGGAACTTAAGGCGCAAATTTTAGCAGCCACCAAATTGCAGGAAGTAGAAGACCTGTACCTGCCCTATAAACCGAAAAAGCGCACTCGCGCCACAATCGCCAAAGAGAAGGGATTGGAACCGCTGGCTGATCTGATGTTAAAACTTGAGACTGATATTGATGATTACGATGCATTGATTGCTTCTTTTATTGATCTGGAAAAGGGGGTCAATTCTCCAGAGGAGGCGCTCGCCGGGGCGCGCGATATTTGCGCCGAGACGATTTCCGATGACGCCGAAGTGAGAAAGCTGGTTCGAAAAATATTTCAGAAGCAGGCAACGATTCGTTCTGAAGCCAAAGTGCTGGAGGAGTATGGAAATTATGAAGTTTACGCGGATTTCTCAGCGCCTGTCACTTCGATTCAACCTTACCAAATCCTTGCCATCAACCGCGGTGAAAAAGAGGGCTTTTTAAAAGTTTCCGTCGAAGCACCAGTAGAACAGTGCATCGCCGAGATTGAAAAACTTTATCTCGTGAATGATGGTTCACATTTTTACCCGGAGTTGAAAACTGCGCTGGCGGATTCATTTCAGCGATTGATCGCGCCGTCGTTGGAGCGGGAGATGCGCAGCGAATTGACCGAACGCGCCGATGAACACGCTATCGAAATATTTGCCCGTAATTTGCGCAACCTGTTGATGACGCCACCGATTAAAGGCGCCACCATTATCGGTATCGATCCGGGTTTTCGAACCGGCTCCAAAGTTGTGGTCATCGACGCCACTGCTAAATTTATTGAGGGGGACACGATTTATCCCCATCCACCGCAGAATCAGTGGCAGGCTGCAAAAGATCGGTTATTGAATTTGGTGACGAAATACAATGCCCAGGTGATTTGTATCGGCAATGGGACTGCCTCGCGTGAAACCGAGAGCCTGGCGATTGATGTGATCGAAAATTATAACGGTGATCTCTCTTATATTATCGTCAACGAAGCCGGCGCCTCGGTCTACTCGGCGTCAAAACTGGCGATTGAGGAGTTTCCCGAACTGGATGTGTCGATGCGCGGCGCCATTTCCATTGCCCGGCGGCTGCTCGATCCGCTATCGGAATTGGTGAAAATCGACCCCAAATCCATCGGGGTGGGATTGTATCAACACGATGTGAATCAGGCGCAACTCAGCCGGATGTTGGATCAGGTGGTGGAGTCCTGTGTAAACTATGTCGGCGTGAATTTGAACACTGCATCCAAAGCGCTGCTACGATACGTCGCCGGAATCAACAGCCGGGTGGCGGATAATATTGTCAAGCTTCGAGATGAAAAGGGTGAATTCAAAAGCCGCGAGCAGTTGAAACAAATCAAGGGCATGGGAGAAAATGCGTTTACCCAATGCGCCGGTTTTTTGAGAATTCCCAATGCCAGCAACTTTTTTGACATGACTGCCATTCACCCTGAATCTTATGACGTGGCGCAAAGATTATTGCAGGAGTTGGAACTGGATAGCAAAACCGTGCGCGGCAACGGCGAGTTGATAGAGCAAAAAATTCGCGAAAAAAAGATGTCGGTCAAAAAATTAGCGGAGATCTGTGACGCCGGCGTTCCGACGATGGAAGATATCATCGAAAGTCTGGCAAAGCCCAACCGTGATCCGCGGGAAGACCTGCCCAAACCAATTTTTCGGCGAGATATTTTAAAATTAGAGGATTTGAGGGAAGGAATGATCCTGACCGGAGTCGTGCGCAATGTGGTGGACTTCGGCGCCTTCGTCGACATCGGCGTTAAAAACGATGGGCTGGTGCATAAAAGTCAGTTGTCCAGAAGTTATGTGAAACATCCCATCGATGTGGTGAGTGTGGGGCAGAATGTTCAGGTCAAGGTAATTTCGGTTAAGCCTGAGAGCGGAAGAATTTCATTGTCGATGATTATCGACTGATCCGGCTCTCAGAAAAATCGGCTCGCTCCGGCACAGAACCAATCGATTACAAATACAAAATTTAAAAACAATAAAGATGAACCGACAGCCAACTTTAGAAGATGTGAAAAATGCGCACCGGCGCATCAAACCTTTCATCCACCGCACCCCTGTTTTAACCTGCTGCTCGCTGGATGAAATGGTCGGGGCAAAACTTTTTTTTAAAGGTGAAAATTTTCAGAAAGTGGGCGCGTTCAAGTTTCGCGGCGCATGCAACGCCATTTTATCGCTTTCCCAATCCGCCGCAGCGCAAGGAGTAATTACCCATTCATCCGGGAATCACGCCGCAGCGCTGGCGTTGGCGGCGCGAATGCGTGGTGTTACGGCGAGGATTGTGATGCCATCCAATGCGCCGCTGGTGAAAGTGGCTGCAGTGAAAAATTACGGCGGCATTATCAGCTTTTGTGAGCCGACTCAGGCATCACGTGAGAGCACAGCAGCGGAAATTATTGAACAGACTGGAGCGACATTTGTTCATCCTTACAACGATCGCACTATTATTGCGGGTCAGGGAAGCTCGGCGTTGGAGTTAATGGAAGACGTTCCTGATCTGGATTTTATCCTGACCCCGGTTGGTGGCGGAGGCTTGCTCAGTGGAACTGCCATTGTCGCTAAAGCATTAAACAAACAAATTAAAGTGGTTGCCGGGGAACCCCGAAATGCGGACGACGCTTTTCGCTCGCTTCAGGCGGGCAAGATCTTGCCGTCATTGAATCCGAATACCATCGCCGATGGTTTAAAAACTTCATTGGGTGATTTGACATTCCCAATTATTCAGCAATTGGTGGATGAGATTGTGCTGGTAAAAGAAGAAGAGATTAGATCGGCGATGCAGACCGTGTTTGAACGAATGAAAATTATTATTGAACCCTCGTCAGCGGTCCCGGTAGCGGTTTTATTGTTTCAGAAATTGAAGGTAACGAACAAAAAAGTCGGGATTATCCTTTCTGGCGGGAATGTTGAATTTAACCCATTTTTTGAACGAATGCTGAATCAAGATGGGCATGGTGCAGCTTAAGCTTATGCAGAATGATATTAAAAAAAAGGATTGACGGAGGAAATTGAATGGAATTAATCAAGCCGAGTATCCCCAGAGGTACCAGAGATTTTTTACCGGAGCAGATGCTGAAACGGCAATATGTCATAAATATCATTAAAAATGTTTTTGAAAAATACGGCTATCAACCACTGGAAACACCCTCCATTGAAAAACTCGATATTTTATCAGGAAAATATGGCGATGAAGGCGATCAGTTGATGTTTAAAATTTTAAAGCGTGGGACCGGTATCGAAAAATTGGGCAAAGAGCTGAACCAATTCAGTTTTGGTGATTTTCGGGAAGTCGCTGATCTTGGCTTGCGATACGATCTTACGGTTCCGCTGTGCCGGGTGATCGCCATGTACCGCAATGAAATTACCCTGCCCTTCAAGCGTTACCAGATTCAACCGGTGTGGCGCGCCGAGCGCCCCCAAAAGGGCCGTTACCGGGAATTTTTTCAATGTGACGCCGACAACGTGGGCAGTGCATCGATGTTGGCGGATGCGGAGACCATCGCCATCATCAATGAAATTTTATTGAAGCTCGGTTTTTATAAATTTAAAATTAAGATCAACAACCGAAAAATACTCAGCGGCATTGTCGAATATTCCGGCGTCAATCCGGAGCTGGGAACCGAAGTTTGCATTGCTATCGATAAACTGGAAAAAATTGGCGTTGATGGTGTGGTTGCCGAATTGAAACAACGCAATATTGCGGAATCTGCTATCGCTAAAATTTTGCCCATTTTGGAGATTTCCGGGGACGTCGCGACGGTATTGAACGATGTTTCGACAGTATTGAAAATTTCACCTATCGGTAGTGAAGGCGTCAGCGAGACCAGCGAATTGATTGAATATTTGGCGGCAATGGCTATAGCGCCGGAAAATTATCTGGTCGACTTGCACCTGGCGCGCGGCTTGACTTATTACACCGGTCCAATATTTGAATCGATTGTGGAAGAGCCAAAAATCGGCTCACTCACTGGCGGTGGAAGATACGACCAGCTCATCGGCATGTTTCTGGGAGAAAATATTCCGGCGACCGGCACCACGCTGGGAATTGAGCGCATCATTGACGTGATGACAGAATTAGACATGCTGCCGCAAACCAAAACCATGACCCAAGTACTGGTTACAATGTTTGATGAAAGCACCAAATCAGCATCGATAAAATTGGTACAAAAATTAAGACAGGCAGACATTAATGCTGAGCTGTATTTCGAGAGCGGTGGATTAAAAAAACAGTTTAAATATGCTGATAAATTGGGCATTCCCTTTGTCATCATCATGGGACCGGATGAGGTCGAGAAAAACCAGGCGTCACTGAAAAATATGGTCAGCGGCGAACAACAGCAGTTGGCTGTGGATCAAATTTTGCAGATATTGAAACAATGAAATCGTTTTTTACAGGAAGGATGATAAAAAAAATGAATCGAGCCGGTTTGATCGCAGTTTGTTTGTTGATGATGGGAATTCATCACCCTGCCATCGCACAGGACAGCACCACAGTGAGACCGCTGTTGAATATCATTTTTCCCTCAAGCCCGGACACGGTAAATTATTCACAAATTCGCATTTCCGGCAGCACCCGACCGGGCGCAATGGTGAATATCAATCAAATTCCGGTCAAAGTTTATGCTTCCGGTGGTTTTGTGGATCGGGTGAAATTAAGCCCGCGCGATAATGAAATTATTATTACAGCTTCGGATTCGTTGGGAGACACGACCGCGGTTTTAAAGCTGTTTCGTGAGCCGCCGCTCCCGATCAGTCCGGCACGCCCAACCGAGATCGATAACAGAATTATCTGGCCTGACAATCCGGTGAAGCTGCTATCCGGCGACGTGCTGGAAGTTCGTTTCAAAGGGAGCCCCGGCGGCAGGGCAATGTTCAAAATTGATAAGTTATGCAAAAACATCCCAATGACAGAACTGGATCCCGAGGAAGCTCAGGGCATGCAAGGAATTTACAGCGGTGTGGTGAGGTTGTATTCGAAAAAAATCGTCAGTGGGAAATCGGTTCAATTTGAATTAAAAGGGATCGACGGTAAAAAAGCCAAAGCCAAATCTAGCGGACTGGTAACGGTAATTCCGGATCAAATTCCGCTGATTGGCGAGACAATAGAACAAACCTATTTGAAACCAACGCCTTACGCGTTTACGGTTATGTCAATTTTGCCCCCGGGCGTTCGGTTTCATGTCGTCGGCGAGCGTAATAAGCATTTGAAAGTACGGCTTTCTGAAAATGAATACGCTTATATTAATGGAACAGCAATGCGTCTTCTGCCGGTTGGGACGCCAACTCCAAAAACATCCATTGGTCTGCCCTGGATTAGCTATAATCAGGATTGGATTCAATTGAACATGAATATAAACACCCGCTGTCCTTTCACGGTTCAACAAACCATTGATCCTGCCCGATTAGAGCTTACTGTATATGGCGCCCGTTTGACTTCGCAATGGATTAGCTATCCGGAGGCCGATGCCACCATCAAGCTAATTCGCTGGCAGCAGGTTGGCGCTGATGTGTTCAAATTGTTTGTGGAATTGAATCAGCGGCAACAGTGGGGGCATCGCGTTCGCTTCGACTCCGGCAGGATGATTCTGGAAATTCGCCGGGCGCCGAAGATCGCGACCCCGCCGCAAAGCCCGGTTGCCGATCTCGTTTTTGCCCTGGACGCCGGCCATGGCGGTGTTGAAAAGGGCGCTGTGGGCTCTACCGGATTGATGGAAAAGGATGTTAATTTAATTTATAGCAAAAAGTTGGCTGCGCTGCTGGATTCCGCTGGTGCCACCGTGGTTTTAACCCGTGAGGAAGATGTACAGATGAGTCTGGCGGACCGGGTGGAAAAAGCAAGACAGGCAAATGCCCATATTTTTTGTTGGTTGCACAATAATTCGGTGGGCGCGACATCTGACGCAGCTCGGGTTCGAGGTGCCAGCACCTATTTTACTGTACCTCAAAACATGGATCTGGCCTGGACAGTTTATCCCCAATTGCTTGAAATTGGTTTGCAACCTTTCGGCAGGGTTCAGTCGGATTATTTCGTCACCCGGCAAACCGACATGCTGGTTGTGCTTGTTGAAGGCGCATTTATGTCCAATCCCGAAGATGAAATGTTGCTGATGGATGAAGTGTTTTTAGACCGGCTGGCGCGTGCCGTTTTTCGCGGATTGGAGGAGTTTTGTTTGAAACAGCAGTGAGCGTTTTTTGAATGCAAGCAATTGGTTGTCGGTTATTGCTGTCGATTCGTAGAAAAAATAAATGGTAACAGTTCACCTGTCATTCCGGATGGAGCGAAGCGGAATGCCGGAATCTCAATAATAGAACTTTTAAATATTAATTTGCACATATATTTAGGAGATTCCGGCTAAAAACATGCCGGAATGACATTATTAGTTAAGAGTGCTGAACTATTATAATAAATGAAGTTCATTTTAAATTTACTGGAGGAAATAACATGTCTTTTATAAATCGGAGAGATTTTATCAAGTTGACAGGTTTATCAACTGTGGCTTTTTCGGGATTTGTGAACATGCCGCAATTGATCGGAAAAGTTACTGACGAAGCAATGCCGTTGGATTTGGCAGTGGTGCAAAATAGTGATCCGGCATCGTTAATACGCAAGGCAGTGGAAATGCTGGGCGGAATGAGCCGGTTCGTGAAAAAGGGAAATACCGTGCTGGTCAAACCGAATATCGGCTGGGACCGGGCGCCGGAACAAGCGGCAAACACCAATCCGGAAGTTGTGGCTGAAGTGATTCGACTGTGCAGAAAAGCCGGCGCTGCAAAAGTCATGGTATTTGACAACCCCTGCAATGAGGCGCGACGTTGTTATCGGCGAAGTCAGATCGAAGAAGCCGCAAAAGCCGCTGGCGCTGACGTTAGCTTTATGTATCAACAAAAATATCAGAAAACCAAAATTCCCCAGGCAAAAATGTTAACATCGTGGGAGATTTACCGCGATGCTTTACAGGCTGATGTAATGATCAATGTTCCCATTGCCAAACATCACTCGCTCAGTCGGGTTACGCTGGGGATGAAAAACTTAATGGGCGTAATCGGCGGTAATCGCGGCGCTCTGCATAATCATTTTGATGTTAAAATCGTTGATCTGAATACGCTGATTAAGCCTCAATTAACAATTATCGATGCGGTTCGCATTTTGCTGAGAAACGGACCTCAGGGCGGTAATTTGAATGATGTCAAAACAATTAATACTATTGTAGCTGGTGTTGATCCGGTGGCGACAGATGCTTTCGGCGCAACCCTTTTCGATCTGGTTCCGGAAAAATTGGGCTTCCTGCGCGAAGCTCACGCCAGAGGCTTGGGAGAAATTGACCTCTCCCGATTGAAAATTGAACATGTTAATTTGGCGGGCTGAGCTGACTGACAAACCAATGTTTTTACGTCAGAGCCGTGCCGGCAATACAAAAAGTTCCAACAATCGCTTTTATCGCACAATAGTTTTAAGAACAATCAAAATGAACCAAAAATAATGGATGGATTATGCAATTAGCTCGGCGCATTTCACAACTGCTTTTTTTGTTGTTTTTTCTGGTGCTCTTTTTTTTGGCAGCCTATCCCTATGAAACGGGCATTAACGTTGATCTTTTTTTGCGATCCAGTCCGCTAATCGCAATCGCGACTTTTCTGGCAACTCGCGAGATCGTGGCGTCGCTGCTGATCGGATTGACGTTGCTGGTCATCAGCATTTTCCTGGGCAGATACTTTTGCGGATGGATTTGCCCGCTGGGAACCTCGGTAGATTTATTTGACCGGATACTGGGTAAATTAAAACGGAAAGATAACGCTGCTGTTCGCAGGTTTCGCGCCTGGAAATTTTCGATTCTGATTATCGTTCTAATTGCGGCGTTGTTTTCGCTTCAATTTGTCTGGTTTTTTGATCCGATTGTGATCATGACGCGGACGATGACCACAACAATTTACCCGGTCACGGTGTTTTTTATTGAAGGTGTTTTGAATCTGCTTTTGGGAATAGGAATATTTCAGGATTCAGTTTTTTCTGTTTACGATTTTTTACGCAGAACGATTTTGCCAATAGCGCCGATTTTTTTTCAGCTGAGCCTTATTTTTGGTTTAATATTTCTGGGGTTGCTATTACTGAATGTTTTCGCAAGACGGTTTTGGTGCCGGTATTTATGTCCGTTGGGAGCGCTGTTCGGCTTTTTATCATCATTCCGACTGACTCGGGGAATTGTAGTAAGCGATGATTTTTGCATTGATTGCGGGAAATGTCAGCGAAGCTGTAAAATGGACGCAATCAATGATGATTTCCGTTCCTACAATCCGATTGAGTGTATCGAATGTATGACCTGTATCGCAGTATGTCCCACGGACGCCATCAGCTATCAATTAAAATATCGTTTTGGTCGCGAACGAACTGACATTTCTAAACGAAGGTTTTTATTTTCGACCGCCGGCGGTCTGTTGACGCTGGGATTGGTGAAAACGGCTTTTCCTAACAAAGTTTCGATGGGACATGTGGTTCGACCTCCCGGCTCGTTGCCGGAAGCTGATTTTTTGGACCGCTGTGTACGTTGTCAGCAATGTGTCAAAATTTGTTCTTCCACCGGCGCCTGTCTGCAACCCGCCTGGCTGGAGAGCGGCTGGGAAGGCATCTGGACACCGCTGGTCAATGCCCGCTACGGTTATTGTGAATACAACTGTAATTTATGCGGTAAGGTGTGTCCCACTGGCGCGATTCACGATATCGAATTAGAGCAGAAAAAACAATTGACAATGGGAACGGCTTATTTTGACCGCAGCCGTTGCATCCCCTGGTATCGCAATGAGGATTGTCTGGTCTGCGAGGAACACTGTCCGTTGCCTGATAAAGCGATAAAATTTGATGTGCGCGAAGTGCGGGCTCAAGATGGAACCCAGCGCGTGGTTAAATTCCCCTATGTCGTCGAGTCGCTTTGCATTGGGTGTGGAATCTGCGTCAATAAATGTCCGGTGGAAGGAAACGGTGGGATCTTTTTAACCAATGCGCGAGAACAACGTTGGGAAGAGGGAGTACTGTTGTCGAAAAACAATGAATCATCAGCAAGGATGAAATTTTGAATCGCCATCAAAGGTTTAAATTTTCGGATACTGAAAAATCGGATCAAACAGATTCATCATTTATCGTAAATGTTTCTAATAGTCCGGATATCAGTGCTATGATCTCGGATCTGGAAAGACAAATTAATCAAAATTTTCAGCAGAAACAATACACGATGACTGTCGATCTGAGTTCATTTGTGCTGGCGCCTTCACGTTTGATTGTGCTGTTGCTTAAAAACACCAGTCAGGCGCGCCGGCTTGGCGGCGATATTAAACTCATCGGTGTGAAGCCAATGGTCAAGAATAGTTTGGTGACCTTTTCACCTACTGCGTTCATCTCAATTGAACCCACAGAAAATTATGCGCTGTGGGATTTCGGTGAAAAAGTAAATGAAGAAGCACTGCAGCATTCGCTGGCTGCTACGGTGAAAAATGTTAGCCAAACGGTTGAGGAACCGGAATCGAAGAATCAAGTAGAAAATGATGTATCGGATGAGGATGTCTCAAAACTGATTATGCAGTTAAAATTGGGAGATGCCGATAAAATACGCGTTAACAGCAGTGTAAATAATCTGTATCAAGTCTGCGATTTTGTTTTACAAAAGGCAAGAGTATTTGGGTTTGACGAATCAGAGCTGGCGAAGATAAAAGTAACAGTCTATGAGGCAAGCTTAAATGTGGTCGAGCACGCCTATTTTTCAAATCCGGATTATTGGATAGATGTGTTTGCCGTTGGGCGCGAAAATAAATTTTTTGTCATCATTCAAGACTGGGGTCAGAGTTTCGAATTCGAGCCCTATCGGGAATACAGCGCCGAGATGGCTGTCAAAGAGAGAAAAACCGGCGGATTTGGTTTGCATATCATTAAACAGACGGTTGATGAAATTTACTATCTGGCCGACAAACAAGTTGGTAATCGCCTAATTTTAATAAAAGAGAAACATTTAAATGCCAGTGACAAAAAAGTCTCTGTTTGAAGAGATCAAGCAATTTAATCGAGACAAAAAAAAGTACGCGTTAATCCTTTTGATTGTTGGCTTTGCCGGCTTGCTGCTTCCAGTGATCCCGGGGCTTATGCTGATCGTCTTGGGGATAATGCTTTTGCACCCGAAGTTGGGACAAGCGCTGTCGGAAAAAATTAAAGATTGGGTTAAGTTTTTGTTTCGTTGAAAAGAATCGATATCAAATTAATAACTTTGAGTTGAATCGTGTTTTTAGCAGGCGCATCCAATAGTAAAAATTTAACTGAAAAATAACTGTTGTCGTAACATATAAAAAGGTCAGGAGGTTAAAGATGTATTTTTTGTCTCCGCTTGATATTGCGCTGCTGGCGATTGCATTTGCGATTACCATGTTTGCGCAATTTAAGGTAAAAAATACGTTTGCAAAATATAGCAAACTGCGCTCCCGAAGTGGCATCACCGGAGCGATGGTGGCGAGAAATATTTTGAGGTCAAATGGAATAAATGACGTGCCGATTGAGGAAACGCGGGGGATGTTATCTGATCATTACGATCCCATTAAAAAGAAACTGAGACTATCCAATGATATTTATCATTCAAGCTCGGTTGCCGCTCTTGGCGTTGCAGCACATGAAGCCGGACACGCGATTCAGCATCATCAGGGGTATGCGCCGCTAAGTGTCCGGCACGGGTTGTTTCCCATCGCTAATCTGGGCTCGAATCTGGCAATGCCCCTGTTTTTTATCGGCATAATTTTTAGTTCTGGTTTTCTGATGGATGTCGGTATTTACTTTTTCCTGGCTGCGGTCTTATTTCAGGTTGTCACTCTACCGGTAGAATTTAACGCAAGTAAGCGTGCGCTCTATCAATTGGAAGCCGGTAGCTATTTATCCAGTGACGAGATAGGCGCGGCGCGAAAAGTTCTTTCTGCCGCGGCTTTGACTTATGTTGCAGCAACAGCGGTTGCAGTTTTACATTTGATCCGATTGTTGTTGATTCGCGGCGTTGGCGATGATTAAATTTACAATTATAAAAATTGGGCAGCCCCTGGATTAAAAATATGGGCGGAATTCCAGGGGGGTCCTCTTTTTTAAAAATGTGACGGATCAAATTAGTAGTGGGCTCACAAGGGCGTGCTCTACCGGTCATCCATACAAAAAATACAACCGACAATTGTTCGTGATTATTAATTCCGGGTTAACATTATGATCAAAAACTCACCACTGCACCCACGATTTATCCCCAAAGCTCTAATTTTGTTGATCGTAAATATCCTGTTATTATTTGGATTGAACAGCATTGGCTGCAACGGATTTGCACAAACCGCTGATCCACTGTCCCAGCTTCCGCCAGCAATCCACGACCTTGATGCGCATTTTGAAAATCAGCTTAGCTTTGCGCAGGTAGCAGCCAGGATCATCCCTACTGTTGTTTCAATTTTTTGTACGAAAACCATTAGCAGTACCCAACTGTGGGAAAGAAATATTTTGGACAATGAGCTGCGGGAATTTTTGGGTGAAAAATATTTCAACATCTCTACACCGCGCGAATTTATTCAAAAGGGATCGGGATCCGGAATCATTGTTTCAAACAATGGCTTTATTCTCACCAATTTGCATGTGGTTGAAAACGCAGAAACAATTGACGTGAAACTGTCAGACAATCGATCATTCCGTGCCCGGCTTGTCGGAGCTGATCCCTTGACTGAACTGGCAGTGATCAAAATTGAAGAAACCCAACTGCCGGCGGGGAAACTAGGAAATTCAGATTCAGTCCGAATCGGAGACTGGGTGTTGGCAGTGGGTAATCCATTGGAATTAAACTCTACAGTAACTGCGGGTATTGTCAGTGCGATTGGCAGAGAGATCAAAATAATTGACGATAATTTTGGTGTGGAAAATTTTATCCAGACTGACGCCACTATCAATCCGGGCAGCAGCGGTGGGGCATTGGTGAATTTGAAGGGTGAAGTCATCGGCGTCAATACCGCGATTGCTACCCAATCGGGTTTCAGCCAGGGTTATGGATTCGCCATCCCGATTAACCTTGCCCGGCAGATCATGAAAGATCTGATCAGGCAGGGACATGTAATTCGCAGCTATCTGGGAATTTCCATGCAGGATGTGGATGAGAAGATTAGCCGGGCGCTGGGGATGGAGTACCCCCGAGGCGTTTTTGTCGACCATGTTCAGGAGGGAAGCCCGGCCTGGTTTTCCGGACTGAAGGAAAAAGATATTTTAATAAAAGTTGACCAGATCGATGTCAATAAGGGCAATATTATCCAGAGCTTGATAGCTCAAAAAAAACCCGGTGAACAGGTATTGTTAACCGTAATTCGTAAAAATAGATCGTTTGACGTGAAGGTCATTTTAGGGCAGCGAAACGGCGCCAAATACAGCCAATCTGTGCACAAGGCGCAGCAGAATTTTCAAAATCTTGGATTGCGGCTACAGGCGGTCAATCGAAGAATTGCCGATGAGCTGAAATTAAATCGAGGTGAAGGCGTGGTTGTTGTGGAAGTGCAATGGGGAAGCCCGGCGTTTCACGCCAACATACAATTAAATGATGTAATCCTCGAAGTTGATGGAGAAAAAATTAGTTCTAGCTATCTGTTTGAAAATCTTATATCGCGTTATGATAGCGGGAAGGTTTTCATCTTTAAAATTAACA
>Ga0209614_1001859_pt1 | contig 14850 bp, 10 predicted proteins | sample BlaSprsedimmetaG_FD_185484 | JGI IMG/M metagenome (GOLD analysis project Ga0209614, IMG submission 185484) | Hot spring sediment bacterial and archeal communities from California, USA to study Microbial Dark Matter (Phase II) - Blank Spring... ... | reverse complement strand
TTAGGATGAATTGACTATGACCTGATTGAAATGAAGCGTGTAAATTAATTGACGGGGTGATTTTTATAAAATTTGAGCCTTTTCAAGGGCATTTAAGAAAACATTATTCTCTATATCGGAATTTGAGTTAGGTTATCCAGCTGGCAGATAATGTCAAAACTCACTATATTATTTATTGTGATGCAGATTATGAAAAAAGCAGCGGTTCTCGGTACTTGGATAGCGATCCTTTTGCTCAGTCCGCTGACCGCTCAAACGCCAGCTGCGGCAAAAATTGATTCCCTGGCAAAAAATATTCAGTGGTTGGGACAGTCTGCGGTTAAAATAACAACGGATCAGACGACACTTTACATTGATCCTTTCCGCATCACGGAAAAGGAACAGGCGGATATCATTTTCATCACTCACGATCACAAAGACCACCTGGACCCGGTCAGTATTTCAAAAATAATAACCGATAAGACGATTATTGTGGCACCAGTATCAGGCAGGGATAAAATAATGGAATTGAGCATTGCTGATACTCGATTCCTGAATCCATGGGACTCAACAAATGTTGAAGGTATTAAAGTTTTAGCAGTTCCGGCATATAACATTAAAAAATCTAATTTTCATCCAAAAAGTAAAAACTACCTTGGCTATGTTCTAACCATTGACGGAGTTAAAGTTTATCATGCCGGTGATACGGAGCGCATTCCCGAAATGCAGCAGTTCGAATGTGACATTGCCCTGCTGCCGCTGGGACAAAAATATACCATGAATAGTGTCTATGAGGCGGCGAACTCAGCCCTGGACGTGAAGGCGAAAATCGCTATTCCGATTCACTATGGTCTTTTCGAAGGCAAAATCTCCGACGCCGCTGCTTTTCAGGAGCTTCTGAAAGACACCATCAAGGTCATTATTAAGCCTTTCGATTTTCAGCAGTGACGGCAAATCAATGACACGAAAACCTTTGGAAGGTTTCTAATAAAACCCCATTCCTATTAAAAAATTCATCGGGAAACCTTCTGAAGGTTGACTTTATAATTTCCAAATTTTTACTTGACATCTACTACTATACCCCGTATATTACTACTGTTGTAGTAGTTCAACGACAATCACCGGAGAACATTATGCCAAAAGTCGAAACCCTCACAAAACTCGAATGGGAAATCATGAAACTGGTCTGGAAAAAGGGACGCTGCAGCGTCCGGGATATTCACGAGGCGCTCCACCCGGCTCATTCAAAAGCCTACACCACGATTCAGACATATATGGAACGTCTTGTCGAAAAAAAATACCTTTCGAAAGAAAAAATCGGACTGGTTAATTTTTATACTGCCCGGGTCAAAGAGACCGATACCCTGAAGCGTGAAACCACTCATTTCGTGAAGCGGGCTTTTGACGGCTCGGTGTCAAAATTGGCGGCATTTTTATTTGACACCCAGCATTTTAATGAACATGACCTGGAAGAAATCAAGCGCTTAATCGAAACCAAGGAGCAGGAAAATGGCTGAGTTCATTCAACAACTAAACCTGATCGGCGAGTGCTGGCTTAATATTATGACGCAGCAGTCATTCCATCTGGCAATCTTATTTGTGCTTCTCTATAGTATAAATATCCTGTTCTGGAAAAAATCAGCCGTTTTTCTCTACTCCGTTTGGTCACTTTTTCTATATAAAGCGGTCCTCCTTCCGGTTATCAGACTGCCCTTTCTGCGTCAGCCGGTGGTTCCGGCGATCCCGATGAATGCTTTCCGATTCGAGACAATCACCGCACTCGGCACTCCATCGGCAAATTCATCTGTTTTAATTTCAATACCATCTATGCTTTTCTTATTCTGGGTAGCCGGAATATTTACGATGGTTTTTATTTATTTTCGCAACGAACGTCTGTTTTATTCCTCATTGAATCATTCAGCAACGTTTAAAACTCCGGCGAATTTTGAACGATTACGGCAACAAAACGGCATCCGCAAACCGGTTGCCCTGCGCATCTCAACTAACGTCCCGGCACCGTTCACAAAGGGCTTCCGCAAACCGGTTATTTACCTGCCGGAATCAGCGCTTAGTTGGAACAATCACCAGCTGAATCATGTCCTCTGCCACGAGCTGGCTCATATCCGACGGAACGATATTCTTGCTATCAGTTTTCAGAATGTGCTGAATATCCTCTACTTTTTTCATCCGCTGGTCTGGTTAGCCAACCACCAGATCAATCTCCAGCGGGAAAAAATCTGCGACGATGCAGCAATTCAAATACTGGATGAAAATCCAGCTAGTTACGGTCGTACACTGATAGACAACCTGCAGAGTTTTCTGGTTCATCGCCGGCTACCCTTGATTGCCAACGGTCTTTTCTTCTCGAAGAAAACCATTATCCGGCGGTTTGAGTATTTATCAAATCATGGAAAGGAGATCAAGATGAAACTCGGACCCGCTCAAAAATCAATCATTCTTTTAATCGGACTATTTGTCTTGATAACCGCCTGTGTCAATGAAACCGAGCAGAATCAAACAACTTCACCGACACTTTCGAAACAATCGGAATTGGTAGTAACTCCTGACACTGCTAAAGTGAAATTCGTACCCTACGATTCGCCGCCGGAGCCGGTTGGCGGATTCAAAGCCATTCAACAGAATGTGATTTATCCGCAATTCGATCAGGATGCCGGACACGAAGGCACGGTTGTCGTTCAGGCATTTATTGATGAAAATGGTAATGTTTCGGATAAGACGACTATCTTAATATCGTCCGGTTTTGAAGGTCTGGAGAAAGCGGCGATTGACGCTATAATGAAGACTAAATTCAAACCGGCTATACGAGAAGATAAACCGGTGGGTGTCTTTATCTCCATTCCGATCTTGTTTAAACTCGACAGCGAAAAAACAGAGTAGTTCTCCGAAATTTCCGGCAGGTTTACACATAACCTTCGGAAGATTTCCAAGAAAACCCCACTCCCATTAAAAATTCCGCGTGAAATCTTCCGAAGGCTTATTATACTCTCAGCAGTATTCCTGCCAGCTGCGGACTTCCAGGCGCTCGTGAGTACCGTGTATGATGGACTCGATAAAGCGCATGGCAATCTGCCGGTTGGTAATCAGCATAACGTTATAATCCACCGCCGCCCGCCGGATCAGGTATCCGTTGGTCAGCTCCTCATTCTGGTAATTTTTAGGAATATTGATGACCAGATCAATTTTCCCATCGCGAATATATTCCACACAGTTAGGCGACTTTTTATCCAGCGGCCAGTGGAGTGTTTGTACCGGTATTTGGTTGATTTTCAGAAATCCCGCGGTGCCTTCGGTGGCATAAAGCTGAATACCGGATCGGCTGAGGAACCGCACTCCGTCCAGCAACTCGGCTTTCGAGGCGATTGGTCCGGTGGAGAGCAGTACACTTTTAAACGGCAGTTTGTAACCCACCGACAATAGCGCTTTTAAAAACGCCTCTTCAAAATTTTCACCCAGGCAGGCAACTTCACCGGTGGAAGCCATCTCCACGCCTAGCGTCGGATCGGCGCCCTGCAACCGCGTAAAGGAAAACTGCGGTGCCTTGATGCCGACATAATCCAGTTCAAAAGAGGAACTCGACCACTTCTGCACCGGAACCCGCATGATCACCCGCGTAGCCATATCAATAAAATTCTTCTTCAGAACTTTGGAAATAAAGGGAAAGCTCCGGGACGCCCGCAGATTGCATTCGATAACCTTGACCTGGTTGTTTTTAGCGATAAATTGAATATTGAATGGTCCATTGATATTCAGCGCTTTGGCGATCTTTTTGGAAATTGCGCGCACCTGGCGGATCGTTTCCAGATAGGTTCGCTGCGGTGGAAACACCAGGGTCGCATCACCCGAATGCACACCGGCATTTTCCACGTGCTCAGAAATGGCATATGCGATGATTTCGCCGTTTTGGGCGACAGCATCAACCTCGATCTCTTTGGCATTTTCCAGGAATTTACTGATCACCGTGGGATATTCCGGCGACAGTGTTACGGCTTTTTTCAGATAGGTTTCCAGCTCTTCGTCATTGGACGCCACCGCCATGGCGGCGCCGCTGAGCACATAGGAAGGGCGAATCAGAACCGGATACTGGTGTTCCAGGGCGAATTGCCGGGCTTCCTCCACCGAGGTCAGCTCTTTCCAAAGCGGCTGATCAACGCCTAGCTGATCCAGCAGACCGGAAAAATGCCGGCGGTTTTCCGCCCGGTCAATACTTTCCGGTGCGGTCCCCAGAATCCGGATACCCTGTTTGTGTAGTTTCAGAGCCAGGTTGTTGGGAATCTGCCCGCCGACAGAGACGATCACACCGATGGGATTGAACATGCGATAGATTTCGGTGACCGATTCGCGACTGATTTCATCAAAAATAAGATAGTCCACCTCGTCATAATCGGTGCTGACGGTCTCGGGATTGTAATTCACCATTACTGTGGCATAACCCAGTTTCCGCAGCGTCTTGCCGGTATTGACGCAGCTCCAGTCAAATTCCACCGAGCTGCCGATACGATAGGCACCCGAACCCAGAATAATGACGGCATTCGAGTCGAAACTGTCCAGATCGTGCTTGTCGGCGTGATAGGTCAGATAAAGATAATTGGTCTTCGCCGGATATTCCGCTGCCAGGGTATCAATTTGGCGAATTTTCGGAAATAGTTGATACTCCTCGCGCAGTTTAGCAATATCAGCCGGGTTTTGTTGGGTGATTACCGCAATTTGTTCATCGGAGAAACCCGCTTTTTTGGCAGTTTTAAGTAAATCAGCGGGGATCCGCTGCCCGGTCTGCGCCAGTTGCTTTTCGATCCGGACAATATTTTGAATTTTATAAATAAACCAGCGGTCAATGTGGGTCAATTCATAAATTTTCGTTATGGAAAAACCCTTTTTAATGGCTTCGGCTATGGCAAAGATTCGCTCGTCTGTCGGCTCCTGAAGGGCATTTTCCAGATTACTGAAAGCAACCCGCTTATTCGCCACCAGCCCCTTGGCGCCGCTTTCCAGCATGCGCAGACCTTTTTGGAGCGCTTCCTCAAAATTCCGCCCGATCGCCATGATTTCGCCCACCGATTTCATGCCGGAGCCGATCTGTTTGGAAACCCGGCGAAACTTTTTTAAATCCCATTTCGGGATTTTGACCACGCAATAGTCCAACGCCGGTTCAAAAAAGGCGGATGTGATCTGCGTAATGGAATTTTTCAGTTCGTGCAGCCCGAATCCCAGTGCCAGTTTGGCGGCGATGAAGGCGATCGGGTAACCGGTGGCTTTCGATGCCAGCGCCGAGCTCCGTGAGAGCCGGGCATTGACTTCGATAACGCGATAATCATCGGATTCCGGATGATAGGCGTACTGGATATTGCATTCGCCGACGATGCCGAGGTGACGAATCGTTTTGATGGCAAGGGTGCGCATCTTATGGCAGTCGTGATTGGATAGTGTCTGGCTGGGCGCCACCACAATGCTTTCACCGGTATGAATACCCATGGGATCGAAATTTTCCATATTACAAATGGCGATACAATTGCTGTAGCGATCGCACATGACTTCGTATTCAATCTCTTTCCAGCCCAGGAGGTATTCTTCGATCAGCACCTGATTGGTGTAGGTCAGCGCCTTGCCGACTTTCTGTGACAATTCCTCTTCATCGTTACAGATTCCGGAGCCAAGTCCGCCAAGTGCGAAGGCGATTCTGACCATGACCGGATAGCCGATGTTGGCGGCGATATCAATCGCTTCGGTAACCGATTCCGCCGTGGCGCTGCGGGCGGTTTTGACACCGATTTCTTTGAGTTTATCAATAAACAGATGCCGGTCTTCGGTTTCCAGAATCGTCTCAATCGGGGTACCCAGCACACGCACATTGTATTTCTGGAAAACGCCTCTCCGGTTCAGTTCCAGCCCCGTATTCAGGGCGGTCTGTCCGCCAAAACTCAATAAAATCCCGTCGGGTTTGGTTTTGGCGATGATTCGCTCGACGAATTCGGCATTGACCGGTAAAAAATAGACCTCATCTGCCAGGTCTTCCGACGTCTGGATTGTGGCGATATTGGGATTGACCAGAATCGTATAAATGCCCTCCTCCTTCAGCGCCTTGATCGCCTGGCTGCCGGAGTAATCGAATTCCCCGGCTTCACCGATTTTGAGAGCAGCGCTGCCGAGAATGATGACTTTTTTAATTGATTGATCCATTCAAAAATCCAATGTTAATGATCAAGTTAATGACTTAACCACAGAGAACGCTGAGACAAATTATTATATTAACTCTGTGCTCTCTGTGCCTCTGTGGCGATTTTATCATAGCATTTCAATAAACTTATCAAATATGAAATCGGCATCCTCCGGACCGGAAGAGGCTTCCGGGTGAAACTGGGCACTCAGAAAACGTCCGGATTCGTGAATAATGCCCTCATTTGTTTTATCATTAAGATTGCGAAACCAGGGCGACCAATCGTTGGGAAGGGTCTCGTCATTCACCGCATAACCGTGATTTTGAGATGTGATAATGCCGTTATTTGTGTCCATTTCATAGACCGGCTGATTTTGTCCGTGGTGCCCGTATTTCAATTTATAAGTGTCGGCGCCCACTGCCAATGCCAGAATCTGGTTACCGAGACAGATGCCAAAAGTCGGAATATTATTGGCAAGGGCATATTTGGCGCTTTCCACCGGCTGTCGGCACTCTTTCGGATTGCCGGGTCCATTGGAGATCAGCAGACCGTCAAATTCATACCGGCTGATGTCCGCATCCCAGGGCAGCCGCAGCACTTCGACACCACGTCGGAGTAAATGCCGGATAATGCTGAGTTTGCAGCCGCAGTCCAGCAACGCCACCCGCTTTTTACCTTTGCCCATGGTTGTCACTTCAGCAGGGCTGACTTTTTGGACCACGTTTTCATGATTTGGATCGTAAAATTCAATATCCTGGTCCATAATTATTTTACCCAGCATACTCCCCTTTTCACGCAGGATTTGGGTCAGATGCCGGGTGTCAATGCCGCTCAGCGCGGGAACATTTGCGGCTTTGAGCCAATCGGAGAGGCTCTGTTCCGCCTGCCAGTGACTGTATTTGACAGAGTATTCCGAAACAATCAGACCAAAAATCTGTACCCGATGGGATTCAAAAAAGCCGTCTTCCACGGCGAAATGATTTTTCGGTACCCCGTAGTTACCGATCAAAGGGTAAGTAAAAACCAGGATTTGCCCGTAATAGGACGGATCGGTCAGGCTCTCGGGATAGCCAACCATACCGGTATTGAAAACCACCTCACCGGCTGCCGGAACGTCCGCACCGAAGGACTCTCCCACAAATTCAGTCCCGTCTGCCAGGACGAGTTTGGGTTGTATCTTTGCCATTTTTGGTCACCATTTCAATGATTGTTTGGATTATCGTAAATGTTGGAATCTAATTTAAAAATTTTTCGGAAAATTGCGAACTGAAAAATTCTGTCTTAGCAATCTAAATCTGGTTTTTGAGGAACTAATTGTTAGAATAGAGTCGGCAATTGAAACAAATTACTTTTAATTCTTATCGGAGTATGCCATTAAAAACATAACCGTAGGAGTAATTCCCCCCGCCCATACGGGATTATAAACATGAATTGCCCCTACTTTGGGTTTCTATTTAATTACCCAGATGTTATCTTTCGAAATTACTTCCTGATCATCGAGAAATACACGGCGACCGGCGCCGCCCTTTCTGAAATCCACCACAATATCCACATGCTGAGAGGATTTGTTCAGAATACCGGCATCAGCGAATGTTTGCAATCTCTCTTGCGCCGTCGGCGAATCCGGATTGTCAACATAACAATCGGGATAACTTTCACCGATGGCAATGTGCATCGTTCCGCCCACTTTTTCCACAAACAGTGGATGTTTCAGTGCCACGGTCAGACCCTGATTCATCCCGAATGCCACTTCGCCAATCCGGTGTGAGCCGTTGTCGGTTTCGATGATGCTTTTCAAGGTATCGTACTCCCGCTCGGCTGAATAATTCACAATCCGCCCCTGCTCCAGTTTCAGGTAAATGCCCTGGATTGTAACACCATTGTAATAGACCGGCAGATCAACGAAGATTTCGCCTTCAACGGAATTTGCGTCCGGGCTGGCGTAGACTTCGCCATCGGGGAAATTGCGTTCGCCCACACATTTGATCGGATACCGGTCTTTGATATTCATTGATAATTTCAATTGTTTGCCGGTTTTGGGATTCTCGGTTTCGATGCAAACGGTACTGCTCTTACCCATCAATTCAGCAATCGGGTTTTCAACCTTATCGAGCAGTTTCGGATCGGTCAATGATGTTTCTACGATAATCCTGGTATACTCATCAAGACTCATCCCTTCCAAATCGGCAAATGCCGGGGTCGGAAAAAGGGTCAGCACCCACGGTTTACTCAACCGAATCTGCTTAAAGGGCTGGTCGGCTTTCATCAGCACTTGAGCCGGCATTTCCGGCAGATTGGCAAAGAGCTCCGGCGCTTCCGAACCGAGAATTTCGATATATTTCGTCATCGTCTCATAGCGCTCGCGGTGCCAGTCGGGAACGCGGTTGATCTGCTCGATTGTCCCATGTTTTACAATCGAAGCGCCCCAGACCTGTCCGCGATTGTTGTCCGGCGGAACCATGTAGATATCGGCGATGGCGCCGGCGGCGAAGATTTTATCCTGTAACACCGACATCAGTTGCCAGGTGATATGTTCGCCCTTGACCATGACGACATCTTCCGGCAAAATACCGCCCAATGAGTGGTTTAATAAATAATCCGCCCAGGTTTCAAGTTCATGTTTACCGATAATGTTCGAATTCATTTTGACTCCCTTTTGTCCGCCGTAAAATACAAACCGGCAGCGGTGATGTCAACATAACCGGAAATAAATCCAGAGTGAGTGATAAACCTCCTAAAGGTCATTTGAATTATTCTGCCCTGGTCTGAATGGCTCTGTCAGACCTTTGGAAGATTAGGGAACTCAGTTTTTCTTTCTCTGGCGACAACTTTCCTCCTTATGGTTCAGTCTTTATTATTATGTTTTATCTTCATGGATTATTTCTCTAAATATTTTATCTTTACTAATAATGTCCGGAGGGCTATGTGAAACGACGTGAATTTTTAAAAACAGGAGCGGTTCTGGGAACCGGTCTGGTCGTGTTGCCGGGTTGGTGGCAGGCTTGTAATTCCCGGAAACCGTTCCGGGGATCGATTGAAGATATGGAAGCATTATTTGGTATTACCAAAGAAAAAATGAGAGTGCTGCTGTCCGTAGCCTTATCCCACGGCGCAGAACGGGCTGATCTCTTCTTTGAATACAAGATCAGTTCGTCACTTAATTTAGAAGACGAAATCATCAAGGATGTCAGTCACGGTATTTCCCTGGGATTGGGTATTCGGGCTGTTATCGCTGAGCAGATTGGTTATGCCCACACCGATGATCTGGATTTTGAAAAAATGAAAGAAACCGCCCGCACCGCCAGTTTTATTGCCAACTCCGGCGCCACCGGAAAAATCGCCGATCTCGGGCAAACGAAAAAATTGGACCTCTACTCCATTGACAATCTGGCGGTGGATTGCGAACTAGCAAGGAAAATCGAACTGCTGCAGAGAGTGGACACGGCGGCGCGGCGCTTCGACTCAAAAATTACGAAGGTGAACGCCTCGCTCGCCGATGAGATAAAGCAGATCATGTATTTGGATTCCACGGGAAAAAACTTTACCGACGTTCAGCCTATGGTCATGCTGCGGATTGGCACCGTCGCCGAGGAAAACGGTAAACGCCAGGGCGGGCATTCCGGTAGCGGCGGACGCGTCGGTCTGGATTTTTATTCCCAACCAGGCAACCGACCCGAAGACCTCGGTATTGAAGCCGCTCAGATTGCCATCACCAATCTGGACGCCAAACCGGCGCCGGCGGGACCGCAAATCGTCATCCTCGGTCGGGCGGAAAGCGGCGTCCTGCTGCACGAAGCCGTCGGGCACGGTCTGGAAGCCGATTTCAATCGTAAAAATTTATCCAACTACGCCAACCAGATCGGCGAAAACGTCGCTTCGAAACAATGTACGATTATTGATTCCGGCAGAATTCCTAACCTGCGCGGCTCCATCAACATTGACGACGAAGGCAATCTGCCGACGGAATCAGTGTTGATCGAGAAGGGTATTTTACGGGGCTATATGCACGATACGATCTCCGCCAAAGCGATGAATGTCGCTCCTACCGGCAACGGTCGCCGGCAATCCTACAAGCATCCACCGATTCCCCGGATGACCAATACCTTCATGACTGGCGGAGATTACGATCCCGGCGAAATTATTGCCTCCGTTAAATACGGCGTCTTCGCCAAACGCTTCGGCGGCGGGCAGGTGGATATTACCAAAGGCGACTTCACCTTTGGCGTTCATGAAGCCTATCTGATCGAAAACGGTAAACTCACCGCTCCGCTCAAGGATGTGACGCTCATCGGAAACGGTCCCGAAGTCATGCGGAATGTTACAATGGTTGGTAATGATCTGAAAATGTCAACAGGCGGCTGGCTCTGCGGCAAATCTGGTCAGCGCGTCCCAGTCACCCTAGGCATCCCCACCGTCAAAGTCAAAGCAATCACCGTCGGCGGAACCCAAGTATAAGAGGATTACTATGAAAAATTATAAATCAATTGCCGAATATATTATTCAAACCGCCCGCAAAAGAGGTGCCGATCAAGTGGATGTGATGATCGTCAACAGCACCAATGTCAATATCACGGTTCGTCTCGGAGAAATCGAGGAGCTGCGACAGTCCAATCCCAAATCCCTGGGCATCCGGGTTTTTAAAAACCAGCGCAAAGCACTGACCTACACCAGCGACTTCCGCGAAGAATCACTTCAGAATTTGGTTAAAAAAACCGTTGAAATAGCATCGGTCACGGGTTCAGATGAATTTAGCGGTCTTCCTGAAAAAAGTTTGATTGGAATCGCTGATACAAAACTACCACAGTTTGATCCGAAAATCGCGGAAGTCAGCACCGATAAGAAAATACAAATGCTGAAGGATATGGAAAAAATAGGAATGGATAAAGACTCCTTGATCACAAATTCCGATGGAGCCAATTGGAATGATTCCAAAGCCCATGTTGTTCTGGCAAACTCTGAGGGATTTTTCGGTGAGGAAGATTATACATCCGTCAACATGAGCCTTTCCCTGATGGCTGAAAAAGACGGTGTGAAACAGACTGATTATTGGTATTCCGCCAGTCGTTACATGGATCGGCTGGATTCCATCGAAAAAATTGCCGCGACTGCAGCCGATCGAACACTTCGTAAACTCGGTGGCAGAAAACCCAGGACTCAAAAAGTACCGGTTGTATTTGATCCGGTGGTTGCCGGTGATTTTATCACTATAATATCTCAAACCGTTGTCGGAAACGCCATTTATAACAAGAATTCGTTCCTGGTGGATAAATTAAATGAATACATCGCCGTCAAAGACCTCACAATTATTGATGATGGTTTGTTGAAATATGGATTGGGTTCCCGCCTGTTTGACGATGAAGGCCTTCCCAGCCGGAAAAATATCGTCATTGACCAGGGTATCCTGAAAACCTACCTCTGCGACTGCTATTCCGCCCGCAAACTGGGGTTTAAGCCAACTGGTTCTGCCACCCGGGGCGTGTCGTCGAATCCCGGATCAGGCACTACCAATTTTTACATGCAGAAGGGAAAATATCCCCGGGATGAGATCATCGGCTCGGTGAAAAACGGACTCTACCTGACCAGCGTGGACTGGGTCGGAATCAACTATGTCACCGGTGATTATTCCCGCGGCGCCACCGGAATCTGGATCGAAAACGGCAAATTGACCTACCCGGTTCAGGAGTTCACCGTCGCCGGTAACATGCTGGAGATGCTACAAAACATCACCATGATCGGAGACGACCTGGAATTCCGGGATTCCGTGGCGGCACCGACGTTCAAAATCAAAACCATGACCATTAGCGGCAGCTAGGTCGGCTGGAAACTATATTTCCGTCTGAAAATTTGCATTAATCCCCCGGATTTTGTACAATATTACGATAATTTAAAAAATTTAAAAAGGTGTTAAGATGCCGCAAGTGGAAGATGTTGTCACAAAAATTATTGCCTGGGCGCAGGTGCATGGTATTCGGATTGTGTTTATTCTGATTTTCACATTTATCGCCCTCTATTTGGCAAAAGTCATCACAAAACGAATTTTTAAATCCCTCCCCTTTAAGGATAATGAACAGATCAAACGCCGCGATACCCTTTTTTCGGTTTTCCAGTTTGTTTTCCGGATCATTATTATAACGGTTGCGTTAATCATGGTTCTCAGCGAATTAAACATTGAAATCGGACCGATTCTGGCAGCCGCCGGGATTCTTGGTTTGGCGGTTGGTTTCGGTGCTCAGAATCTGGTGAAGGACCTGATCGGCGGCTTCTTTATCCTTTTGACTGATCAGATCCGGGTCGGCGACGTTGTTGAAGTTGCCGGGAAAGCCGGTTTTGTAGAGGGTCTGAATCTGCGGATGGTCACGCTGCGGGATCTCGCTGGTAATGTCCATTATGTACCCAATGGTGAAATTACCGTTGTGACCAATATGACCAAAGGTTTTTCCCGCTATGTCTTCGAGATCGGCGTCGCCTATCGTGAAAACGTGGACGAGGTCATGGAAATCATGAAACAGGTGGATGCTGAGCTCCGGGAAGACCCAGAATTTAAAGACGATATCCTCGAGCCGCTGGAAATTCTCGGTCTGGATAAATTCGGTGATTCTTCCGTCGTAATCAAAGCGAGGACGACCACGAAACCAATCAAACAGTGGCGTATCGGTCGGGAATTTAAACGGCGTCTGAAAATCCAGTTTGACAAACAGAATATTGAAATACCCTACCCTCATCTCACTTTGTATATGGGCAAAGATAAAGATAATCAGTCTCCGCCGTTAAATATTTTTATGGAAAAATAGCTTGCCTGACCCTCAACAGAAATCCAGTAAGAAAGGAAACCAGATGCTGATTCCCACTATCATAATGGCTGGCATTGCCATTTTTCTGGTCGCTATCGGAATGAATAAAGAGGGTAATATTCATATTATTGGACTGCAGTCCGCATTTAAGATGACCTATCAGGTGCTGCCGCTGCTGATTTTCGCCTTCATCATTGCAGGTATGATTCAGGTTCTGCTGCCTCAGAATTTACTGGATCGCTGGGTCGGTGCGGAATCCGGTTTACGCGGGATATTAATCGGAACCGTCGCCGGCGGTTTGACACCCGGCGGACCGTACGTCGCTTTGCCCGTCATCGCCGGTTTTCTGAAATCCGGCGCCGGGGTTGGAACTATGGTTGCTTATCTGACCAGCTGGTCCCTCTGGGCGGTTGCCCGGCTGCCCATGGAATTCGGCATTCTCGGCTGGCGATTTACGCTTGTCCGGCTGGCTTCCACCTTCTTTTTCCCACCCATCGCCGGATTAATCGCCCAGAAGCTTTTTGCGAATTTTGTCCGCTGAATTTTACAATTCTTTTACTTTATTTTTCACAATGGAACATTTAGGTTTAAGATTAGTGATGGAATTGTAAGTATGCAAACAGGATTGAATATTGAAACTTTTTAAAAATATCGTTTTGCTGGTCGCCGACAGTCTGCGCTACGATACCGTCTGGGGAAACGGTAAACCGCGGCTGCCCTATCTGTCGAATCATGCACTGAATTTCCACCAAGCCTATTCGGCGGGATGTTGGACCTTGCCGGCGACGGCGTCAATTTTCACCGGCTTTCTACCCCATGAACACCAGGCGACCACCCGTTCGCGCAACGAACTGCGCCGGGACCGACCGACCCTGGCGGAAAAATTGACCACTCTCGGCTTCGACACGATTCAGATTACGGCGAATACTGCTACTACGCATATCTTCAATCTCGATCGCGGTTTCAAACGCACCGAAAAAGCCTGGCAGTGGCTCGACACTAGTGCGATTCCCCTGCTGAACTTTGTCCTGCTGATGAGCAAACGACGGATGCGTAAAAAATTCATAAAAGGCGATTTCATCGGCGGGAAAATGGCGGAAGATATCAAAGCCGGACAAGCCTGGTTTCACAGCTTTTGCGATATGCAACTGAACCGGGCAAAGGCAATTCTCCATGAAAATTTACAAAAAAACCGCAAAACATTTCTGTTTATCAATATCATGGAGACTCACTTCCCCTATCACATTTCGCCAAAATTCAAGCCGCTGTCCCGTAAGACGCCGCAGAAACTGCTGGAAATCTCCAGCCTCTTCCATTTCGTCAATCAGACCTGGCTGAGCAGCGGCAAGCGCTTCATCAAACCGGATATGCTCCAGACATTGCGGAGACGGCAGCAGCTCGCCTGGCAGCGGATCGCCGAAAAAGTTGATGAATTCGCCCTCTATCTGCACGATAATTTCCCGGAAACCCTGTTCATTTTTATGAGCGACCATGGCGATAATTTTGGCGACGAAAGCTGGTGGTACCATTTCAGCAATGTCACCGAGGCGTGCAATCGCGTACCGCTGTTCATTTCAACTCCCGATCTGCATACCGGCATTGACATTGATACGCCGGTTTCAACCCAGCAATTGTACGATTATATCATCCAATCCGCCGAATCTCAGAATGATAACATTACGATCAATAATTATCTCGACAAACCGCCCTGCATTCAGAGCTACTGGTATGACATGAAAGGCAAAACTCTGCCCCAGTATCAACATGATCAGTTTGCTTTCATCCATAACAATCGGCGCTATGTAAACAGTGCTGACCGCTGGCAATTTTCCGACATCACCCGCTTTAACAGCGCCGCGGCGAAAGCGGAGCAGATTTCGGGCAACCCGATTTACGACCTGGACTTG
>Ga0209614_1001857_pt1 | contig 14857 bp, 10 predicted proteins | sample BlaSprsedimmetaG_FD_185484 | JGI IMG/M metagenome (GOLD analysis project Ga0209614, IMG submission 185484) | Hot spring sediment bacterial and archeal communities from California, USA to study Microbial Dark Matter (Phase II) - Blank Spring... ... | reverse complement strand
AGTAATTATCATGATATCAACGTCTCGTTACAGTTCGTAATTGCAACGATAATATTTATGATGTGAAATATCAAACAATACGAACATATTTTATGGTTATTCTGATTCATCGTTACAATCTTCCGGGAATTCAGGATGTAATGTAAATGGTGTACGGAAACCGTGAAACAAAGAAGCTGGATTCATTCACTAATAAATAGGAGCAAATGAAACCGATGAGAGACAGTGTATTAGATACACTCTTCGAACCACTTAAAATGTCCAACATTACCTTTAAGAACCGCTTTTTTATGGCGCCCATGGGAACAACATACAATTTCCGGCAATTGACTGATTACATGATCGCCCGGGCACGGGGTGAGGTTGCTTTTATTACGACAGGGGTGACCAGGGTTCATCCTAGTGGCAGTGCCCATGGTTCGGATGAACCCTCCCTTGAAAAGGACAGCGACATCAATGTCCATATTCCCATGGTGAAGGCGGTTCAGAAGACGGGGGCGAAAATTATCGTACAGCTCAATCATGCCGGCCGCTATTCATTCGGGCGCTATACGGGTCGGCAGTCGGTTGCGCCGTCACCCATCGCATCACGGTATACCGGTGAAACGCCACGTGAGCTGACAACACAGGAAACGGATTATCTGGTAACGGCCTTTGCGGAAGCGGCGCTCCGGGCACGAAAGGCAGGCTTCGATGGCATAGAAATCTGTGCGTGTTCCGGTTATCTCATCAGTCAGTTTCTGTCTGCCGTGACAAACAAGAGAAAGGATAAATATGGTGGAGACGTCCTTCAGAGAGCATATTTTCTCTTGTCAATTCTTCAGGAAACACGAAAGCTCGTTGGCGATGACTTTAATATCTGTGTCAAGTTTGATGCAGAGGACGGCATGAAGGGTGGTAAAACCCTTGAAGATTCATTGGTGCTTGCTCCCAGGATCGTCGAGGCCGGTGCGGACAGGCTCCATATCTGGGCCGGCTGGCATGAGGCGGTTCGTCCCATGTTGCCAATGTCCGTGCCCCGGGGAGCGTTTGCAGGCCTGTCGGCTGCGGTCAAAGGTGCTGTTGATGTGCCGGTTTCCACGGTGGGAAGAATTAACGATCCCTATGTTGCCGCCGATATTCTGTCACAAGGTAAAGCCGATCTTATCGGGCTGGCAAGAGCTGTCTTATGCGATCCCGATTTTGTTAAAAAGACAAGAGAAGGTCGGACACGGGAAATTCGTCGCTGTACGGCATGCTGCCACTGCTTTGACCAGATCATGAAGCTCCTCATGAGAGGGGACAAGGAAGCGGAACTGACCTGTTCAATTAATCCTGAACTGGGTCGCGAAGGTGAAAATCTCATACAACCTGCAATCAGAAAGAAAAAGATCGTCGTGGTCGGAGGCGGTCCTGCCGGAACCGAAGCAGCCCGGGTTGCTGCTCAGCGCGGGCACGATGTCACGCTCTATGAAAAGGATAGTACCCTCGGCGGCATGATAAAGCAGGCAGTGGTCCCTCCTCATAAGGAAGAACTGAATAACATTATTGACTACTATACCGTCCAGATGGAGATACTGCCTGTCAAGGTCAAGCTGAATGAAGAATTTACAATAGAAAAAGCAGAAGAAGAAAAGCCCGATGCCGTCATTCTTGCGACCGGTGCAGTCGAGCTCTTACCTGATATCCCGGGAATTGAGAATCAAAGTGTTGTAACTGCTCTTGATATATTGAGAGAGACTGTGTCTATCGGTGAAAATGTTGTCGTTATCGGAGGAGGGATGATCGGTGTCGAAACTGCGGAGTATTTGGCGATGCAAGGGAAAAAAGTCACGGTCGTAGAAATGTTGAAATCTGTTGCAAACGATGTTGGTCCGACAACGAGATGGGGTCTCCTTGATAGACTTCATAAGGTGGTCAGGATTATGACTTTGACGAAAGTGATAGAAGTCAAAGAAAATGCCGTCGTTGTTGTCGATCAGGATAACAATCAAAAGAAAATCCATGCCGATACAATCGTTGTTGCCGCCGGATTGAAGCCCCGGAAGGATCTCTTTACTGTTATGGATCAGTCCGGTATTGAATATTATGAAATCGGATGTTGCAGTGAGCCGGGACAGATAGCCGAGGCTGTTGCCGATGCCTTCGCAGTGGCAAGTATGTTGTAGGAATTAAATAATGGCAAATACCTCAAAAAAAAATTCCGTGGTTGAACTGACAAACATCTATCTTGATCACTGTGCGACAACACCCGTTCATCCGGAGGTCGTGGAAGCGATGCTTCCATACTTCAGGGATTTTTACGGTAATCCATCAAGTATTCATTCTTTCGGCCGGAATGCGAAAGAGGCGCTGACGATAGCACGTGAAAAAGTAGCTAAGCTTATCGGTGCTGATCCATCGGAAATAGTGTTTACAAGTGGCGGTACGGAAGCGGATAATCTTGCCATCCTTGGTGTTTCTTCAAAATTTGAGACTAAGGGAAACCACATTATAACCTCATCAATAGAACATCATGCTGTGTTGAATACCTGCAGGTATCTGGAACAGAGAGGTTTTGCTGTGACCTATCTTCCGGTGGATGGAGAAGGTCTGGTTGATCCCGATGATGTTGCACGGGCAATATCTGACAGAACAACACTCATCAGTATCATGCATGCAAATAATGAAATAGGTACGATCGAACCAATTTCGAAAATAGCAGATATTGCAAAGGAACGAGAAATCATTTTTCATACCGATGCTGTTCAGACGGCTGGAAAGATTCCCATCAATGTTGACCTGCTTAACGTGGATCTTCTTTCGTTGTCAGGTCACAAGATATATGGTCCAAAAGGTGTTGGTGCACTCTACATCAGAAATGGCACGCATATAGTTCCCGTGCTTTATGGGGGCAAACAGGAAGGTGGATTACGTCATGGGACAGAGAATGTTCCCGCAATCGTTGGTCTTGGCAAAGCCTGTGAAATAGTGATGAAAGGGAAATTTTCCCTGAACGATACACTTGGAAGGCTTCGTAGTCGACTGACAAAAAGGATCTTGAGTGCGATAGATGATGTATACATCAACGGACATGCCGAAAAATGTCTGTCCCATATCCTGAGCGTGTCAATTGAAGGCATTGAAGCGGAATCAATTGTCCGCGAACTGGATAAAAAGGGAATTGCTGTTTCTGCCGGATCAGCCTGTACCTCCGATTCAATAGAAATTTCCCACGTTATTACTGCCCTAGGGTTGCCACGGCATGTCGCCAAGGGATCTATTCGGTTCAGCCTGGGACAAGAAAACACAGAGGAAGAAGTCGATTACGCCGCAAATGTTTTGATTGAGGTTGTTGGTAAACTCCGAGGTATGGCTGAATTAGAGACTTCACTGAACCGTGGGAAATGTATGTGATTTCTCTTATTCATGTGTATGGCGCAAGAGATTCCTGCCTTATTAACAAAGACAAATTCATTTTTATTCCTCCGGCAATTGAACATGTCATTTTTTATGCGGCATACATAACGCTTGGGTGCCTGAAGTAAGTACGAAGAGTCTCCTGAAAAAGAAAATCCCTTGATGATGTAATACTTGCGTTTGGTATCAGTAAGCCCGAATTATGTTCCGACGAATCCTTTTACATCTTTCTTAAACCAAAATTGGCTATGATGAAACTATCTGGAACTGATTAATATCGTTTCGAATATTTTGCTTGACGAGTCTCATATGGTTGAGCAATAAGTGGAACCCCATGTTTTAATGCCGGAGGAGCTTCATGAGCCTTGACAGTCTGTTCTATCCGAAGAGCATTGCCGTTATTGGTGCCTCGCCGAATATCGGTGGAGGAAAATTGCCGTACTATCAGATTTTGAAAATGATCGGATTTAAGGGAAATCTCTATCCTGTCAACCCTAAATACACGAATATTGGCGGAGCCAAAACATATGCATCCATAGATGATCTTCCTGAAGGGATTGATTTTGCCATTGTCGGTACCCCGGCGGAACGGTCTCTTGATGTGATTAAGGCTGCCGTCAGAAGAGAGATAAAATTTGTCCACTTCTTTACATCAGGATTCGGCGAAGAGGGAAACCACGAGCTTGAACGATTGCTGGTCGAGGAGGCTCGGAAAGGCGGGACGAGAATTGTCGGTCCGAACTGCATTGGAATTCATTCTCCCGGCGCGGCGGTGAGTTTTGATTATACATTGAAAATAGATGTTCCCGGAGATGTGTCATTCCTCGGCCAATCGGGAGGAGCTACCAGCAATTTCGTGAGGATGGCCACATCGCGGAAAATCGCTTTGAATAAAGTGGTATCATATGGAAATCAAATTGACGTAAGCGCCGAAGAGTATCTCGAGTATTTCGCCGGAGATAAAAATGTACGGTTGATTGCCGCATATATAGAAGATATTAAGAATCCCCGGGCATTTCTCGCCACCTTGAGGGAGGCGACGCGATCGAAACCGGTTGTCATCCTCAAAGGAGGAATGACACAGCAGGGGGCCAAAGCGGCGGCAAGTCACACCGGTGCCTTGGCCAGCAATCACAAGATATGGGCATCGGCGGTGCGCCAACATGGAGGGATTCTTGTTGATACGTTTGAGCAACTCCTTGATGTGGCTATGTTCTGTTCAGGTAAAAGAGTCCTGCAGGGGCCGAGAATGGGATTTCTCGGGGCCGGAGGAGGTGCCGCTGTGTCATTTACGGATCTTGCCGTGATGGCAGGACTTTCATTGCCTGAATTGAATCCGAAAACACGAGAACTGATTGGTCAAAGAATCAGAAGCATGAATACGTCGACGGTCAATCCGGTGGATCTGGGAGCGTATGGCTTTGACTTCACCATTATGGCGCATACCATTGCCGCACTGAATCAGGATGAGAATATCGATGCCATCGTGCCGTATTTTTCCATCGACTATATAACGACAGTCCAACAGGATCAGATCGAAACCGGTCCCGGGGAGATAGAAAAAATAATTGAAGAAGTCACCAAGCCGATCATACCCATCCTGTCGAAATTCACGGAAGACGATGTGGACATGGAAAAAGTCAGGATTTCAATTTTCTCGGCATTCCGCAAGGCCGGATTACCTGTTTACTCGACCATACAGGACGCTGTATACGCCATCACAAAATACATCGATTGGATTGTCAGTCTTGAGAACGCTGAAAATCCCTAAATTGACTTTTTTATAAATAATGCTTAATCTAGTTTCAACATTGCTGACCGTTGGGCCGTGTTAAAAACAATGACATAAAGGAGAATGCCATGGGTGTATTAAACGCAAGTGATATTTATCGGATTGCCATGAGAATTGAGGAAAATGGGAGCAATTTTTATCGTTTTGCAGCGCAATTAGTCAAGGAAGGGGAGGCGAAAAAGCAGTTTGAATGGCTTGCCGGTGAAGAAGAAAAACACAGGATAATCTTCAGCGATATGCTCTCGAACATTGAAAGTCATGATCCTCCCGAGGGTTATCCCGGTGAGTATGCGGCCTATCTTCATGATTATGCAGACAATAACCTGATTTTCAAAAAAGAGGTGATGGATGCTGAAATGGGGAAGGTAACCGATACGGCATCGGCTCTTGATTTCGCCATTCGACGTGAGCTTGATTCCATACTGTATTACCATGAAATCAAGGGATTTATTAACAAGGCCCAGCATACATCGATTGACCGTATTATCAATGAAGAGCGGAAACACTTTGCACTCTTGTCGAAGTTGAAAAAGGAGTTGTGTTGAGCAGGAGGTGAGTCCGTGACGAAGAGACGTGAGATTTACAAATGCGAGGTGTGCGGAAATATTGTTGAAGTCATGCATGAGGGAAAGGGTGAGCTGGTGTGCTGCAAGCAACCCATGAAGCTCTTTCAAGAGAACACGGTGGATGCCACGAAAGAAAAACATGTGCCGGTCTTTGAAAAAACCAAAGACGGTGTCGTCGTGAAAGTCGGGAGCGATCCCCATCCTATGGAGGAAAAACACCATATCGAATGGATTGAAATTCAAAAGGACGGACAGATATATCGTCAGTTCCTCAAGCCCGGTGATGTCCCGGAGGCTGTATTTCCTGTTCGGTTGGATGGAATTACAGCCCGTGAATACTGTAACGTCCATGGTTTATGGAAAGCCTAAGAGCACCATGACTCTCTGAATAAGAGGAAATATTAGATACATCCGTGGAGATTTATGATGAAGGGATCTGAAGCGTTCATGAACTCCCAAGACCATTTTTCTCGCTTTCAGCAATTTCTGGTGCCTTATCCCTGATATTATTGAACGATCTTGTATGGGGACCTTTGGAACGGTCTGGAAGGAATTGTTGAAATGTTGCGTGATTTGACTATCAGAAACAGAAGTTACCGACGATTCCATGAGAGTGATATCGGCGATCCCGCACGATGCGACAATGGGATCGCAACGCAGAGAATACTTCCCGGTGCTGTTGAAAAGGGACTGGGGGGTGTATGATCGACTCCGTCAGACGAAAGAGTCTTACGGAGATACTCGGTATTCCGCCTCAGTATGGAATTCTCTTTGTCATCGCGCTGGCATTTTCCGCCGACATCTTTTGATCAATAGATAACTTTGTGCTACTATCCCACATGATATCCCGACCGCGAGCACTTCATGAAACGATATACAATCAGAAGCACCATCATATCTGATGATACGCAACTGCGCATCGATTATGAAAATGAGTTAAACAAGCAGCAATATGATGCCGTTAGAAATATTAACGGTCCGCAACTTGTGATAGCCGGTGCGGGGAGCGGAAAAACCCGCGCCTTGGTCTATCGGGTGGCCTATCTGGTTGAACATGGTGTCGATCCACGGCAGATACTTCTTCTAACGTTTACGCGGAAGGCAGCCCGGGAAATGATGCACCGGGCGTCATCAATGCTTGATGACCGATGTTTGAACGTGGCCGGGGGAACATTTCATTCCTTTGCCGCACTGGCCCTCAGAGGGTATGCTGAACGTCTCGGATATGAGTCATCCTTTTCGATCATTGATCGAAGCGACGGTGAAGATATCATTGCAATGGTGCGGTCTAATCTGGGGATAACTTCAAAGAATCGACGGTTTCCCAAGAAAAAAACAACCCTTGATATTATATCGAAAGCGATAAATACCGGCCGATCATACAGGGATATCATTTGGACAGACTATCCTCAGTTCATGGACGCCGAATGGGATATTCAGGAAATCGCCCGGCGATACGGGCGATACAAGGTCTCAAAGTCAATTATGGATTATGATGATCTCCTGGTTAACCTGAGGGATCTCCTGCGCGACCATGGGGATGTCAGAAAGCGGGTGGCGTCTCAGTACCTGTATATCATGGTGGATGAATACCAGGATACGAATGCGCTGCAGGCAGAGCTTATCCGCTATCTGGCATCGGAATATAGTAACATTATGGTCGTCGGCGATGATTCTCAGAGCATCTATTCATTTAGAGGGGCCAATTTTAAGAACATCATGGATTTTCCTGCTATCTTTCCGGGTTGTACAATTACCACTATGGAACAGAACTACCGAAGCACCCAGCCGATCCTTTTGCTGACGAATAAAATTATAGAAAATGCAAAGGAAAAATACAGCAAAAAACTTTTCTCCCATATAAAGGGTGGGCAGAAACCGGTCTATCTCCGTGTTGGGAGCGAAAACGACCAAGCTCTTTTTATCTGTCAGCGCGCTCTCGAACTTTTGAATGAAGGAATTCCGCTGAATAATATTGCCGTATTGTTCAGATCGGGATGGCATTCGAATGAGCTCGAAATTGAGTTGAACAACCATCAGATTCCGTACGTGAAATACGGAGGGCTTAAATTTATCGAGTCGGCCCATGTTAAAGACATGACGTCGTTACTCCGCATTATATTCAACTCGTCCGATGTGATCGGCTGGTATCGTATATTGCGTCTCCACGAAGGAATTGGTGCGAAAACAGCGGGGGACATTACCCGAGAAATAGTTGATAATAGAAGGGGCTTCGATGCTCTCTTGTCTCCGCAGTATGCAGGCAGGAAATATTCAGATGATCTGAATAAGCTTTATGAAGTCATTAATCGGATAACGTCTTCGGATCACACTCCCGCCGAGGAGGTAAGGATCGTGCTTGACTATTATCTTCCATTATTAGAAAAGGTACATGATGATTATAAAAAGCGGGTCAATGATCTGGAATCACTCATTCGAATTGCCGAACGCTACAGGACCATTGAACACTTTCTGACCGATTTAACTATAGAACCTCCGGAATACATTCAGAATGGGTTCAATGGGTCAATTGGTGGCGATGGAAAGTTGATATTGTCAACAGTTCATTCCGCCAAGGGGCTTGAATGGCACAGTGTTTTCATTATTAATCTTGTCGACGGATATTTTCCTTCGTCATATTCATTCTACCGGGAGGAAGATATTGAGGAGGAACGACGACTGTTTTATGTGGCGGCGACGAGAGCACAGCAGCATCTTTATATGATCGTGCCTGAAATTGATTATTCATTGAGGGGAAATTACTCTATGTCTCGCTATACTGTTTCCCAGCCCTCACGCTTTATTTCGGAGCTGGACAATCTGAATGAGCTGATGGAAGAATGGTCCCTTGACTTTGACAGATCCCGGTACCAATGAACAGACAACTGATGAATGAATGAGGGAAGTGATTGATTTTGATACTGACCTGATGACAGGTAGCGGATGATTCAGACAGCAATGTTGCCGTTGCGGTTTAATGGTTTACAGATTGTTTTTCACACTCATTTTTGTCTGATCAGTGCCGACTTCTGATACATTGAGATCATACATCCGACAATTCAACGTCCTCGTCTTTTGGTCTCACGAACTCGCAGTTGACTGTCACTCGTTTTGCACGGATGGCAGAAAACGAAACTCCGGGATGATCTCTCAATAAAATTGTCATCTTGACAGAAAATCGTTTTTGATTGACACGATGTCGATCATTCCGATATTGTGGCACCGTTGAAGAAACGGTGAAGAAAAGGGTTTTCTAATTATGCATAAGAACGGACGAAGGCATGAGCACGTTTGAATCCGTCAAGAGCAACTTGATTTCCATGAGCAGGGAAATCACCAAGCTTTTTGATACTGCGAAAGCAATACCGGGTATCTCCAAATATCCCTTTGAGAACTGGGAGAGGGCAGGACATGCGATCGAGGAGCAACTGAATGAGGACATCCTGAGAGTGGCGGTTGTCGGTGCCATTAAGTCGGGTAAAAGCACATTCGTCAATGCAGTACTGGAAGGTGATTACCTCAAACGGGGAGCGGGAGTTGTTACGTCTATTGTCACCCGGGTTCGAAAGGGACCTCATCTGAAAGCTCACCTGATTTTCAAGACCTGGGAAGAAGTTAACTCGGAGATGGAACAAGCGATGGTTCTTTTCCCGTCTCTTGAAGTGAATCCCGGTGACGGGAGATTCGATATCCGGCGTCAAAGAGACCGGGCGGATCTGTCCCGCGCCCTTACCTCTCTCAGCAGCGACCAGCTCATTTCGCAGGATACTCGTGATGTGAACGCAGTTCTGCTTAGCTCATATCTCAGGGGGTATGATCGAGTTGCCGATGTTATTGCATGGGACACGGCCAGAACACTGCAGTTCCAGGGAGGTGACTTTGCAAAACATAAGGACTATGTAAGTGATGATTCACTCGCCGTTTATCTGCGTGATATGGAGTTGCACATTCCGGCCCGCAGGAGTCTCGACGAGAATATAGAGATTGCGGACTGTCAAGGAAGCGATTCTCCCAATCCCCTTCATCTTGCTATGATTCAGGATTATCTTCTCAAAACCCACATGATCATTTATCTGCTGAGCAGCAGGACCGGAGTTCGCCAAGCAGATATCAAGTTTTTATCCATGATCAGAAAAATGGGTCTTATGGAGAACATCTTTTTTGTAGTCAATTGTGACTTTAACGAACACGACAATCTTGAAGACCTGAAAACCCTTCTGATCAGAATTCGTGAAGAAATCGGCGTCATAAGGTCCGACCCGGATCTCTTTACCTTTTCCACGCTGTTCGATCTTTTCAGAAAACTTAAGATCGACCTTTCCGATAAGGACAGACTTCGACTGGAATACTGGGAGAGCGACTCAGAATTGAAAGACTTTTCAGATGCCGAACGAAAACGGTTTGAATCCGATCTCGATAAAAAGTTGACTCGGGACCGCTTCACCCTGCTGTTGAAAAATCACGTTGAGCGCCTGTCTGTGATTGCACGCGGGCTTCGGGATTGGGTTACCATAAATGGGGAAATCTTGTCCAAGAGTGCCGATGACGCCCATGCTATTGCCGAAAAGATTAAGCTCGAACAAGTCCAGATGGACCAGATACGAGCAATGATAAAGGATACGCTGGCAGGGGCTTCACAGAAGACAAAACGGGAAATTGAAAAAGACATTAACAGCTTTCTCGATGTGCCTTTCGGTGATGTAATCAAGGAGATCCAGGCATTTGTCAGGGGATACTCTATTGATACGAGAGACAATGTCGAAGATATCGATGGAATGGGATTCTCTGCAACACTGTATACGGTGTTTCAAGAATTCAAACACAGCCTCGATGTTTTCATGACAGAGACGATTAACCCCCGGCTGGTACACTTTATCCGGCAGGACGAAAATAAAATCAACGAACTGCTGGCGAATGTGGCCGGTACATATGACTCCATGGTAAGGGATTCATTCAAGCGGTACGAGTCTGCATTGCAGAGCCTCGGTGTGCAGCTCGCGGAGCGAACCTCGGACGTTGGCCTTTCATTCAATGTGGAGACCCTGAAGCGGAAAGCAGGTCTTACAGTACCGCCTCTTGTGTCATCGCTTAAATATACGAAACAAATCCGTACGGAGGCAGTTTTGCGACTCGGATTTTACAATCTTGCCAAGGTCCTGAAAAAATTCTTTAAAAGACAAATTCAGGACAATAAAGAAGGGGAAATTGCCGCCCTCCGCGACGGCGTGAAACGGATTAAACGTGAAACGGAGAGATCGCTGATGTTTCATCTGAATGATTATCGGGAGAATTTGAAATATCAGTATGTTTTTAAACTCGTCGATGTGGCTGCTGAAAATCTTTATGATATGCTGGTTGACCGATTCCGGTCATTCACTATTGATATATCGGATATGATGAGTCTGGCAGGCAGGCAGCATGAGGTTAAAGAAGAGGCCACACAGGCCCTTGCGATGCTTGATCATTCGATTAGTGCACTTCAGGAACGAATCGACGATGTGAAGAAAAGGATATCTTCATAATTTCCCCCAATTGCTTTATCAATTCGGTTATGAGCCTGAGATGCGATTTCATCAACTTTCCCTCAATAGGCCTTTTTGAAAAAGGCATTATGTGTATACGAACGCCATCAATGATCAGCTATCTTTTGCAGCAGTTTCTGGGCCTTTGTATTCTTGGAGTTTATCGTCAGCACGAAATTGAGCCTTTCGATAATTTCGTTTTTTTTAGATTCATCCCGATGCGATTGATACTGGGCAAATAAAATACGGGACAGATTTACATGGGCTTCTTCCTGAAACTGGTTCAGCTTGACGGATTGTTGATAGGCGATGGTTGCTTTATCATGATTGCCGATCATTTCATTAATCGATCCAAGGTTATTCCATGCTTCCGCATTATTCGGTTCTGATTCCAGCACCCTTTCAAACAAAATGAGTGCCTCCTTATAATTCCCAAGCTGGAAGTACAGATTACCGAGGTTAAATGAAGCCTTAAGATAGGCGGGATCTCTCTTCAGGACCTCTTCGTATTGAATGATTGCCTCATCAAACATATCATAATGATCATGCAGGGCAGCCAGACAGAACCGGGGAGCCGTGGCATCAGGATTAATGGCAATCGCTTTCTGGTATTGTGTGACAGCCTCGAAGTAATCACCTTGCAGTTCTATGACATGTGCAATGTTCATAACTGCTTCTACGTTCCCCGGACTTAAGACAAGGGCCTGTTCGTACATTTGTTGTGCGCTACTGTATCTATTCGTGATTTCGAATACATAGCCGAGGTTATTATAAGCCTCCGGATTTTCTGGTTCCAAAGCAACAACTTGTTGAAAGCATTCCAGGGCGTCGTCATAATCTTCCTTTTGAATGTATATGAAACCCATATTTACATATGCATCCGTTAATTCATTATTAAGTTTTATACATTCTTTGTATGCTTCAAGAGCATTTTCGTAATCACCTTCGACAACGTCATGCTGATATCCCTTTATGAAACATTCTTTTGCCCGTCTCTTCGTATCCATTATCACAGCCTCTTGTAGCAGCACCAAACTCTGCAATGTTAATTAAATTTGGAAAGGACAAGATTCCTTATTTCACCCCATATATGAACAGGGTCATTTGCCAGCTTGCTAAAGAAAGTATCATTTTGCTTGAGAACGAACGCGGCAAACGCTCCTGCAAGTTTTGTCTGTTTTTCCGGTGAAAATGACAGAGCATGTTCAATCACATGATAGGGGATCGTTATTTCGAGCGTCTGATTACCGATTTTCAACGTTTCTATTATGTCACCTTTTGTTCCTCCGTTCGAAGACGACGGTTTACCTTCGACGGCCTGCTCCGTCTGCAGTGACTGTTCAGCCGGAGGTTCCGGCGGTTCTTCCGGGCTGGCCTGTTCCGCTGCGGCCGGTTGTTCCTCGACGGCCTGCTCCGTCTGCAGTGACTGTTCAGCCGGAGGTTCCGGCGGTTCTTCCGGGCTGGCCTGTTCCGCTGCGGCCGGTTGTTCCTCGACGGCCTGCTCCGTCTGCAGTGACTGTTCAGCCGGAGGTTCCGGCAGTTCTTCTGTCGGGACCTGTTCGTGCGGTGGTAACTGGTTTTCTCCAATCGCTTTCTTGTACGTTGTGTCAACCGTCCCGGATAGCTCGGGGGGTATAACAGGTACGCGACGACCGTCACGATGTAATTCTCTCTCTCCGATTTCCCGAGGAGCGCGCATGGGCATATCTATTTTCCCCTCAAGCATTTTTCGCTCCGGTTTTTTTCTCGGTTGTCGTTGGGGTGTTGTCGGGCGTGTCAGTTTCTGAAAACACTCGCCGATTTGATTTACTACTTCTCCTGAAATAAGATCAAACTGATTCGTTTCTCCCGCTTTTAAGGACAACTTAGCAATCTTATTGATGAGTCGGGGGACTCCGTCATCTGAATGCTCCCACAGGTATTCATAGGCATTGTCAGTGAAAATTTGCTTGGTTGCCCCTGCGTATTGAAGTCTGGTATTGACGTATGTTTTGAGCTTTTCTATGGAATCTAATCTTTCAATTTTTCCGTACGTTCCAATTCTCTGATACAGATTCGCATGTTTGGGATGTTCCAGACGTTGAGCCAGTTCAAGCTGCCCGGCTAGAACAATCGTGAACAGATTCATCTGATTATGTTGTAAGTTTGTCAGCAATCGAAGGCTTTCAAGATTCGCCGGAGTCATGGCGTTTGCCTCGTCAATAAAGATTAAAACACGCTTCCCTTCATCAATTGTTTGAAAAAGAAGCTTGTTGAAGATATCCAGAAGATCTCCCTTTCGCCGCTTATTACATTGTTCGCCCGTCAATTGACCGATGATTTCCCTCATCAACTGAGTAAAGCTGATTCCCGGGTTGGTGATCAGCGCTATTTTATAGATGCTCTGATCAAGGGAGTCAATAATAATGCGGAGAGACAGTGTTTTCCCTAATCCAACATCACCGACGATGACGGAAATGCATTCTCCCCCCTCTTCAATAGCAAAGAGTGTTTCTGCGATTGCGTTCTCCATTGATGTCCCGCAGTCGACATACATTGATGGATCGGGCACATTGTCAAATGGCGGTTTTTGCAATCCCCAATATTCGTAATACATTATTTTTCCTCCTCACGGCTTGCACGAGTCACTATTATATTCGAGTAGACCATCAGTCATTCTTCCCTGAGTATTTTTTTGGAATATCCTCACTTTCTGTAAGGAATATCAGGACATCATCAAAAGAAAGCCTTCTCAGACCACCCATTTTATAACTTCGTATTTTTTTATTCCTGATGAGATTTGTAAGGAAGCTTTTGCTGATCTGAAGCATTTCGCATACTTGATCGGTTCTTAGAAGTCGTATTGATTCGGGTTTACTCAAATGAAAATTAAAAAAAACACTGACGTTATTTGCCATTTGAGTGTCGACGAAAAATTTTTCCGTTATCTCTTCAGGAAGATGCTCCATGAGCTGGCTCGATAACAGATACGAACATTGTTCAGGTGTCAGTTTCAATGATACGACGTTATCCTTGTCGTCGGTTGACGAAGCATCATGATGGCTAATTCCGGTTATTCCTGAAAAGTCATCGATTTGAGATGAATCCCGTCCCTCATCAGGTTTATGAGAAATGACATCGGTTAATGCAGGTACTGAAAACGTTGCCTCATTGCCTCTCCTGAGCGGCAACTTTCTTTTCTTAACAATACAAATCTTTTCCATATGAATCCTCACAATTAAACCGCTTTGTTTCGATATTTATCCAAGCAGTCTCAGCGCATGTGTAACATCGGTAACAACACCCCTCAATCTTCACCCTACTTCATACAGACCCTGAGGACCTGATAAAAGTCGGTATGACCGGCGAGCACCTTTTTGATGCCGTCTTGGAGGAGCGTGGACATGCCCTCGCTGATGGCGATATCCCGGATATCTTCGGCGCTTTTCCGTTTTTGGACTGCCCGCTTGATCGTATCGGTTGAAGCGAGGAGCTCGTGAAGCCCCATTCTGCCCTTGTATCCCGTATCGTTGCATTCCTTGCACCCCGTGGGGCGAAAGAGCTTGAAGTTTTCATCATAGGTGACGGAAAGTTTATCGAAATGTTCTTCACCGTAGTAT
>Ga0209614_1001855_pt1 | contig 14862 bp, 12 predicted proteins | sample BlaSprsedimmetaG_FD_185484 | JGI IMG/M metagenome (GOLD analysis project Ga0209614, IMG submission 185484) | Hot spring sediment bacterial and archeal communities from California, USA to study Microbial Dark Matter (Phase II) - Blank Spring... ... | reverse complement strand
TCCAGACCACTTTGGCGGCGGCAAGACCCACGCCGAGCTGGCACTCTACCACCTGCTCACCGCGCCCGAAGCGGCCCTCTCGGCGCCGCGCGTGGCCGAGTTCCTCGCCACGCTCGGCCAGGGCGACGTGCCCATCCCCATCCCTCAAGCCGCCGTCGCCGCGCTGCCCTGCGCCGACCTCGACGCGGGCGGGCGCGAGGCGGCGGGCCTCGCCATCAACACGCTGTGGGGCGAGCTGGCCTACCGCCTGGGCGGGGAGCCGCTGTTCGAGATCGTCCGCGACAGCGACGCGCGCCGCGCCGCGCCCGGCGTCGTCAAACTGCGCCAGCTGCTCGAACAGGCCGGCCCCAACGTCATCCTCATTGACGAGCTCTTGCACTATGTGGACAAGGCCGCCGCGATCAAGGTGGCCGATTCCAACCTCGGCGTCCAGACGCTCGCCTTTGCCCGCGAGCTGACCGAGGCCGTGGACGCCGTCCCGCACAGCATCCTCGTCGCCTCGCTCACCATGAGCAAGATGGAGGACCTGCAGGTCCTCTCCACCGAAGACGCCCATTTCACCCTGGTCCGCCTGGAGGACATTTTCCGGCGCGTCGAGGACGCCCGCGCGCCGATCGAGAGCGCCGAAATCTATGACATCGTCCGCGCGCGGCTCTTTCAGGCGGTGGACGCGACGGCGGCGGCGCAGACGGCGGCGGCCTATGCCCAATTCTACCGCAGCGATCCCTGGCGCGACCTCTTGCCGCCCGCCACGCGCGATGCGGGCTACGAGGCGCTGTTGAGCAAGGCCTACCCCTTCCATCCCAGCATCATCCAGGTGCTCTACGAGCGGTGGGGCAGCCGGCCCCAGTTCCAGCTCACGCGCGGCACGCTGCGCTTTCTCGCCCACCTGCTGGCGCACCTGTGGAGTTCACTTGGAAAGTGCGTCGCACCTCGCGTTGCACCTCATCCACCTGGCCGACGTCGATCTGGCCGACGACGACGTGCGCGCCGAGGCGGTCCGCGTGGCCGGCAGCGCGTGGGAGGCGGTCAGCGGCGCAGACATCGCCGCTGAGTACAGCGGAGCCGCCGTCGAGCAGGGCGCGCACGCGATCGCCCAGCGGCTCGACCGCGAGCGCGGCGGGCTGTACGCTCGCCACGGCCTGCACGAGGGGCTGGCGACGAGCGTCTTTATGTGGTCGCACGGCGGCGAGCAGCGCAAGCCGACGCCCCAGGCCGAGATCCGCCTGGCCGTGGCCCGGCCAGAGATCCCGCTGTCGGACCTCGACCAGGCGCTCGACGATTGCCGCGCCCGGCTCTATCGACGCCCACTATCCCGGCTCGGCCGAGCTGCTCCACCGGGCTTGTCGCTTGCGAACCTGGCGGCGGCTGGGCATCGCGGCGTTGATCGTCATGGGCCTGGCGGCCGCCATCGGGGTGACGTGGTCGCTCTGGCAGGAGAATATGCCGCTGGAATGTCAAGGTGAAATACCGATGTCGGAGGAGGGTGTTCTCGCCTCGGCTGCCCAGTCCGATGTCGATGGGACGCGCTGGTGGGTCGGGATGTCCGGCGGTGGGCTGGAGACCTTTACCGCGCGTTCTGCCCACGTCTCTTACGATTTCCGCGACCTGGTGGCTGATACGGTGGCGGCGCTGGCGGTGGACGAACGGAACGGGCGAATTTGGGTGGGAACGTCGGGGGGCGGCCTGACGATCCTGGGCCAGGAGGGTCAACAGGCGGATTGGCGTCCTTACTCGCCAGCGGCGAGCTATACGCGGGCAGGCAGAGATGGACTGCCCGGCTGTCGCGTCAGCACGATTTATCTGGATGGCGAGCGGGGGTACGTCGGGGCTTGGGATGGACACTCGTTAGGCATTCTGGAAGCGGATGGGCAGTGGCGACACATCGCCCCTCCCTCCGGGTGGCAAGAGGGCGTGTACTTTATCCCATTCAGCATCACCAAGGGACCCGCCGGCGCGCTGTGGGTGGGAACCAACTATGGGCTGTACCGTTTGAATGGGGACGGTTGGTCGCACCCGTATCAGCCGCCCTGGGATAACGGAACCCCTGGTGCCGTGCGCGCGGTTGCCGTAGACGAGAACAAGGTCATCTGGATCGGTGTGGGGAGCGAGGGATTGGCCTTGTACGACGAGCGACTGGCCGACAGTCCCTGGATCGGGCCAATCACCACGCACGATGGCCTGGCCTCCAACGATGTGCGGGCCATCGCCCTTTTGCCGACGGGGGATGGCGCTTTGGTCGGCACGAAGGCCGGGTTGAGCATCTGTCGGTGGAAAGGAGAAACCGAAAAGAGACCTGAATGTGAGGTAAATCGTGAGCTCGACTTGATGGGAGCGCCGATTCACAGTTTGACCATCTCACCGGAGGCAGACCAGGTACTCATCGGGACTGCTAATCAGGCGCTCATTTTTCGGTTGTCTGATTTTGGGGTGCCAGACAATTAGCCAAGTCAGGAGGTGTGTGATGTGGGGATTCCACACGATAGAGAACCTCAATCCCAATCATGAGGGATACGAACAGACTATCAAGAACCGCCTGGGAGATTTTCCGCTCTGGCGCGTCGTTACCTGGAATCAGGGACATTGGCTCAAGATCCGCGTGGGCAGTGAATGGCTCTATACCCAGGGTCCGATCATTAAGGAAACAGCCGACGCGGAAGTGGAGATCGAAAAGTACGTGGAAGATGGGGATCACATGCTGTTCTTTCCCATGGATCAGGAAGGATTGTGCCCGCGCGCCTGGTTCGAAGCGGCGTGGTCGTTCATCGAGCATTTCCGCTCCAACTTTTGTTTCTACCCGCAGGAAGCGTTCATGTACAAGACCATCACGTTGATTGGACGGCCGGTGGGCACGCGGTATGGGATTGCCCAGGAGATCGAGGATGCGCTGAGAGACAGCAATTGGCGCCAGGTGGAACGAATTTGGTGTACCAGCGCCGATGACTTGAGGCGAGTCCTGCAGCGCCGCATCGAGGAAGGGACACGGTTTCGCGGCAGAGACGAGCTGTCGCCGCAGGCGGATGGGTGACCTGCCCGCCTGGATCGGCAAGCACGGCGCCCGCACTCGAAGCAGTGTGGGTGCGGGCGCTGTTTTGACCGTGCAAAGGAGTGTGCAACTATGGGGACAATGTTCAGACAGGGACACGCCCTCGTCATCGGCGTGGGCGCGGATCTGCCCACCACCACCGTCGACGACGCCCAGGGCCTCGCCGGCATTCTCAAGGATCAGGGCCGCTGCGCCTATCCGCCGGATCAGGTGCAGCTCCTCACCGGCCCGGCGGCGACCCGCGACGCGATCCTCGCCGCGCTCGATGCGCTGGCGCAGCGCGCGGATGAGGACGCCGCCGTCGTGGTCTACTTTTCCGGGCACGGCTACCGGGTCTCGACCTCGCTGGACGACGTCTACTTTCTGATGCCCTACGGATACGACATCAACCAGCTCAAGACCACAGCCATCAAGGGCGCCGAGTTCGCGGCCCGGCTGCGCGCCATCCCGGCCAAAAAGCTGCTGGTCCTGCTGGATTGCTGCCACGCCGGTGGGGTCGGCGAGGCCAAGGCGCCGCACATCGAGGCGTTGACCAAATCTCCGCTGCCGTCGGAAGCGGTCGACCTGCTGCACGAGGGAAGCGGCCGGGTGCTGATCGCCTCGTCGCGGGAGGACGAACTGTCGTTTGCCGGCAAGCCGTACAGCGCGTTCACCCTGGCGCTGATCGAGGCCCTCTCCGGCGAGGGCGTGGCGAAAAAGGACGGCGCAGTGCGGGTGAGCGACCTCGCCCTCCACACGCGCCAGGTCGTTCCGGGGCGCACCAACGACCGCCAGCATCCCGTCCTCCACTTTGAGCACGCCGACAACTTTGTGCTCGCCTATTACGCCGGCGGCGACACGCAGCCCAAGGGGTTGCCGTTCCCGGTCGAGTCGGTCGAGATCGAGCCGCAGCCGGGCGCGTGGCGCGTGGGCGGCGACGTCCACGGCGACGTGGTGATGGGCGACAAACGTACCGCCTTTGACCAGCGCGGTCAGACTGTGCGGGGAGCGCAGACCAACATCGCGGGCAACGTCACCGGCCCGGTGCTTTCCGGGCAATTCGACGGCCCGGTCGCCGTGGACGGCGGGGAGGCGGTGGATATGCGCGGGTCGCAGGGCGCGGTCTACAAGCCCACTGCGCCGGTGAGGCAGCACTTTGGCGACAGTATCCGCATCACGGGGGATGGCAACGTCGTCGGTGACAACAACTGGGTCCACGTGGACAAATCGCAGACCACCGGCGTCACCGTGGACGAGTTCCTGCGATTGCTCGCCGAACTGCGCCAGGCGATCCCGCAGGCCGGGCTGGATCCGGACGAGGCGGAGGTGGCTGTAGCGGACCTGCAAGTGGCCGAAACTCAGGCGCGCCAGGCCAAACCGAATGCCAGGTTGATCCTCTCACGGATCACGAACGTGGTCCAACTCCTTGCTACTGCCGATGGCGCGTTGGGTATGTTGCAGCGCCTCCAGCCGCTGGCGCAGCAACTCCAGACGTGGGCCGGGCAGTTGTTTCGGTAGAGCGGTCCTATGAGTCACCCCTCACCCCAGTGGATCGCCCGCATGTACCCGCCCAAGGCAGGGCGGGATCACCTGGGGTTGGGCAGCGTTTCCTCGGATCAGATCCTGCCGACACTCTCCCCGACATCAACGTCCTCACGTTCCACCCACGCTATCACAGCTTTTACACCTTTCTCCTCGACGAGTTCTGGCAGCGCGACCGGCCGCGCAGCCACGCCGCCTGGGTGCGGTTCTATCGTCCGCGGGAGTTTATCTTTTCGCTGGGCGCGTATCTCTGCGATCAACCGGAGCACGGAGAGATGCGCAACGTGGTCGGCGGCCAGAGAACCGAAGGGTTGGCAGCGCGCAGAGAAGCCGCGTATGACACCACCTTCGACTATATCAAGAGCGATCTGGGCGGCTACGGCCTGTACTATCGCTCCGTCATCATCCAACTGGGCCTGGTGCTGCCCGGTGGGCGCGGCCTGCCGCTGCCGGTGGACGTGCCCAGCGAGGCGGGCAAGCGCGTAGCAGAGGCCTTTCGCAGCGCCGTGCGTGATACGGTCTATTATTGCGAGTATTTCGATCAGGACGCCACGCACGTCCCCCTGGACGTGATTCGAGCGTACATTCGCCGCGCTTGTCTGTGCCAGTTACAGCAGTACACCGCGCCAGATCGCCCGCTGCTGTTGGATGCCTTTCTCCACGCCGGTACGGATCCCGCTGCGCGGCGGGCCACCTTTTGCATGTTGCTGGATCTGGCTGCTCAGACCCAGGGGGTTGTTGTGAATGAGGATGTATTCCGCCAGTTGCTCTTTTTCGGCGCGGCTGACAACGGCGCGCGGTATGCGCCCGGGGACAGCGTGGTGGAGGCTTACAGGCGCTGGCGGCTCTATCAGGCCCGCGAGTATTACGCCTATGCGCTGAACGCGCTCTGGTATCACATCTGTGAGTGGGGTCTGGCCCAGCACGGTGACGTGCGCCCGATCCACCTCAACGCGCTTCACGCCTACCTGGAACAAGCGCTCGATTTCGCCGCGCTGGCGGCACGCTTGAACGTTCCGGCCCCGGCCTTGAACGTGGCCAGCGGCTTTCGCGCGCTGCTGGACTGGCTGCAGCAGGTCGCGGGCGTCAGCCCGACCGACGACTTTGATGCAGCGTGCACCCTGGCCACGCCGTTGCACGAACACCGGCTCTATTGCCTGGCCGAGCAGTACCGGAGTGCACCAGACGTCATGGTCGCGGGGATGCTGACGATGCTGGCCCTGACCTATCTCCGTTTCGGCAAACCCGAGCGCTGGGTCGAGGCGGATTGGGACATCTCCTGCATGGGGGCCGATGGGCGCCTCAGCGTGGACGGCTTTGTGCGCACCCTGCACCGCAGACTGCGCAGCGGCCCGGTCACCATCGGCGAGATCGCGCGTTGGCTCCTGGAGGATTACGTGATCCTGCAACACCAGCTCGTGGCGACCGGCAAGTTGCCAGAGAACACCTTCCGCTTTCAGCGTGAAGGCCAGCGACTGCACTTTTACCCGTTGGACAATTCGCTGGGCTTTATGAATTCGCGCTTCGATGCCCTGAGCACCACGCTGCACGAGCTCGGCCTCTGCGGCGACCTGCGACAGGCTGACCACCCCCTGCGCCCAGACGGTCGCCGCCTGCTAGAGGAGGGGGACCTGCCGTGACCCGGCTCGAATTGCCAGAGCGCCTCAAGGGACCGTGGGAGCACGTCCTGATCTTGACCTATGGTCTGGATGCGATCTTTTTCGAGAACGCGCTGTGGCGCCAGTTTGGTGCACGCTGCCGGAACAAGATCGTCCTGGCGGATGGTCGTCGTTATCTGGATGCGTGCAGCGGCTATGCGCGCAGCGGCGTGGTACGGCATCTCAACCAACGCTATGTTGCCGAGGGGATCTATACCCCGCGCGCTGCCCACGCCAAGTTGATCCTGTTGGCGAACGCGGAGCAGGGGCGTCTGCTGGTCGGCAGCGGCAATCTGGGCTGGCAGGGCTATGCCTCCGGCGGTGAGATGTTCACCGAGTACGCATACAGCGCCAATGATCCCGAGTCGCTACCGGCATTTGTGGCAGTACGCGAGCTAGTGGAAGACTTGACAGCGCGGGGCTATGTCACTCCGCCAGCGCGACAGCGGCTGCGTTGTCTGTTGGAGTACACCCCGTGGTTCTATCAGGCGGTGAAAACGCAGGCTCGCCCTGTACGCCACAATCTGATCGAGAGTTTTCTGGTGCAACTGACCACCGTCGTCGCCGGCGAGCCGGTTGACGAGCTGTGGATTGCCGCGCCTTTCTACGATCAGCACCTCGTCGCGTTGGAGCGCCTGCTCGACACTCTTCGCCCCCAGCGGACCTGTCTGCTGCTGCAATCCGGGTACACATCCCTGAACCTGGATGCGCTGGAGGCGCTCCGCGCGCGCTGGCCTGCGCCGCTAGAGGCCTACGTCTGCGAGATGGGCGAGGGCCGCCCCTACATCCACGCCAAGCTCTATGTGCTCAAACTGCGCGATCGGGCCGTCTGCTTGCAGGGATCGCCGAACCTCTCCCAGGTCGCCATGTTGCTGACCGTGCCAGAGGGCAACGTAGAGCTGGCGAATCTGTTGCAGGGCGCACGGGATAGTTACGACTCGTTGCTGGGGGCGCTGAATCCGCGCCGGGTTCACGATCTTGCCTCATTGGACGTCGTCTATCAAGCGGCAACGCCGACCGAGTTTGCGCAGTTGGACGGCTGGTATCTCACCGGCGGGGAGTGGCGCGATGATCGCCTGCGCCTGCACTATCACGGCGCGTTGCCGGACCTGACTGGTGCGCGCGTGCTCCTCGGTGAGCAGGCCTTTATACCAAGCCGCTGCCGGCGTGACGCTCAAAGTGTGGAACTCGAGCTGCCCCCGGAGGCCGTTCAAGCCCTGGCTCGCCCGGTGCCGGTCACGTTGCACTGGTCCAGCAAGCAAGATGTCGAGACACGCTCGAACCCGGTCTATGTCTGCAATCAGGCCGCGCTGGATGCCGAGCTCGAGATTCGGACCGATGAGACCGATGTCCTGGAGCGCGTGGGCGGTCTGGATCTCCTGGACGAAGAGTTCGAGCAGTTGCTCGCCGAATTGGAGGCGGCTCTGGTCATCGACCGGCACAGTGCCTGGCGGCTGGTCGGTCGCAGCGTGAAAATCCCAGAAGACGAGGAGGATGACAAAGCTCTGTGGTTGCGCTATGAGGAGATTGATTACGATCAACTGCGCCGGCATCCCAAGATTCAGCAATACATCCAACGGAGGCAGCGCGGCGAACAGTATACCCGCTCGCGCCTGCAGATCATTCTCAGCTCGATCAGCGGTCATTTTCGCGGGATGTTGGGTGGCGCGCCGGGAACCGCCTCCCGCGCACTGGACGAGCTCGAGACGCTCGAGGTAGACGAAGGCGAGACCGAGGACGAAATCGAAGCGAAGGACGACGAGAAGAAGCGACATCGCCAGACCCAGGGCAGGCGTCTATCGCGCATCCTGAAAGGATTTGTGCGCCGGTATCTGCGCGGGTTGCGCAGCCCCGATTTTCAGGAGCTGGCGGGCTTTGCCGTTTTGACCGACAACTATATCATCTTTGGTCACTTGCTGTGGTTTCTCTTTAGCCGTGAGTGGGTGGAGCCACAGTTCATCATCGAGAGCCTCGTCGCGACGTGGCAGTTCTTCTGGGGAACGGTGGACAGGCCTGGCTACTTTGCCCAGCTCGAGCCTGAATACCGACGACAGGCATATCGTCGAGCACAAGAAGGTTACGCCGTTGCCGAGATGTTGGCCGCTCTGTATTACAGCTCCCATCTGTCCCACACGGAGCATTGGGATGAACTGCGGATCTCGCTTCGGGACTTTTGGCGCGGGTTTCTGGCGGCGTTGCCGGTGCAGATCACCGCAGAGACGCTTGAAGCGGCATGGCGTATGGTCGGGGAGCGCCTGCCATATGAACCACCGCGCCCTCCTGCCATCATTCATGCGTTGTCATCTCTGGCTGATTTCGAAACCGAGGCCAGCTTCTGCAGAGCCTTGGCAGAGCGATTCGAACTCCCACGTGGCTGTTGTCATTTTGAGAGCGTGCAAGTGCATTGCCGGACCGGGCCAGTGAAGTGCATGGTGTTGACTGCGCCAGGTCCGCTGATGGATCAGTCCCAGGCGCTCGATCTGTTGAGCTTTTGGATGCGGTATGAGAGCTTGGACTATTATCGGATCGCGTCTCCCCGTGAGGAGAACGTAGACTATTTGCTTTTCTACGACGTACTGTCCGAGTTGGGAACCTATTGGGAGAGGGTTAAAGGAAAAGCAGATGTAGGTTTCGCCGGGCCGCTTGCACCTATGGGATCACTTTGGACAGCGGCATTGGAGCAACTGCTTGAGATAGCAGAGCGGCTCGATAACAAACTCACTTTCCCGGTGAGGGAGGCCAGCATAGGTGGATGCTTTGACGTGACGTGTATCGAGCAATCTCGCTTTACCGGAGAAGAGAGGAAAAATTCAGAATGCCACTCCCTTTGAACTCGGCCCTGGTCTGCATCCGCGCTCCTAACAGCGTCGTTGTCGGCGTGGGCTTCCTGGTGACCGACCGTCACATCCTCACCTGCGCCCACGTTGTTGTCATTGCCCTGGGCCTGCCCGACGATCCTCCCGATCCGCCTCAAGCCGATCTGTTCCTTGACTTTCCCTTGTTGGCTCCTGAGCAAGAGTTTACCGCGCGCATCGTCCACTGGCAACCCGCCCTAGACGTCGCCGTGCTGGAACTGACCACCATCCCTCCCGCTGAGAGCAAGCCCGTCCACCTGGTCACCGCCGACGATCTGTGGGGCCACGCGTTCCGTGCCTTCGGTTTCCCATCCAGATACGATGACGGTGTATGGACCTTCGGCGTGTTGCGGGGGCGGACCGCCGCCGGTTGGGTCCAGATTGAGGACGTGAAGGAGCCCGGCTACTGGGTCCAACAGGGCTTCAGCGGCACGCCGATCTGGGACGAGCAGATCGAAGGCGTGGTAGGGATGGCGATTGCCACCGACGCTGACCGCGTCACTAAGGCCGCCTTTATAGTCCCAGCTCAGGCATTGATTGAGGCCTGGCCCGATTTAGCAGCGCACAGCCTGGAAGCTGGCAGCCGGGAGCATCTGCGGGCGCAGTTGGACCGGCTCCAGGCAGCGCAGCGGGAGGCCGCCGATCCAGGCCGTTTCCAATCTCGGATCGACGCGCTGAGGGAGAGAATCGTCGCCTGGGATGGGCGCGTCGAGCGCCAGCGCGAGCGCATCGCCGAGGGATTGGAGATGCAGCGCCAGCGGATTGTGGAGGCGCAAGCGCGGCGGCGCGAGGAGGCGCGCTTGCGTGTGGTTGGTCAGCCGCCGTTGGACGTGGCCGACTATTTCAAAGATCGTCAGCGGGATCTGCAAAAGCTAGGGCAACTGCTGTCCGAACCGACCACTCGGTTGGTGAGCGTCCTCGGCCACGGCGGGATGGGCAAGACCGCCCTGGCCTGCAAGGTGCTGCAGGATTTGGAACGTCATCGCTGGGCGTACACCAATGGCAAAATCCCAATTGACGGCATCGTCTACCTCAGCACGCGCACGGCGGGCATCAGCCTGGAGCGGCTGTTCCTCGACTGCGCCAAGCTGCTGGATGGAGAGGATGAGCGGCAGCTTACCGCCGTATGGACCAATCCGCAGCTTGAGACTGATGAAAAGATCGCCCGCCTGCTGGAGGCGCTGCGCGATGGGCGTTGCGTGATCCTGCTGGACAACCTGGAGGACCTGCTCGATGACAGGGGGCAGTTCACCGACGATGACGTGCGATTGTTCTTCAATCAGAGCTTGATGGTTTCTCGAGGCGCGCAACTGATGGTCACCTCGCGGGTAGCGCTGGCCTTTCGCCGAGAAGTGATGCGCTTCGATCACCAGGTCAATCTGCTGGATGGTTTGCCTGTTGAAGATGGTGTGGCTCTGCTGCGCGAACTGGACCCCAATGGCGACTATGGCTTGCAGGACGCGCCGGAGGAGCATCTCGCCCATGCCGTGGAGTTGACCCACGGTGTACCCCGCGCCCTGGAAGTGCTGGTCGGCATCCTGGCCAACGACCCCTTTGCCACGTTGGATGAGGTATTGGAGACGTTCTATGAGCAAGAGGACGTGGTCCAGGCCCTGATTGAGGAGAACTACAAGCGGCTGGATTGGGACGCGCGGCGGGTGATCGAGGCGCTGGCTGTGTTTAGGAAACCGGTGTCGCCGCTGGCTGTCGATTACCTTCTAGAACCATTCGAGCCAGGTCTGGATGTGCCGGGTATTTTGCGCCGCTTGACGCGTACCAACATCGTCAACGTAGACCGTGCAACCAAGACGGTGACACTCCATCCCATTGACCAGGACTATGCCTACAGTCAACTGCCGGGCGAGGACGAGACAGAGTCTGATTACACTCGCCAAGCGCTAGAGCGCCGTGCGGCTGACTACTACGTGCAACTACGCACGCCGGAGGAGATGTGGAGGGCTATCGAAGACCTCGAGCCGCAGTTGAACGAGTTTGAACATCGCATCCGCGCCGAGGACTATAATGATGCCTATCGAACTCTGAATCTAATTGGTTCCCAATTGTCTCTTTGGGGACATTATAGTCGCTTGATCGAAATGCGTGAGAGGGTTCATTTTCAGTTGACCCACCCTGAATCTCGAGCGGCTAATGTGAACAGTTTAGGTGCTCTCCATTTACGCTTTTGGAGAATAAATCAGACCATCAAGTTTTGCAAGGAAGGTCTGTCCATCGCTCATCGAAAAGGTGATGACTGGTACAAAGGTGTTATGCTCGGCAGGCTAGGTAATTGCTACCGCCGCTTGGGAAAGTTCAAATGTGCCATAGCGCTCCAAGAAGGAGCGTTGGTTTCTGTGCGTGAGGTGGGCGAACGCAGATATGAGAATGCGTGGATAGGCTTTTTAGGCCAGGCGCACTATGCATTAGGGAGAATTGAGCAAGCTGTCAAGCTTTATGAAAAGGCTCTTGCCATTGCTAGTGAGATTGGGCATCGACGATATGAAGTTGTCTGGATCAATAATCTGGGTGATGCTTCCTATGCTTTAGGGCAGCTTGAACAGTCCATCACTCTCTACAAAGAAGCGTTAGCCATAGCCCACGAGATAGGGTATCGTTTGGGCGAAAGCTATCAACTGCTAGGCTTAAGTCCAACGTTGCGATCGTTGTATTCGACGGCCAGGTTCCCCGCATCGAGGACGGGCGACCCGATCTGCAAGCGGTAGTCGCCCGCGCCCTCGTCCTCGAAGAGGGGATCGAGGCTGACGTCGCCCGGCCCAGCAGCGACGCCGCTGTAGTTGCATCCATTGGACCACACGTCGTTGTAACGCACCGTGGGCGCATTATTGCCCCCGACGCCCTCGTGGGTGTTATGAACGACGATGCTGTTCTCGATTCGACTGCCCGTGTTGTTCAGAGCCACACCGCGGCCGTTGGCGACGATGGTGTTGTTGATCAGGTGGTGGATGGCGTGTTCGTTGGCGTCAACGGCGATGCGCAGGTTGTGGTCAAAGATCGAGTTTGTGGCTGTGAGCACCGCATCACAATTCGAGTCGAAACACCAGGTGAAAATGCCCACGTTATTGCCGGTGAAACGGCAGTTGCGGACCTCGATGTGACCGCCGGTGTGCCACAGCCCCGCCTCGAAGTAGTCGCTGCCATCTCCGCCCCCTGTGATCGTCAGATCGCGAATCTGGACGGCGACGCCGACGCCCAATACGTGTCCCTCGCCGTTCCCCTGGATGATCGTCTCATCTATACCCGCCCCTCGAATCCAGACGCCCGGCGTCGGCGGGCCGATGGGCGTCTCCTCGACGAAGGTTCCCGCCGCCAGTTGGACGATGACGTCGCCCCGGGCGTGGGCCAGCGCGTTGGATACTTGGAGGGTACATCCAATACCGCGCGCCCGACCTCAACATCGGGGCCGCTGAACGTCCCGCTTGCCGGAAGACGGGCCTGCTCGCCGCTTCCATACTGGAAATCGAAGTAGTAGGTGTGCGCGCCCGCCGGGAGCGTCGTCGTATATGCATAGCTGCCGTTGGAAGGCGTGCCACGGCGCAGCGTCATCGCCCGGGTGACGCCATCGACGACCACGTGGGCCTGCGTCGGCGCTGATCCGCCCTCATCGTAGAAATTGACCAGGAAGGTAAATACCGTCGTTGACCGCCCCCAGTAGGGGACGACGACGCCGGAAGGGAGCGCCGGGACGTCCACCGGGTTCCAGCCGCAGAATGTGTGGGTATATTGACCGTGCCAGACGCTTCCTTTGTCGGGGTCGTAGGCGTGGCCCATCCCCGCTTCTTTTGCCCCGGGGTCTAAGATGTTGTTCCGGTGACCTTCGCTGTCCATAAACGCCTGGTGCGCCCCCTCGACCGCCTCCCAGCCGTCACTGCCAGCGATCAGATTCTCCGAGAGACCCCCATCGTACCCCACGTCGCGGGCGCGCTCCGAGGGACAGCGGTGGACTGTGTCTGGCTGACTCTCCGGTGGGTCGGGGTAGCAGTGGCCGATAGTGAAGTCAGAATTGAGAATTGCCTGGGAGTGTGAATGAGCGGCATAGTTCATGAGCGCGTTGTATGCCACGGGGGGAAGCGGCGTGTAGGACGGGTGACCGTAGGCAGCGGGATCAGCGCGGGCCTCGTTGACCAGGAAGAGCATGTACCGCTCGTCGAGATTGGGCGCAGCGTCAGTCGCGAAGGAGACGTTGTAGCTGTCTTGGGAGTAGGCCGAGCAGCCGTCGTCGTTGCACGCCCGCACCCGGTACCAGTACGTGGTTTCCAGGGTCACTGTGGCGTCGGTGTAGACCGTCGTGTTCGCTGGCACAGTCGTCAACCGTGTGTATCCATCCCGATCTCCCTCGCTACGCTCGATCTCGAAGGTGGTTTCGTCAGTTCCGTTGTCGGTCCAGGCGACGCGAATTCGACCGCCGGGGCAACCGCCCACCTGGAGATCGCCGGGCGCAGATGGGGGCGCGGCGTAAACCTGCGATCGGGCAAACAAAGCGGTCACAAGCAGGACGACGGTCAAAACGAGTAGGCTGACTTTTCGCTGCATCTTTGTCACCTTTATTGGAACTGCCAACGCTACGAGACGCCCTCGATGCGGCCAAACTTCCCAAGTGCTTCACACCTGGTTCACTGCGGGGCCTCCACGTCGCCGAGAAACGCCACGCAGGGCAGGTCCGTCAGGCGGCGCGCCAACCGTTCGTCGGCGGTCACGAACGTCGCCCCGATGCTTTCGGACAGCGCCGCAAAGGTCGCATCGTACACGCTGGCGTCGTGGTTGCGGGCGATGACGACCGCGCGGCGCATCACGGCGGGCGACGGCGGGATCCAGTCGAGGTCCAGATCGAACAGCGCTTGAATCGCAGTCTCCACCTGCATCGTGGTCAAGTCCGCTTTGTAGCGCAGGACGTTAGCCACCTCGTAGCCGAGCAGCGTGGGCACGCTGATGTGGCTCTGCCCATCCAGATAGTCTTGCAGCAGACCTAACGCACGATTCGCCAGGATTTCCTCCTGGCGAATCCACTTGAGCACGACCGACGTATCGAGCACCAGATGGGGGATCATTGGCGCGTCTCCCGCCAGTATCGCACGTCCTCGGTGCTGTCCTCTCCGGCGCCGGGCGTCACCCGCGCTAGGGCATTGATCGATTCGACAGCGGACTGGACGTGGGGCCGGTCGCCGGGACGCACCACGCGCTGGCGCGCTCCCATATAGTAGCGCAAGGCCTCGCGGATCAACTCGCTCCGGCTGCGAAGCTCTTGATTGGCGATCCGGTCCACCTCATCGAGGAACTCGTCGGGGAAAGAGACCATCACTTTGGTCGTCATCTGGCACCTCCTTATATCCCTATTATAACCTAAGGATATATCACGTCAAGCTCCCAGTCCACCAGAGCCTCTGGGGTTCATTCTCCCGCCCCAGTCAGAGCCCGTTCTAACAAATTGGCTACCCCCCCGAACCCATCAGCGATCGGCGCTGATGGGAGTGTACCGCAGCAGGCAGTCCTCTCCCTGCCCCTGTTCGTGCCGGTAAAAGTAGGTCACAGCGCCGTCCATCCGGGCCCGCTTCCGCTTGACGACGGGCGCGCCGCACTCGGGGCAGCGGGCTTGGGCGGGGGAGTCCGGCCCGGCAGTGATGAGCTGATCGTCGAGGGTGACGTGTTTCATCTCGACCCTCCTCAAGTTTTACAAAATCGTAAACATTCACCCCAAAATCGTTATCGTTTTGTTATCATTCGCCCTGTTAGCAAAACGTCCCCCCGCCCGATCATCGGGTGGGAGGAC
>Ga0209614_1001853_pt1 | contig 14866 bp, 15 predicted proteins | sample BlaSprsedimmetaG_FD_185484 | JGI IMG/M metagenome (GOLD analysis project Ga0209614, IMG submission 185484) | Hot spring sediment bacterial and archeal communities from California, USA to study Microbial Dark Matter (Phase II) - Blank Spring... ... | reverse complement strand
AAACTTTATTGTCTTCTACAACAAAAATGAGGTTGTTTTTTTTAGCGGCCATAGCTCAAAAAGTTAAATTAATTTGTTACGAAAGTAAAAATAAATTATTGAGATTCATACAGTAACAAAAAAAAATGTTCATCTGCTGTATTTTTCTTCGGAAAAAAGTACAAGTTGCTTTTTTCATCATTTTCCCATTTCTTCCTTCAGCCACTTGGGGCGGTCGGTAGTAATGGCAGAAACGCCAAGGTCGGTCATTCTTTTCGCAATCTCAGGATCGTTTACGGTCCAGGTCAGCACTTCAAGGTTCAATTTTTTTGCCAATTGCACCACCTCCTCATCAATAATCTTGTAACTCAGGTTAACTCCTTCCAAACCGGCTTCGGCGGCTTCTTCCATCTTCTTTTTTAACCCCTGCTTCGACGAGCTCAGCCAGTAACAGGCATTATCCGGGAATAATTTTTTGGTATCGAGAATGGTTTCCCAGCCAAAACATATAAAAATCATCTGCTCCAGCTTTCCGCTCTTCTCAATTTCCCTTTTTAAATGAGGCAAAATTTCACTTCCGGTTTTTATTTCCACCACCAGTTTTTTCCCTTCGGGAACGGTTTCGATAATTTCAGAAATGAAAGGAATTTTTTCGCCCTTGTATTTCGCATCCTTCCAGCTTCCCACATCCAAATCGCGCAAAACCAGCGAGGGTGTATCTTTTATGGCCAGGTTTTTCCTGCCTCCGGTAGTCCGCTTGGTGTTTTTGTCGTGCAAAGCCATCACCCGGTTGTCTTTGGTCAGGTAAACATCAATTTCCACCGCATCGGCTCCCAGCTCCCAGGCCAAATTGGCAGCAGCCACCGTATTTTCAGGTGAAAGATAAGACGCTCCACGGTGGGCAATAAACGTTTGCTGGGCGAACAGGCTTAAACTGAATGTAACCAAAATAATGCTCATTTGAATCTTCATAATCTTCCTTTTAATTTGCCGAAGATATAAAGGAAAAAAGTTTTTCGGTCAGTTTTGCCTGAAAAAATGTAGTTTTACACCTTTCTAAAAAAGGGCATGAACAAAGGAATTTTCTCACATATCGGTATCCTCTTTTTAAGGCTGGTTGCCAGATTTCACTTCCGGGTATTGTACTTTCTTTCGGACTTGTTTTTTTTGCTGGTTTACCATGTAGTTCGCTACCGGAAAACAGTGGTGATGAGAAATTTACAACATTCATTTCCCGAAAAAACAGAAAAGGAGTTAAAAACCATTGTCCGAAAATTTTACCGGCATTTTACCGACCTTATGCTTGAATCCATCAAACTTGCCTCCATTACAGACAAAGACCTCAAAAGAAGGATGAAAGTGAAGAACCCGGAGGTAATCAATCATTTTTTCGACAGAGGTAAAAGTGTTGTGGTACTTACAATGCACTACAATAACTGGGAATGGGGTAGCGCTTTTCCACTGCATTTAAAACATAAAGTTCTGGGCGTTTACAAACCCCTGCACAACCCACTATTCGATGCCTACATAAACCGTAACCGCGCCCGGTTTGGGGCCGAAATGGTTTCCAATGCACATATACTGCGGCGGGTTGTCAAAGCTCATCAGGAAAAAGAACCGGTATTTATATGGCTTGCCGGTGACCAGACTCCACCTTTTTTTCATAAGTTCTGGCTTATGTTTCTGAACCAGGAAACCATGTTTTATCCTGGACCTGTGGCAATTTCACGCCGGTTTAATTATCCGGTAATTTTTCAGAAAACCGTTAAAACAAAGCGAGGGTACTATGAAACCACATTTGAGGTTTTGTTTGAAAATCCGGAAAAGTACAGCGAAGCTGAAATTATGAAAGCCTATGTTCAAAAAATGGAGGAAATCATTGATGAACAACCGGCGTATTACCTTTGGTCGCACAAACGATGGAAACACAAACGCCCGGCAGATGTGTCAATGAAAGGTTAAAATGTCAGTAGTTAAATCATTCCATCCCAAAATGAAGAGAAACAAAAACAAACTGAAATATTCCGACAAACGCTACCACGAAGGTTTTTTGAAAAAAACATTCAACAACCTGCTGGTCGGAATTCTGTACCTCTTTTCTCTTCTTCCGTTCAGGGTTTTGTTCGTTATTTCCGACATTCTCCACTTTTTTATAAGGCATGTTTTTCGTTACCGCGAAAGAGTGGTGCAGGAAAACGTCAGGTATGCTTTCCCCGAAAAAACAGAACAGGAAAAGCAACAGATAATTGACCGCTTTTACCACCATTTAACCGATTTAATGGTTGAAACCATAAAGCTACATTCCATCAGCGAAAAACTCATGAACGAACGCCTTCGGTTTAAGGGAACTGAGGCATTTGATAAATTATATAACCAGGGTAAAAGCTTTATCATTCTGGCCATGCACCACAACAATTGGGAGTGGTGCAGTTTTGTGCAAACAAAAGGAAAAAACCTGGGTCTGATGATTTACAATCCCATTCGGGGAAACCAGGCCATGGAAAAATTTATGAATCACGGACGAGAAAAATGGGGAGGGAAATGCATTCCTGTGAACCAGTCGGCCAGGGTAACACTGGAATTTCACCAAAAAAAAATCCCGACTGCTTTGTGGCTTGGTGCCGACCAAACACCACCAGCCAATTCAAAATTCTGGACAGTTTTTCTGAATCGCGAAACCCCGTTTTTTTCCGGACCTGAAAAGATAGCTGTAAAAACGAACCAACCGGTATTTTTTCAACATATGACCAAGGTTGGCCGTGGTCGTTATGTGGCCAATTTTATTCCGTTGATTGAAAATCCGGCGGAGGTGGAGCCCAACAACATTTTACTGACGTATGTGCGAAAAATGGAAGAAATTATCCGGCAGGAACCGGAGCATTACCTTTGGTCGCACCGCCGCTGGAAACACTCGCGACCAGAGGGAATACCTTTAACCGTTTAATTTGATCCGGTTTTATGGCAGAAAAATTACCTGACATCTACCTGTTTAACCCCACCTGTGAATATGCGGTGGCCAATGGACTTGCTTCATGGCAACCCAACCGGCTGCTTCAAAAAATGGAAGAAGATTTGGGAATGCTGCCGCTATTTTTTGCCCGGCCTTCGGATGTGGTACTGGTAAAAAAAATCCCTCCGGCTGATTATCAGGAAGCTCTTGAAAAAATTGGAATTGCGCCGCCCCGGTTCATTCAGATTAGCGAAATCGCCAAAAATGATACCTTCCTGAACGAACCCAAAAACCGGCTTTTGCCGTGGGGCTGGAGTCCGGCAGCACATCGTTTGCTTGAGCCTTTAAAACTTTCCTGTTCTAAAGAATTTCAAAGATCCCCGGTAGCTAATTGGAAACCGGAATACCGTAAAATCTATTCCAAAAAATTTGCCCTGGGAATTTTAAAAGAACTCCTGCCCCTTTTGCCTGCTGATAAAATTTTACCGCCACGGTTAATACCGCAGGTTTGCACCACCAAACCAGAAATTGAAACCCTGATTCGGAAGTGGGGTAAAGTTATGGTGAAAGCTCCTTGGAGCAGCTCGGGACGCGGGTTGCAACGAGTAACCAAAACACCGGTGGTGGAAAAAGTCTGGGAAAAAGTTCTGGGAATAATCAGCGACCAGGGTTATGCCATTACCGAACCTTTGCTGAATAAAGTTTTGGATATGGCCCTGGAATTTGAACTAATAAAGGGGAAAGTAAACTTTTTGGGAATAAGCCGTTTTTTAACCGACGCGAAAGGCCAGTACCAGGGAAATTTCCTGAACGGCTGGCCGGATAATATGGATTTGGAAACAGTAAAATTTGCTGAAAAACTTCCTGAAATGATTATTAAACCCCTGCTAACAGTTTTAGAAAACAGCTTGCTGCCAAAATTTTATGAGGGCAAATTTGGGGTGGACACCCTTATTTTTCGTGACGAAAAGAATGATTTACGTGTAAATCCCTGCCTCGAAATCAATGTCAAACAGAATATGGGATTGCTTTCGCTTGAACTTGAAAAACTGATTTCGCCTGAAAAAAAAGGAATTTTTAAAACCTTTTACAATCCCGAAAAACCATTCCTGGAGTTAAAACACGAAATGGAGAAAGAACATCCGTTAAATCTTCACAACAAAAAAATCGAATCCGGTTTTTTCCCTATAATGCCTGTTGTTGAAAACACTAATTTCGGTGCATTTATCCTTGTTTCAGACAAACCTTATTTGTCATTGTCTCCGAATAAATAAACAACTGTTTTGTCCTTTTTTCAAATGATTTGTATATTTGTTCTAACAAATTTTCGACTATGAAATTACCATATTTACCGGTTGATCTGGATTTTTCTGAACAAATTAAAAAAACGATATCCGGAAATAAACCTATCACTGTTCATTATTTTGAAAAGAAAAATGAAGTGGAAACGGTTAAAGGGTTGGCAAGAAAAACTGCCGCCAGAAACAACGGAGAATTCATTGTTTTTGAAAATGGGGAAAAAATAAGGCTCGACAGAATAATTGTATTCGATGGAAAACCCGGTCCGGCTTACGATGAATATGACAGTTATGCACTAGCCTGCCTCGACTGCATGGGAGGTATGGATTAAGATAATTTCTGTAAAAAGCTGTTACCGGCTTTTCAGTTTAATCCTCAGCAAATAATCATCGGCAGTCATAAACAGTTCCGAATAATCTTCATTAAAGGTGCAGTTTGAAGTTGCTTCGCCGGTAAAAATGGTTCCGAGGTGCTCGCCTTCAGGGGTGAAAACCAATACTCCGCCCGGTCCGGTGGCAAACACCCAGCCATTGAGATGAACCTTCAATCCGTCGGGTAATCCTCTTAAATTTTTTGTTTTGTCAGTCGCGTCAAAAAATACCTTTGCCGGATTTTTTTTATTACTTACCATTTTTTTGTACTTTTAATCGTTCAAACAAACCAATTCAAACAAATGAGCATGGAAACTGAAGAAACGGCAAACGGCAATCCAAAAAAAATCTCGAATAAATTTTACGACAGTGAATTAAACCGGCTTCAAATTGAACTGGTGAAACTTCAGGAATGGATTAAAACACAGGGGTTGAAAGTAATCGTGATTTTTGAAGGACGCGATGCAGCGGGGAAAGGCGGAACTATCAAGCGAATTACACAAGTTTTAAATCCGCGTATTTGCCGGGTGGTAGCGCTTGGAACGCCTACCGAACGTGAAAAAACCCAGTGGTATTTTCAGCGGTACGTCCCTCACCTTCCGGCAGGAGGCGAAATGGTGCTATTCGACCGGAGCTGGTACAACCGTGCCGGGGTAGAAAAAGTGATGGGGTTTTGCACCAACGACGAATACTGGGAGTTTCTTCGCTCGTGCCCCAATTTTGAACGGATGCTGATTCGTGCGGGAATTGTCCTCATAAAATACTGGTTTTCGGTGAGTGAAGAAGAGCAGGAAAAACGGTTCAAGGCCCGGATGGCCGATCCGACAAAACGTTGGAAACTAAGCCCAATGGATTTAAAATCGCGTGAATTGTATGTGGAATATTCTAAAGCAAAAGACGAAATGTTTGCTTACACCGATACGAAAATCAGTCCGTGGTATATGGTTGATGCCGACAATAAAAAACGCGCCCGGCTTAATTGCATTCATCATTTATTGTCAATGATTCCGTATGAAGATTTAACACCCGACCCGGTAGAATTGCCTCCGCGCAAAGACAGTAAGGGCTATGTACGGCCTCCCATCGAGGAGATGACATACGTTCCGGAAGTGTACTAATTGTCGAGAGTACGGGTCATGTCGTAGAAATTTTTTTCCTGATTTTCAATAAATCCCTGAAAAAGCTGCGGGCCATCTTCTGTTTCCTGCCATCCCCGTTCAATTAATTCGAGATATCCGTAAGTCCAGGTGATTTCATCGGGCCCGTCGTCGCCCTTGACTTCCATTTCTTCCTTAACCGCATAAGTAGCCGTCTGCCGCAAAATGCTGCCTTTTGCGCCTTCTATATTTTCTTTTACAGCCACCCCGTTTTTTTGCAATGCCCTGACAGTAGTTTCAAGATCGGGTAACGATTTTACTTGCTGCCCGTTAACTAAAGCAGCAAAATGGCTGGGTGCATTACCGTGGAGCAATACCCAGGCGGCATAGTGCGACACCTCATTCAGCTTTATTACCGTGTCTTTTGGCGGCGGATTCCATGGGCGACGAAAATAACCCGAGAGTTCATCAGTCAGAATTTCAGCGGCTTCTGAGGTAAGCTGACCATCCTGCTTCAAACGACTTAAAAGCTCTATTCCCGAATCGGAAAGCAGGTAAGGTGTTTCGGACACTACTTCGGGGAAAAGCTGCTTTGCCCAACCGGGAAGTTGCTGGACGTTGAGCTGGCTTACAAAAATTTTGGGCAGATTAGGGGCATCATGCTCCATAAAAATGGCTTTCAGTTTTTTTTTTGGCAATTCGTATTTCCCTGCTATATGATAGCCTAAACACTCAAAAATGTGCCTTATCCCTTGAATTCCTGCCGGTTGCTCCCCCGTATTTATATCCAGGGTACGAAACCCGATATGGTCAATCACCATGCGACCTCCCTTTTGATCAATCATAGCCGCATAGAATCGCGCGGCCGGGACGCGTGAAAGAAATGCCTCCTGTAATCTATTGGTAAACATCCCGGCAATATCAGCTGTATTCTGTTTCATATCCCCTTAAACAGGAAAACCGGCCCAAGGGTTACCAAAAAAAATGTGTTTTTAAATATTGTTTTATTCAAAAATTTAACAGGAAGGAAATTTCCGGTTATAAATTAGCCTTACCTGTTTTTTTCATAAAGCGGAGCACGTCTTTTTTGGAGAAAGGCGAAGTTGCACCCACCCGGGTAGCACTCAGGGCGCCAGCGGCATTCCCAAAAGCAAGTGCGTCCTGCAAGCTGCTTCCATGAAGATAATAATGCAGGAAGCCGGCTGAAAAGGCCATGCCCGAGCCAATATTGTCTTTCATGTCAATTCGGTAACCTGCATCTGAGAAGGAACCTTCGTTTTTATGAAAAACAAAAACACCCTGTGCCCCTCTGGTAACAAGCACCAAATCAACCTCGTATTTCTCAGCGAGCTGCCTGCCAAAGGCCTGCATATCTCCGTTTTTTAATTCCAGACGCTGAATTAAAAAATCGATCTCTTTTTCTTTTATGCGTATAATGTGTGAAGCATGCAACAGGTTTTCAACAACAGCCGAGTTGAAAAAATGCTGAAACAGTTTCAAGTCGAAAAACTTTAGAGAGTTGGGCGATTCTTTAATCAGTTCGCGAAGGGTGTTCTTTGAAATGCCAAACCGCTGCGGAAGCAAACCGAAGAAAAGACAATCGGCCTGGCGTGCCAGTTTCAGCGCTTCGGCAGAAAATTCGATGTGGTCGAAAGCCACATCGGGAGTTACTTCAAATACCGGCTCATTTTTTTCGTCGAAGGAGATGTTTACCGTGCCGGTAGGAAATTCAGTATCGGTTTGCACATTGACCGTGGAAATTCCAAGTTTTTTCAGACACTGAATCGCCTCTCGACCGGGTTCGTCGTCGCCCACCCGCGAAAGCAAATGCCCTTCTTCGCCAAACAAATTGCAACGAAAAACCATGTTGGAAGGAGTTCCGCCCAACACTTTACCATTGGGCAGAATATCCCACACAACTTCACCAAATGCAACAATTTTTTTCCTCATCGAATCTTTTTTGTCCGCGACAAAAGTAAAGATTAATCGACAGGGATTCAAATTTTGTTTTTCACAAATTCGTCTAAAATTTCATTCAGTTTTGGATGCCCGATTTCTTCCAGATCGTAATAAACCCGTGTGAACGGTTTGTCAATGTTCACCACCCGGTTTAAGTCGATGGGTGTACCTATGATGACCGAATCACATTCCGTCTTTTTGATGGTTTTTTCCAAATCTTTTATCTGCTCGGAACCATACCCCATGGCAGGAAGCAATTTACCAATTTCCGGATACTGTTCGAAGGTTTGAGTAAGTCTGCCGGTGATAAATGGCCTCGGATCGATGATTTCGGCAGCACCATATTTGCGGGCTGCAAGCACTGCTGCTCCTATTTTCATTTCACCATGGGTGAGCGTAGGCCCGTCTTCCACACAAAGCACCCGTTTGCCTTTAATAAGCCCGACATCATCTACTCTTACCGGACTGGCCGCATCTACAACAACTGCGTTGGGATTAACCAAGGCAATGTTTTTACGAAGTTCCTCCACTTTCTGAGGTTCAGCTGTATCCATTTTATTGATAACAACCACATCGGCAGTGCGCAGTACCACCTGACTGGGGTAATAGGTAAGTTCGGCTCCGGCCCGGTGCGGATCGGCTATGGCAATGGACAAATCGGCTTCATAAAACGAAAAGTCGTTGTTGCCGCCATCCCATAAAATTACATCGCACCCGTCAGGATCGTTTTCTGCGGCGTGGAGGATGGCTTCATAGTCAACCCCGGCATAAATGACATTTCCGCGGGCAATGTGCGGTTCATACTCCTCCATTTCCTCTATGGTGCATTTGTGTTTCTCCAAATCGCCGATGGTTGCATAGCGTTGCACTTTTTGTTTCACCAGGTCGCCGTAAGGCATCGGGTGCCTGATGGCCACCACTTTCAGTCCCTTCTCCATCAGGAGCTGAATAATTTTCCGACTGGTTTGGCTTTTTCCTGATCCGGTGCGGGTTGCACACACCGAAATAACCGGTTTTGACGATTGCAGCATGGTTTGTTTGGGGCCCAAAAGCATGAACGAAGCTCCGGCTGCATTAACCCTTGCCGATGCTTCCATAACCCTTTGGTTGGGCACATCGCTGTAGGCAAACACGCAAACATCCACTTTAAGTTCTCTTATCAGCTCTTCCAGCTTCTCTTCCGCGTACACGGGAATGCCTTTGGGGTAAAATGCTCCTGCCAGCTCTGACGGATATTTTCGCCCCTCAATATCGGGAATTTGTGTAGCTGTAAAGGCTACCACTTCAAACTCGTTGTTGTTTCTGAAAAAGGTATTGAAGTTGTGAAAATCGCGCCCGGCGGCGCCCAAAATAATAACTTTCTGTTTTGCCATAAGTTTTTGTTTTAATAAGGCGAAAAAATAAGGTTTACGGTCGGAAAAAAACAGGACAAATCTCAGCATGGCTGAAATTTCACTGATCAAAACATTTATTCTTAAATTGGCGTTCTTTTTAAAACATTTTTAATGAATTTTCTGGCGCATCTGTATTTATCGGGCAATGATGAAAAACTCATTACCGGAAATTTTATCGGCGACTACGTGAAGGGAAACACCTTTCTGAAGTATCCCGGAAAAATAAGGGAAGGGATTATTCTGCACCGGCGGATTGATTCTTTCACCGATGGACATGCACGGTTCAGGGAGGTGAAAAAACTTTTCAGACCAGAATTCGGGCTTTACTCGGGTGTGGTTACCGACCTGATTTTCGACCACCTCCTGGCTTCTGCGTGGGATGTTTACCATCCGCTGAGTTTATGTCGTTTTGCAAAAAAAATACATGCCGTTTTGCTGACTCACCTGTTCTATCTTCCGCCCCGGGTGCAGGGCTTTTTGCCAATTCTTATTAAAAACCGGCGGCTTGAATCGTATGCCCGGCAGGAAGGTATGCAGCAATCGCTCGAAATCATGAGCCGCTATACTTCACTTCCTGAAAAATCGGCTCTGGCCGTTAAAATTTTGAATCAGAATCCTGAATTTATCCGGCACCACTTTACCTTCTTCATGAATGACATCATCGGTTTTGTGGAAAACGAATCGGGCATTGTTGTTCAAAAGCCCTAAAAATGCCAGGAAATAAAAGGAATTAAATCTCAACCTCCTCTATTGTGAGAGATTATCGAGCCGGCTGGCATTGAGCCGTAAAAAAATGAATAGCAGGATGGTAAACGACCACAACGAGGAACCTCCATAACTGAAGAACGGCAAAGGGATTCCGATTACCGGCATCAGTCCTATGGTCATACCTATATTCACTGCAAAATGGAAAAAAAGAACAACTGCTGCCGAGTAGCCGTAAATTCTTGAAAACCCCGATCGCTGCCGTTCTGCCAGAATCACAAGCCTTACAAAGAGCAGCACAAACAAAAGTACCACGACAAATGTACCGGCAAACCCCCATTCTTCTCCAACAGTGCAGAATATAAAATCGGTGCTTTGCTGGGGCACAAAGTTGAATTTGGTTTGGGTGCCATTCAGAAAACCTTTCCCCCACAAACCACCTGAGCCAATAGCAATTTTACTCTGGTTTACATTGTAGCCAACGCCCAGCGGATCGGACTCGATGCCCAAGAGCTCATTTATACGTGCCTGCTGGTAATGGGAAAGCACATTATCGAAGGTATAATCAACGGTTACAGAAAACAGAACTGCTCCGATAAAAACAAGGGCAATCATTGAATAACTTCTGAGTTTTTTCCGCAGGCTGTATATCCAGGCAGCAATACCTCCCAGCAATAACATCCCGGCAAGGATGTGCTCCGGTTTTAATCCTGCCTTTATGAAGAATTCAAGCCCTGCAAACAAAGCAAACGCCACTGCAAAAAACAATACCACTCTGAAAAAATGCTTCATTCCAGGATTCATTACCAAAAATACAACCAGGGTAACGACTGCAAGCATAATAAAAAAAGTAACCTCGGGCAATACCAGTGAAAAGACGAAAAGCAAGCCAATCAGGGTAATGAAAAACAAAACCACCCCCGAAAGCCCTTCGCGGTAGAGTACCAATATAAAACTAAAATAGACCAGAGCCGACCCCATGTCGTTTTGAAGTATAATAAGAAGCACGGGCAAAAAAATGATAACTCCAATGGTTAACAGCGACTTAAACCGCCTCAGTTTAAAGCCAAAGGTGCTCATGTATTTTGCCAGGGCCAGTGCGGTGGCAAACTTTCCAAACTCGGCAGGCTGAATTAAAAAACCGCCAATGGCAAACCATGATTTGGAGTAATTTATCGTGGTTCCGAAAAAAAGAACCAGAATCAGTAAAAAAATGACGGCACCATAAAAGAACCAGGCGAAAAATACATAAAAGTTGGTTTCGAGGAGAAGAAGGGTGAATGCAATCAGAAGGGCTGCGCCAATCCAAATCAACTGCTTTCCGTACCTTTGTGAAACATCGAAAATGCTGTGATGATCGGCATCGTAAACCGCGGCATAAATGTTTATCCACCCCAGAAATACAAGTACCAGGTAGATAAAAACAGTAAACCAATCGATATTTGCCCAAAGGCTGTTTCTTTTTGCCACGCTATTTTGGTTGAATCGGATTTAACAAATTCGCATCGAGCATTCGTGTTTCTATCCATTTCCGCTCTGTTGAAATGGAATCGTTCAGGTATTTTTCCACCAGCAAACTGGCTATGGGAGCGGCATACCTTGCGCCCCAAACACCGCTTTCAATGTAAACCGAAATGGCAATTTGCGGGTTTTCCCTGGGTGCAAATGCCATGAATACGGAATGATCGGAACCATGCGGATTTTCAACAGTACCGGTTTTCCCACACATGGCAATGCCCGGAATGCGTGACAGGTAGGCTGTATTGGTTTGCTCCACAGCCCTCTGCATACCTTCAATCACCGGCTCAAAATGCTCTTCGGATATTCCCACAAAATTTCTGGTTTTCATCCGGTTTGGAATCTCCCCGTCTTCAATTTCCTTTACCACGTGCGGCGTGTAGTAATATCCCCGGTTGGCAATGGCTGCACAATAATTGGCCAGCTGCAGGGGGGTTATGCCCAGTTCGCCCTGCCCAATGGCCAGCGAACGTACCGTTAACGCGTTCCAACGCCCGGTTCCGTAAATCCGGTGATAATACGATGCTTCCGGCAGACTTCCCCGCAGTTCGTTAGGGAGATCGATGCCCAGCCTCTCCCCGATTCCAAACCTGAGCACATGTTCACGCCAAACATTGTAACCCTCGGCAGAAGTTGGGTATTTGGTAAAAATGGAACGGAAAGTATTCCATAAAAAAGAATTGCACGATTCTTTGATTGCGTCGATTAATCCTAAGGGAGAATGGTGATCGTGTGTACACCGGATAGGCATCGTTGCTCTTCCCGCGCATGAAAAACGGGTGTTCAGATTTATGGTTTGTTCCTCCATGGCGGCCAGCACGTTCAATACCTTAAACGTTGACCCGGGCGGATATTCCGCCATAAGTGCCCTGTTAAACAGCGGATTCAGCGTATCGGCCAGCAGCCGTGCATAATTTGCACCCCGCACCCTTCCAACCAGCATTCCGGGGTCGTAAGATGGAGCTGTAGCCAGTGCGAGAATCTCACCGGTAGATGGTTCAATGGCCACTACACTTCCCCTTTTGTTTTGAAGAAGCTCTTCGGCATACAGTTGCAAGCCGATATCGATGGATGAAATCAGATTATGGCCTATTTGCGCCGAAACATCTTCAATTCCACCCAAAAAACTTCCCTGGATGCGGTTATGCACATCCACCAGAAATTTTTTTATTCCCTTTTCTCCCCTCAGCCATTCCTCATACGTTTTTTCGATGCCACTCACGCCAATATAGTCGCCCTGCCTGTAGTACCTGTCCCGTTCCAAATCGGACGGGTTGACCTCTCCTACATATCCAAGCACATGGGCAGCTACTGGATAAGAATATTCACGCAGGGTTCTCGACTGGGTGTGGAACCCTTTGAAACGATAAAGGCGTTCTTGCAAAACAGCATAGGTTTCAGGAGAAATTTGTTTCACGATAATGGAAGGGCGAAAAGCAGAATATTCTCTGGCGGTTTGCAAGCGTTCTTCAAGGTCGGTTTTGGAAATTTCGAGCAGGTTACAAAGGTAAAGTGTATCGAACGCTTCCACCTCTCGCGGAGTAACAAGCAAGTCGTAAGCAGGTTTGTTATGCACCAGCAGGTTGCCGTTCCGGTCGAAAATCAATCCACGCGCGGGGTATTGCACCACATCGCGCAGTACATTGTTGGTTGCAAAAACCTTGTAGGTGGGGTCGAGCACCTGTAACCTAAAAAGCCCGGCTGTAAAAACCAGGCCAACAAGCACAAAAATGCCAATGATTACATAACTTCGTTTTGAAAACGTATTCACTCTTTAATTACTCCCTGAAAATTAAAAACTGGCTCAAAACTATAACAAAAATAGAAAAAACCGAACTAACTATTATTTTCAGCAATGTGGAAAAAAAGTGAGTAAACGTTAAATATTCAAGGTAAAAAAGAACTAAATGGTGAAAGAACACCATAATGGCAGTATAATATAAAAACCAGGAAAATTTATTCTGTTTCATCCCGGGGTAGTCGTTTCGATCCTCTTCGCGGCTTGAGATGGAACGAACAACGAAGGGCCTTATATATGCGATGACCACGGTTGCAGCGGCATGCATGCCCGGACTGTTGGAAAACACATCAACGGCAAGTCCGATAAAAAAACCGGAAAAGAGCACCACATAGCGTGGAGTACTAAGCGGCAACAACATAACAAACAGAACATACACATACGGATTTACAAACCCACTGAACTGCACCTGGTTAAAAACAAGCACCTGCACCAGCACCAGCACAACAAACATTATCCCGTATTTAATCAGCCACCTGATCATCGCTTACCAATCTTTCAAGTTCAATTATTTCATCCTTATCCAAAATTTCAACCACCTCCACATGTCCGAGAGCTTTAAAATCCACGGCCAGTTCCACCTGTATAGCGTAATAATTTTCTCCATCGGGCCGGTCGAAAGCACTAATGGTTCCAATCAGAAAACCTTCCGGGAAGATGGATGAATACCCGCTTGTAACAACCGTATCTCCGGCCGCTATTTCCACATGAAGCGGTATTTCTGTTAAGCCGGCCTTCCGATAGTTCCCGCTCTGCCAAACCAGCGAACCGTAATACCCGCTCTTTTTTAGTTTGGCAGAAATGCTCCAGCGCTGGTTGAGTAACGAAAGGCCCACAGCATACGATTCCGACACCTGTGCCACAACACCAATTACACCGCTGGCCGAAACAATTCCCTGGTCGGGCTTAATACCGTGCCTGCTCCCCTTGTTTAAAGTAATGTAATTAAATGGCCTGTTTACCGAATTATTGATAACCATAGCCGGAATAAACCGGATGGTAGCATCTTCAGAAAAATCGACAGTTGACCATGCAGAATCCGGAGAAGCATCCCTGGAATAAATTGCCATTAAATTATGCAACCGGGCATTTTCTTCTGCCAGCTCCCTGTTCGCTTTGTTCAGCCCGAAATAACCGGTAACGGACTGATGCACACTGTAAATTTTTCCGGCAATTTTGTTGGCCGAATTCAGGTATTTTGCTCTTTGAAAGCTGTTGTAATTAAAAACCATTACAAGGGCAAGGGTTTCCAGCAGTACAAAAAGCACAAAAGCATGGTTTTTTATTAAATACCTGACGAGGCTCCTCATATTTCAAAAAAAACCTGACCGTTATCTGATCAGGAATGAAAATTTATCCACATTCTTTAATGCAATTCCGGTTCCGCGCACAACTGCCCTTAAAGGGTCTTCGGCCACCCGGAACGAAATTCCGATTTTATCAGTCAATCGTTTATCGAGGCCTTTCAAAAGTGCGCCGCCGCCGGCCAGCCAGATTCCTTTTGTTACAATGTCGGCATACAACTCGGGCGGGGTTTGTTCCAGTGCACCCAAAACAGCCGTTTCTATTTTTGAAATCGATTTTTCAAGGCAATGGGCTATTTCCTGGTACGAAACCGGCACCTCAATGGGCAGTGCTGTCATTTGGTTTGGCCCCTGAACGATAAAATCGGGTGGCGGGTCTTTCAGCTGTGAAAGTGCCGAGCCTACATGAATTTTTATCTCTTCGGCCGTGCGCTCCCCAATTTTAATGTTATGCTGGTGGCGCATGTACTCCATAATATCAGAAGTCAAATC
>Ga0209614_1001850_pt1 | contig 14892 bp, 18 predicted proteins | sample BlaSprsedimmetaG_FD_185484 | JGI IMG/M metagenome (GOLD analysis project Ga0209614, IMG submission 185484) | Hot spring sediment bacterial and archeal communities from California, USA to study Microbial Dark Matter (Phase II) - Blank Spring... ... | reverse complement strand
GCCCGGCTTGACGAGATGAATGACCGCATGCTTTCCCTCGCGTCGAAGCTGGCGTTTCCGGGGAAGAACGACGAGCGGGGAACCCCGCCTCTTTACCGGGAGCTTCTCTCGCGCGGATTATCCCGGCGGGCGGCAGGAAAACTGATGAAAATAATACAGGATGAAGATCTCGAAGCGAATGCCGGCCAGGACAGTGACAGGACCGGCGACACGCTGAAACGGGCGATCATACGGTCGGTGGCGTCCTGTTCGTCCGGTCCTGAAGGTGAAAAGAGGATCTGCGCCTTCGTGGGACCCGCGGGCGAAGGAAAAACGACAACGCTTGCGAAATTCGCCGCCCGTATTCTGTACAGGGACAAAAAAAGCCTCGGTATTATCACCATGGACGATTTCCGTATCGGCGCGGTTGAACAGTTGAAAATATACGGCGATATCATGAATGTTCCGGTGATCTCGGTCCCGGCGGACGGTTCTCTTGAGACGGCGCTCAGCTCGTTTACCCACCTGGACCGCGTGCTTATCGACACACCGGGCAAAAGCCGATCCGACGGGGAATATGTCGCGAAGCTGCGCCGATCGTTCAGGGAGAGCGTCCCTGTAAGGGCGAACCTCGTGCTGAGCGCCACCACCGGAGAGGAAGCTATGGAAGACGCGGTGCGGCGGTTCCGCCCGTTGGAATATGAGAAGATTATAATGACGAAGATCGACGACGCCGGTGATTACGGCTGTGTGTACAACGTGATCGACCTCGCGGGACGGCCTGTGACTGATATCGCGACGGGACAGCAGGTTCCCCGGGATATCCGTTCCGTTGATCCTGAAAGAATCGCGCGGCTGGTCGTCGACCGGGAAATTCCCCGGCATTAACGGAAACGTGGTTGCCACGATGTTTATTTGCGCAAGATGAAGAGGTGAATCGGTGGACCAGGCTGGAATATTACGTGAATACGCGGGAAACGCCGGTGTGACCGGTGGAAGGGATGCCTCGACCGGCAGGAGTAAGAAGAGCGGGGTGAGGGTGATCGCTGTTACCAGCGGCAAGGGCGGTGTCGGAAAGACAAACATAGCGGCCAACCTTGCCTATCTCTTTTCGATGCAGGGGAAGCGGGTTCTCCTGCTCGACGCCGACGCGGGGCTCGCCAACATCGACGTACTCCTGGGCATTGCTCCCCGCTACAACCTGTGCCACGTGCTGCGGGGCGAAAAAACCCTGTCCGACGTGGTCGTGCGCGGGCCGGGCGGCGTCATGATCGTGCCGGCCGCCTCGGGTATTCAGGAAATGGCGGAATTATCCCGCGGTCACAAGATGACGCTTATCGAGGAACTGGAATGCTTCGGCGAAAAACCGGACATCATGGTAATCGACACGGCCGCGGGTATCAACGGGAACGTGACCTATTTCAACATGGCGGCCAACGAGATTATCGTTGTATTGTCGCCTGACCCTACGTCGCTCACGGACGCTTACGCGCTGATCAAGGTATTGAATCGCGGGTACGCTATACGGGATTTCCTGGTTATGGTCAACATGGCGAGAAGCGCCGAGGAGGCCATGCGCGTCTTCAGTCGGTTGTCGGCGGCCACGGACCGGTTCCTGGATCTTCGGGTCGAATATCTCGGATACGTGGGTTACGACCGAATAGTGACAGAATCGGTTCGGCAGCAGGCCCTGTTCACGGAAATGTATCCGTCAACCCGTGCCAGCAGGCTTTTGGGAGCCATCGCCGACACCCTGATGAATGACCGGAAGAGTCGCAGCGACGAACCGGGCATGCTCAAATTTTTTGGAAACGCGGTGATTACGGGGAATGAATGACAGGGAAAAAAGAAACGCGCTTATCGTGCAGTACGCGCCCCTGGTAAAGAACATCGCGGAGCGGATGGCCGTTCGGCTGCCGGCCCACGTTGATCGTGAAGACCTGGTAAGCGCGGGGACGCTCGGGCTTATATCCGCCGTGGAGCGTTTCGACGAGACCCGGAACGTTCAGTTCGAAATTTACGCCCGGTACCGGATCCGAGGGGCCATCCTGGACGAGCTCCGGTCGCGGGACACGCTGTCGCGTTCGTCCCGGAACAAGGATTCGAGACTGGAGGCCGCCGCCCGTTCGCTCCGTACCGAACTGGGCAGGGAACCTTCAGACGAGGAAACGGCAGAATTCATGGGTATATCGCTGGAAGAATATTATGCGCTTCTCGACGACGCACGGGGCTTGTCGCTCATTTCAAGCGAAGACCTGCCGACGGATTATACCGAGCGGTACGCCCAGTCTGAGGTGCTCGAAAAAATAGAACATGAAAGCCCTTTTGCTTTCCTGAAGAGAAAAGAAGTCAAGCGGGTCCTGAAGGATGCCGTCGAATCACTGCCGGAAAAGGAAGGAATCGTCCTGTCGCTTTATTATTATGAAGAGCTGACGCTTAAGGAAATAGGTCTCGTCCTCGGTTTGACGGAGTCGAGAATCTGTCAGCTTCACGCCCGGGCGGTACTGCGGCTCAGGAACGCTCTCAGGCCGCTTGACCTGGAAGGCGGGTCGCTTTCATAAACGTGTGGAGTGTCGGTCGCAATGGAACAACATGACACGGAAAAGTTGAATAACGCCGATCTGTCGGATACAATTGAATCCGATGAAGAATCCGGTACTGGGGCTGCTAACGTTGAAACAACGACTCCTGCCCGTTCGAAGGTTCCGGTTTCCCCGGTCTTGGCGGTCCTCGTCCTGGTTGGGATTTTGGTGGTAATTGGCATGTTCATCTACCACGCAAGGGTGAGCGAAAGCTTTTCCGAGGCGGTGAGCGCCCTTTTCATGGCCGGTCCGGGAGAAGAACAGGGATCGGTCGCCGGAAAAGCGGGCGGAGCCGGAGCCGGAGCCGGCGGGCACTCTGAGCGATACCCGGATTTTCTGTTCCGCGTATCCGGGATCGATGGAAGAGATCGAGTGGTGTTCTGTGACATGGTACTCGAATTTTCATGTGACCAAAGTTCCGATGAGCCGGAGAGTCATGAAATGAGGGTCAGTCTGTACCGGGCCGCCAGGGCACTGCTGTCGGAGGGACGTGTCGTTTCGATGCCGCCAAGACTGCTCAGGCGTGAAATAGAACGGCGCATACTGATGAAGCTCGAAGAAAAAGGGGTAACGGCGGTGTACTTCACGAGGTTCGTGGTGATTTAGATGAAGATGCGGCTGAAAAGGTTCATGACGAGATTGCCGGTGATTGTCGCGGGTGTTGTCGTAACGGGTTCGATCGCGGCGGCCGGTTTCGCCCTCTCGCCGGAGGAAATCGCCCTGCTCAGGGAGAAGGGTGTCGATGAAACGGTCATACGCGTCATGATTGAACAGTCGCGGCCGGGCGTTTCGGAAGTGGAAGATGAATCGGGAAACCGGTACATAAGGTATTCTACGGGAGCGCCATCGCCGGATGTCACCGGCGACCAGGCTGAGGCCGAAAAGGTGGAACAGGCGTGGCGGATGCTCCGTGATTCAATACTGGACATACGGTCTTCGCCGGGTTCACAATAGGTTGCATCCGGCGGTTGCGAAATGGAGGAACTTATCAGGATGGACGAGAATACGATCCTTCTCGAAGAATTAAAAAGCGAGTTTCAGGACACGGTGATCCAGGAAGTGCTTCCGGGGATACTGCACAATTTCGCCAATCCCCTGAACGGGATCATGGGTCGGTCGAGACTCTTGCAGAAACGGGCCGCTGAAGTTCTGGGTTCTGATGGGAAGGGCGCCGACAACCAGCCGTCCGACGCCGCCAGGGGGAAAATACTCAGGGACGTTGATCTCATTGTCGAGCAGGGTGACAGGTTCTACGAACTTTTTGGTCAGGTGTCGGGCAAAATGCAGAGAATACATGACATGCGGCGGGGTCCTGTCAATCTTTCCGAACTCGCGGCGGCGGAGCTGGGCTTTCTCGATTTTTATCTTGATTTTAAGCATTCCATTGAGAAACACGTCAATCTTACCATGGACGTTCCCACGGTGGACGGCGTTGTTGCCGACTATTCCCTGGCGCTGTCGGCGATCCTCAGGTACACCATGAATTCCATGCTTGATTGTCCTGTCCGGATTCTTTCAGTATTCAGCGATTACGATTCAACGTTCGTTTCCATTGTTATCAGCGATACCGGCGTTCACGATGAAAGTCTCGCAGGCGACTTGAAAGCGGCATCGGCCGGACAGGCTCCATCGATTCACCGCGGGATTATCGGCGCCGTAAAACTTCTGAAAAAATACGGCGCCCGCGTGACCCTGGATACCAACGCCAATATCAACAAGATCACCATATCTGTGCCTTATGGCGAGCGGTAAGGGGCGGGGGTTGTGAATATTCAAGTTTTTCACGCAACCGACGATAAAAAGAACAGGAAATGTTCGTGCGGGGCCTGTGCGGTATTCGACACGGGATAACCTCGTATCGGTTGAGTGACAGGCGGTAAGGTCCGGGCGAAACACGCCGGGTGCCGCCGGGGAAAGGGGGTGAGGCCATGCTGAGATCGGTACATCTGCCCCAGGGGCTGCTCCAGGCGAACATGGTGGAGCGCATTCAGCAGGCTCAGCAACAGCATCCCGATATGCAGCAGCGTTATTTCGAGATTGCCCTTGCAAAGGAGAAGAAGCGGGCGGAAGAGACCGTGCTCGACTCCGAAAAAGCCGAGAAGGAACATCTCGTCGGCAGAGAAGACGAAACAAGGGAAGAAAAAAAACGCTCTTTCGACGGACGGAACGAGGGGCGGGACGCAGGCGATGAAAGTGTCACCGGCGGCGAAGCGGCGGACGGGGACGATACGAGACACGCCATAGACGTAAAGGTATAGAGTAATGTACTGGCCGACAGGTGAACCATGGGGACTTGTCTTCGATATCACCCTGTGCTGCGTGCTTCTCTTTGTCATATTCAGGGTGGAGCGGGCGATAAAGCCGGTGGATTCGGTTGCCGGCAGGGCGCGTTCCTCCGCGAAGGGGGAGCGGCATAAACCGGACAGAAATGAACGGAATTCCCCGGGACCTCGTTCGGGGAAACGTTATGACGCGGCCGTTGCCATGGCGGCGCGCGGTGCTTCACCTGAAACCATCGCCCGGAAACTGGGAATGACAGCCGGGGAAGTTTCTCTCGTGCTTGATCTCGATCGTTCGAAGAAAAACGAGAGCTGATGCCGTCGTCGCCTCTTTCATTGCAATCCCTCATTCGTTTTTTTCGGGCGCCGGATTCCCGCGCGCCGGCGCCGGTTGCAAAACAGGCAGTGCCGTTTTCGCCGGGGGAAGTCGTCACAGCCAGGGTGCTGAATACCCGGCCGGGTGCGGGACCCGTGACGCTCGCCGTCAGGGGGTTGACTGTCGAGACCGCGACTTCCCTTCCGCTCAGGGCGGGAGAAACGGTTTCCCTGTTCGTTCAAAGCATACATCCTCGAATCATGTTTCGTTTCGCCGGAGGCGTCACGCAGCACTCATCCCCGTCTGAAAGTTCCGCCGGGCGATTCACTTTTCACGCGAGAGCGATCGCGGAAATGTTTGCGGGTGCCGGCGCGGCGCTCGGCGGAGAAAGGATGGCTTTTCTGGGAAAAATCATGGGCGGCCGGGAAGCTGACAAACTGGCTTCGCTGTTGAGATCCCTGATCTTTACCGGCAGACGTTCCGGGAAAGGTTCTAATGTCAGGGATGATTTTCTTCGATTCGCGTATTCCGCGGATCGAGGGCAGGCCGGAACGTCAGTACAGGGCGGGACCGGAAGCAGTCTCAGCAGTTTGCTTTTCGCGGTGGAACAGAAAATCGCCGCGTCGGGTGAAGATCCCCCGTCGACGCTTGCCCGTTTCATCACTTCTTCTCTTGAAGCCGTCGAGACCGCGCGGGCGGTGAATATTCTTCTCGGCGGACTGGAGCGGTCCCTTTTTATGCAGATTCCCCTCGCGGCGGCCGGTGGAATAACAACGGCCGACGTGATCATCCATCTCGACGACGACGGTGGAAATCCGGAACAGGAAAACGGCGCAGGCGGAACAGTTCGCCTCTTCGTCGAGATGGATTCGCTCGGTCCCCTGTCAGTGGAGGCCCGGCTGGCGCCGGGCGGCATCGATTGCGCCGTGACCTGCGAAAAGACCGAAACAGCGCTCTTCATCGAGTCTTCCCTGAAAGAACTGCAGAAAGGCCTCGAGAAAGCCGGACTTCGCGTGGGGAATCTTTCCTGTCGAACCGGGACCGCGTTGCGGGTCGCCGAGACTATTCAGCGGATCATCGAGACGGCCGCAGATGAAGAAGCGCTGGACGTCAGGATCTGAAAGGAAACAGTTATGAAACAACGGGATGATCAGCGGCCCGCGGTTGCAGCCGCCATACTGTATGACGCGGAGAAGGACAGGGCGCCCCGCGTTACGGCCCGCGGAAGAGGGATCGTCGCGGAACACATTGTCGAGCTGGCCCGAAAACACCACGTGCCCGTCCAGGAAGATCCCGCCCTGGCTGAAATGCTCGCGCGTCTCGATATCGGCGAAGACATTCCTCCTCAACTCTATCTGGCCGTTGCCGAGATTCTTGCCTTCATTTACCGCATGAATGGAAAAATATCGGAGCAGAACGACCGCTGACGGTGAATAAGATTGCGAGCGGACACTTTCCGACTGGTGTTCCCAGTCTGAGATGAACCACAGGGTAATTATTTCCTGCCGAACCGGAACCTTTTTCCGCAGTCGAACAGAGTCCTCTGAATAACCTCACAACATCACCAATTTCGTCGTTCCGGCGAATACCTCTACGGGCACGCGAGCCGATATCCGGTATTATCAAGTACTTCCTAATTTTCTCTAAAGGGGATTCTGCCGGATCAAGCCCGGCATGACAGAAAAGGGTATTATGCAAAGATCTTGAACAGTCGGCCGCGGCTGTTCCCGTCACCCGTTCCTGCCAGTTTTTCCTGTAGCGCGATTCCTGTTCATACGATGGCACGTTGCTTGCTTGATTTTCATGCAAAGACGTCAGGGGGAGAGTTCATGGTATTCGGTATGGAAATGCTGGCTGTTCGATCGGCGCGCATTGTTCAAGCGCTCGACGCATCCACGCACAACGTGGCCAACATCAATACGCCGGGGTACAAGGCGGTGAGCATGTCTTTTCTGCCGGATCCTGAAGGGCGCTGGGAAGGCAGGATTCCGACCATGCCCCGGGAATACGTCGATTTCAGCCAGGGCGCCGTGACCGAGACGGGAAACCCGCTGGATATGGCCGTCGACGGCGACGGTTTTTTCGTTGTGTCCACGCCTGATGGTGAGGCATACACGCGGGATGGACGGTTCACAGTCAATAACGACGGCGAGCTGACGTCCCTGGAAGGCCATCCTGTTATGAGTAAACAGGGCGCCGTCGTGATCAACGGGAACGACGTTTCCGTCAGCGCGGAGGGCGCCCTTCGGGTTGACGACATCGAGATCGGCAAGCTTCGTATCGTGAGTTTCGATAATCCGTCGGCTCTGACGGCGGCTGGAAGCGGACTCTTTTATGACGACAGCGGGGAGGCGGGGCTTCAGGAAGACGGCGATTCGAAGGTGGCGGGCCGGTCACTGGAACAGTCCAATGTGGCAACGATACGCGAAATGGTGCGGCTTATCGACACGCACCGGGTTTTCGAATCCTATCAGAAGGTTATGCAAACGGTTCAGGACATGGACGAGCTTTCAACCAACCGTATCGGCAGAATAGCGTAAAAAACCAGGCGGGAGGCGCATATGATTCGGGCATTATGGACAGCGGCGACGGGGATGGATTCGCAACAGATAAACCAGGACGTCATAGCGAACAACCTGGCCAACATCAACACGGTAGGGTTCAAAAAGGCCCGGGCCGATTTCCAGGATCTCATGTACCAGGTGTATTCGAAAGCGGGCGTTGAAACGACGTCGGGTACCGAGTTGCCTGTCGGTCTCGAGGTGGGCATGGGCGTCAAACCCGTGGCGGTACAGAAGATGTTTTCCCAGGGAGACTACCAGCAGACGGACAGCGAATTCGACCTTGCCATAGAGGGCGACGGTTTTTTCCAGATTGAGAAAGAGAATCGCACCGTGTACACCCGAAGTGGAAACTTCAAAGTGGACCGGGACGGGTATATGTGCAATTCCGATGGATACCGGTTGATTCCCGAAGTCGTCATTCCCGCGGACACGGTTCACTTTCTTGTCGACGGCGGCGGTACCTGGTCGGCCGTCGACGAAGTGGGGGACGTGCTTGCCAGCGGCAGGATCGAGCTCGCCAAGTTCCTCAACCCGGCGGGCCTCGGCAGCCTGGGACGGGGACTTCTGGAAGAAACCGGTGGATCCGGTGAGGCCATTACGGGCAACGCCGGTGAAGACGGTCTGGGTACCGTTTCGCAGCACTTTCTCGAAATGTCCAACGTCAACGTTGTGGACGAGATGGTGAAAATGATCGTGGGTCAGCGGGCGTACGAGATCAATTCCAAGGCGATCCAGACGGCTGACTCGATGCTCCAGATGGTCAACAACCTGAAGAGGTAGCAACAGTGAAACCGAACATCGTTGAAGCGGCAATTTTTGCTCTCGCGCTCTTCATCGGAACCGTTGCGGTGTTTCCTGCTGACGCCGCCGGAATGTCCCGGGGAACGACCTTCACCCCGGGACAATTGCAACAGATCATCGTCGGCCACATTGATAAACACATGCCCTGGGAGCCGGGAACGGCCCGCGTCGAATTTTACGATTCGGCTGACAAGCTGGTTCTGAACGGCAATAATATTAATTATCGCGTCGAGGCCAGGCGTAATGAGGATTATATCGGCAGGACCAGCTTCAATATCAGGTTTTATAGCGGCGGCGTGTTCCTCGACGAGCGGTCCGTGCGGGTAAAAATAGAGGTTGCAAAAGATTTCGTGGTGAGCACGCGGTGTCTCGGCAGTGGATCGGTGATCACCGAAGACGATGTAACCGTGGTGCGGCGGTGGGTCGACCGGGCGCCGCGGAACCGGATCGGCGATCCCGGCGTTGTGACGGGCAAAGTGGTCCGGGGAAGCATCGCGCCGAACACGGAGTTGCAGGAGCGCATGATCAAGGACCCCCAGCTGGTGAAACGAGGTGACGTGGTCCGGGTTGTTCTTTCCCGGGGAGGATTGCGCATGGAGATGGCCGGAATCTCGGCCGAGGGAGGAACACTGGGCGACCGCATCCGGGTCAAGAATACATCGTCGAGCAATCTTTTCTACGCCCGGGTCGTTGATGAATCGGAGGTGCGTGTTGAGTTCTGACAACGTGGAAACGCGCGGTTCCCGTGGAGGTGAACGATCGTGACATCGACGGTGGACCATACAATTCCGAAGAAACACCGTTTTGTAGTGCTCTGGATGTTATTGCTGGTGTTGTCGGCGATGATCGTTTTTTCAGGATGCGCCACGCGACCCGACACGGTGTCCAAGGGTGAAACGGTTCTGCCGCCGCCCCAGCCTCCTCCTCAAGAAGCGGCGCCGGGATCGATCTGGCCCGGGGAACGGCGCGCGAACGCCCTTTTCGCCGACAGCACTGCGAAATTTGTTGGCGACGTGATCACGGTGATCATCGAGGAACAGTCGAGCGGGCAGAACCGGGCCGATGCGGCCACCAGCCGGAAGACGAATCACAGCGCGGGCATCGGCGGCATGACCAGGATATATCCTGAAAATCCCGCCCGCGATAAACGGTATGTCGCGAAGTATGAACTGGGAGGAACGTCCGACAGTTCACTCACCGGTTCGGGCAATACCAGCCGCGACGGGGAACTGCAGGCAATTATCACGGCCCAGGTGGTGGACGTGCTGGCCAACGGCAACCTTGTCATCGAAGGCAGACGGCAGCTGACGGTCAACGAGGAAGACCAGTACATCGTAATATCGGGCATCGTCCGTCCCGAAGATGTGTCGGAGGACAATATCGTGTCGTCGCGCCACATAGCGCAGGCACGCATCGTCTACACGGGGAAGGGCATCATACACGACAAGATGAGGCCGGGCTGGCTGACGCGGGTTGTCGACTGGGTCTGGCCTTTCTGAGAAAACGCGTACGCAATAGCGGATTTGTTGAAGAGGAAAAAGGAATGATAAAACCACGGGCGATTACAGTACAGGCATTACTCGCATTCCTGGCGGTTGTCCTTTTTTCTACATCGGCGCCGGGCGCTCGAATCAAGGATATCGCAAGCGTCGGCGGTGTCCGCGACAACCAGCTCGTTGGTTACGGCCTCATAGTAGGCCTTTCGGACACCGGGGACAGCATGAGGACGGGATTTACAGACCAGATGCTCTCCAATCTTCTCAGCAGGCAGGGACTGTCGATGAAGAACAAGGATCTCAGGGCGGACAACGTCGCGGCGGTGATGGTGACCGCCTCCCTTCCCGCCTTTGCCAAGATCGGCAACCGCATCGACGTGACCGTTTCGTCCATCGGTGACGCCGAAAGCCTTCAGGGCGGGACACTTATCATGACGCCGCTGAGAGGCGCCGACGGCCGTGTTTACGCGGTCGCCCAGGGCTCGGTGGTGATCGGCGGTTTTTCGGCGGGTTCGGGCGGTTCCGGCGTCTCTAAAAATCACACCACGGTCGGCTCCATTCCCAACGGCGCCTTCGTGGAACAGGAACTGGTCTACGATTTTGGAGGATCAAGGGCAATAACCATCAACCTGCACGCGCCGGACTTTACCACCTGCAGGAACCTGGCGGAAACACTGGACAGTGAAATTTCCGGAATCAGCGTCGACATCAGCGATTCGGGAACAGTCACGGTGACGGCCGGTGATGAATTAAAGAACGGCATGGTCGCGCTGGTGTCGGAAATAGAGCACCTGGAAATCCCGGTGGACTCGTCGGCCACGGTGGTAATAAATGAAAAAACGGGAACGGTGGTAATCGGAGAGCAGGTACGGATATCGACGGTGGCCGTGGCGCACGGCAACCTGAGCATAACCATCAAGGAGCACCATAATGTATCCCAGCCGCTTCCCTTCGCGCCGTCGCCGGCGCGCGGCGGCGGCACGGTGCGCTCGGAAGACGGCACCATCGTTGCCCCGGGCGGCCAGACCGTGGTCACTACCGAGGAGGACGTGGCCGTTACCGAAGAGAAGCGGCAACTCATGGTTGTCCCGCGGGGAGTTACCATTCAGGAAGTGGTGTCGGCGCTCAACGCGCTCGGTGTCACGCCGCGTGACCTGATTTCCATATTGAAGGCGATCAAGGCGGCGGGGGCGTTGCAGGCGGACCTTGTCATCATGTAGAGAAAGATCACCGGACCGGAGAAGAGATATGTTACAGAGTATCATGGTAGGTTCCCCGATTGCGACCGGCATCCCGTCAGGTAATACAGAGGGGCGCAGGGAATCGGATGATCGAGGACTGAAGAAGGCCTGTTCGGATTTCGAGGCGATTTTTATATACCGGATGCTCGAAACCATGAGGAAGACCATTCCCGAAGGAGGAGGTCCCTGCTCAGCCGGTCTGTCGAACAGTCCCTACGGGACCTTGTTTGACCAGAAATTGGCGGAGGCGCTCGCCGGACAGGAAGGAGGAATAGGCATCGGCCGGATGCTCTATGAACAGTTAAAGATGCCGGATCGATAAGAAAAAATTAAAGTATTCTTGAAAAAAGACGATATGAAGAGTAAATACCATGCGAGGAGAATTGTTCCATGAAAGTTTCGGAAACCAGAAATCAGCTGCACGAGTTACTACAGCAGCAGCAGGCGGCCGAGAAAACGTCCCAGGGGCGTGAAAACCGGTCGGTTTCCGGCTCCGTCGCTCCGGAAGAGAAGGTCACACTCTCGGAACGGGCGAGAGAAATCCAGCAGGCCAGGCGGGCCGTTGACGCGCTTCCCGATGTTCGCGAGGAAAAGGTGAACGAACTGAAAGAGCGCATTGACAACGGCGAGTACCGGGTCGACGGTGAAAAGATCGCCGAAAAGATGATCGGCGAGTCACTGCTGGATATTCTCGCGTAATCATTTCGACCATCCTCCCTCTGGTGTTTACTCGTGCGGCAACCCGCGTGAAACACAATTGTGCTTTCGCGCGTAACATCGCTACGGGGTAACACGGCGTGACACCCATTACATCAATTACAGGTACCAACGGGGACGTGGAAGGCGAACGCGAACTTGTTTCTCTCTGGGAAGCACTGGCGGACGTGCTTCGAAAAGAAACCGTTCTCTACCGGGAACTTTACGAGCTGTGCGAACATGAGCGTGATGTGCTCGTGAATTTTTCCACCCCGGAACTACTGGAAAACAATTCGAGAAAAGAAACCATCATTCTGAAGGCCAGGCTGCTTGACGAATCGAGGGCGAAGCTTGTGGCGAGGATCGCCGAAGCACTTGGCATAGAAGCGGACGGGATCGACCTGACAACGCTGGCCGGGTATGCGGGCCGTCGACACGGCGCCGTTCTTCGGGAGCTGCAGGCGGTGCTCCGCGAAATCCTGGTGCGGCTTGACGAGCGGAACGAACGGAACAAGGTGCTGGTGAGTTCGTCGATTCAGCACGTGCAGAAATCCATCGAATTCATAAGCCGTCTCGTGACGCCCCCGTCATGTTACGGCACCGACGGAGAAATGAGAAGCACCGACGCGACCGGACGGATCGTCTGCAGAAAGGAATAGGGACATGGCCGGGATTAACCTGATGAACATAGCCAAGGGAGGGCTGCTGAGCCACCAGACCGCCATCGATCTCGCCGGTTCGAATATCTCGAATATCAACACGCCCGGCTACACGCGCCAGCGGGCGGTCTTCGACTCCGTCGCCAACCTGACCATGGGGGCCCAGGACGCCCAGACCGGCGTGATAATCAAAAAGATCGAACGCGTGTACGATCAGTTTATCGCTTCGCAGATCGCCGACCAGACACACGCCCATACCTACAGTGACACCCGTCGCGAGGAACTGGGCAGGGTCGAGGTTATTTTCAACGATTACAACGAGGGCATCGGTCACCTCATGGACGAGTTCTGGTGCTCGCTGGGCGACCTGTCCATGGATCCTTCGAGCCATATCGAGCGCGTGGCGGTTCTTTCGGCCGCCCAGAGCATGGCAGAGTCATTCCGTTCCGTGGGAGAACAGCTTGTAAGCCAGCAGGAATCCGTCAATACCCAGGTGGTGGACCTTGTCCGCGAGGCGAACGATCACATCGACGCCCTCGCCGACCTGAACGAAAAGGTCATGCAGACCAGGGCGGGGCAGGGCAACGTGAACGACCTGCTCGACAAGCGGACCGCCGTGATCAACGAGTTGGCTGCCCTTGTAGATTTCAGCCAGATGGAAGACTCCGACGGAGCCATAAACCTGTTTTTGAGCGATGGAACACCCCTGCTGATGGGACTCGACACCCGGCACCTGGAACTTGACGTGGATGAAGAAAATTCATCCTTCTACACCATAGGCGTCGAAGGATCAGCCGCTTCCTCGGCTCCTCTCTCCGGCGGCAAAATTGCCGCTCTTCTCGACATTCGGGACCGTGTCATCGGGGGTGACGAGGGATATCTTCAAAAACTGGACGATTTCGTGGCCGTTTTTGCGGAGGAACTGAACACACTGCACCACACCGGTTACGACATGTATGGAAACATGGGCGGGGATTTTTTCATTCGGGACGAGTCGCTTGATTATGCCTGGCTGACGTCCCTGGCGGTGGACGACGCCGTCGCCGCCGACGTGAACCGCATCGCCGCCTCGGCAACGGTGAACGGAGACGGCATGAACGCGCTGGAAATGGGGGCATTGAAGGATGCCGTGGTCACGTTGGGCGACCGACAGACCACCATCAACAGCCATTACTCAACGCTCGTGGCGGGTATCGCCCAGGATGTGGCGGACAGTAAGCGCCTGGCCGAACACCACCTGAGTCTCATGGATCAGTTGAGCAATCAGCGCGAGGAAGTGTCGGGGGTTTCCATAGACGAAGAAATGCTCAATCTTGTCAGGTTCCAGATGGGATACTCGGCGTCGGCCCGGCTGTGCAACGTGGCTGATGAAATGATAGAGGAATTGCTGCTCCTGGTTCGCTGAGCGAAGCCGGTGAAATGATTTCGGAGGAAAACAGTCATGTCCATGCGCGTAACGGAAATGATGCGATTCAACACCATGAGGACGCACCTGGATTCCGTCCAGACGCGATACGCCGAAATTCTTGAAAAAATGGCCTCGCAGAGGACCATCAACAAGATTTCCGACGATCCCTCGGGTGTCGCGATGATAATGAATTACAAGAAAAGCCAGTCATCGCTGTCCGGCTACCAGCAGGCCATCGAGAACGCCGAAGCCTGGATCACCATGACCGAGTCGCAGCTTACGGCCGCCGACGACATCCTGGTGAAAGCCCGCGAGATCGCACTTTCCCAGGGAACGGGAACAGCCACGGAGGAAACCCGTCTCTATGCCGCTGAACAGGTATCGCAACTCATTGATCATCTCCAGTCCATAGCCAATTCCCAGTACGCCGACCGCTATCTTTTTTCGGGCACAAAAACAGGGACGAAACCGTTTTCAGCAGTTCCTTCGGATGAACCGTGGCTTGGTGATCCCGCCCAGGCGGCCGACAACGAATTTGAGGGCGAAATCGCGGTGTCCGGCACCTACAGCGGCGACGAAAACCGTACATACGCGGTGAGAATTGTTTCCGATGACGGGTCGGGTAACTATACCTGGGCTGTTTCCGATGACGGCGGCCGGAGCTGGGGACCGGAAAGCGCCCCCGAGGTTCTGGGGGCGGGATCGACCATCACGATCGACGCCGGCGAGGGTATCGATCTCGAATTTTCGTCCGTTGCCGAAGAGCCGGGCGAGGGAGACGTTTTTTACGTGGACGCTTTCGCCGCCGGATATTACCAGGGCAACGCCGACGAGCTCTCCGTGGAGATAACCAAGGGTGTCACGTTTGAAT
>Ga0209614_1001848_pt1 | contig 14905 bp, 15 predicted proteins | sample BlaSprsedimmetaG_FD_185484 | JGI IMG/M metagenome (GOLD analysis project Ga0209614, IMG submission 185484) | Hot spring sediment bacterial and archeal communities from California, USA to study Microbial Dark Matter (Phase II) - Blank Spring... ... | reverse complement strand
GTATCTTCTCAATAAGTTGGGGAGCTGTGGCCGGTCTCCCGACCGAGCCACAGCGGGCACGGTCAGGAGACCGGCCCGAGCGAGTTTGCCCCGGTTTATTGAGATGATACTGGGTGCGTTTCATTTCATTTGAGGTCAGGTTTGTAGTAGGCGATTTATCGCCGTAAAAGCGCGCTGAAGCCGCTATCTAGCGTCGCTGCCTAACAGCGCGCGCACTACAAACAACACTCAAATCATTTGAAACGCACCCAATTCATTTGTAGAGTCACATATCCCATGTTATAATCCGCTCGCTATACTCACACATTCAAATCTACTCACTCGCCCCTGCGCTCTCAGCGCGAGGGGCTTTTGCAACCAAGCGGGATCAACGAGAGGGAGGATAATATGCTGGACATTGGATTGATTCGCGAGCAATCCGACGTTGTCAGAAAGGGGCTGATTGATCGTCGTGACGACGTCTCTCGCGTCGACGCGATCCTGGCGCTGGACGCGGAGCGGCGCGAGTTGCTCCAGGAAGTCGAGGAACTGCGGGCGGAGCGCAACCGGGTCTCCAAGCAGATCGGGCGGATGCAAGACAAGGCCGAGCGGGACCAACTCATCGCCGACATGCGCCAGGTGGGTGACCGAATCGACGAGTTGGACCAGCAACTGGCGCGGGTGGAATCCCAACTCGACGCTGCGATGTTGAAAATGCCGGCTCTGCCCCACGAGAGTGTGCCCGTCGGGATGGACGAGACGGAAAACGTCTTGGTGCGCCAATACGGCGAGCCAGAACCCCTCAATTTCGAGCCGGCGCCCCATTGGGACCTGGGACCGGAGTTGGACGTCATCGACTTCGAGCGGGGCGTGAAGTTATCGGGCAGTCGCTTCTACGTGCTGAAGGGAGCCGGGGCACGGTTGCAGCGGGCGCTCATCGCCTGGATGCTGGACGTGCACACCCGCGAACACGGTTACACCGAGATCTACCCACCCTACGTCGTCAAGGAGGCGTGCATGTGGGCCGCCGGCGAGTTGCCCAAGTTCGCCGAAAACATCTATCACGACGTGGAAGACGACCTCTGGCTGGTGCCCACGGCCGAGGTGCCGCTGACCAGCCTGCACCGGGACGAGATCCTGAGCGCCGACGAACTGCCGGTCCGCTACGTCGCCTACACCGCCTGTTTCCGCCGCGAGAAGATGAGCGCCGGGCGAGACGTACGGGGGATCAAGCGAGGCCACCAGTTCGACAAGGTAGAGATGTACAAGCTGACGACGCCGGAGGCCAGTTACGACGAACTGGAGGCGATGCTGGGCGACGCGTTGGACATATGCCAGCGCCTGGAGATTCCCTACCGCGTGCTCGAACTCTGCACCGGTGACCTGGGCTTCCATTCCACCAAGACCTACGACATCGAGATGTGGGCGCCGGGGTGCGATGAGTGGCTGGAAGTGAGCAGCCTGAGCAACTGCGAGTCGTTCCAGGCCCGGCGGGCCGATATCCGGTATCGACCAGAACCAGGAGCTAAGCCCCAATTCGTGCACACGCTGAACGGCTCTGGGCTGGCGCTGCCTCGGGTGGTGATCGCCATCCTGGAAAACTACCAGCAACCGGACGGCAGCGTGGTGGTGCCAGAGGTGCTGCGCCCGTGGATGGGCGGGTTCGACGTCATCGGACGATGATAGGGAGCAAGGCTCACCCCTGCGCCTGCTCCCACGCCTGAATGATCTCCCGATGCGCCGCCACGTTTTCCAGGAACGAGCGGCGCATTTCTGCGTCGGTGATCTTGATGGCTTGCTCCTGCAGTAAGTCATAGGCGGTTTGCAAGATAGCCTGGGCCCGGGGATCGCGATTGGCACGCAGAACGCGGTAACAAATCAAGTATACGTTGAACGGATCTTCGGCGCCCTCCAAGCCACGTTCTTTCCAGCTTGGCAAGATTTCTTCGACGTAGACCTGAGCCTGTTCCACATCCTCTTGAGCGAGCGCGATCTGAGCCAGCCCGGTCAGCGAATCCATGGCCAATTGATGCTGGCCCAGTTCCCGACGTAGATCCAGCGCCTGTTGGTAGTAGTTGGCGGCCTCCGCCAGTCGTCCCAGCCCCACCAGCGCCTGTCCCACGTTATTCAAGGCATACCCCTGCCAGCGCTGGTTGCCGATCTCCTCTGCCTGATCTAGGGCTTGCTGACTATATACCAAGGCCTTCTCATCGTCGCCCTGGCTATGGAAAGTCCAACCCAAATTGGAGAGCAAGCCACATTCAATCCGCTGATTGCCGACTTCACGGGCAATATGACGGGCCTGTTTATAGTAGATCTCGGCCTCGCCGTAGTCGCCTATCTTGTCCGAAAGCCATCCCAGGTTACCAAGGGGAAGCGCTTCATTTCTCCGGTCGCCGATATCGCGAAAGATTTGCAAGGACTGTTCGTAAGAAGCCTTGGCACTGACGTAATCCCCATAGTCGGTGAAGACAAGGCCCAGATTGTTGAGCGTCATCCCTTCCGACTGCGGATCGCCACTCTCTCGAAAGAGGCACAGGGCCCGCTCTCCAAAAACCTGGGCATTGACAAAATCATTCTGGTAATAAGCGGCCAGGCCGAGATGGAGCAGGCTTGTCGCCTGGACGTCGAGCGCTCCGGATTCTTGCGCCAGAGCCAATCCGCGTTCGAGATAACGTTGGCTTTCCGTGTATTCTCCCTGATGCATCAAAGCGGTCCCCAGCAGGTTATGAGCGGTCGCCTCTTGGCCCACATCCTTGGCTGCCCGAGACGCAGCGATAGCGGCGTTCGCTGACGTCACAGCCAGCGGATAATTGCTCGTCGCTTCAGCGTAGATTGCCCGACGGATAGCGACCTCTGCCCGTCGGCGATGGTTGTCCAGCACGTCAGCCAACTCTTCCAACGCATCAATATCCTGAAGTTGGCTTTCGCACGCGCCTTGTAAATGATACACCTTTTCCCGCGCCAGCAAGAGCGTGTAACGCCTGACCAGTTCGTTGGTCGGCGTCAGGTCGAGGGCACGGCTGAAGTAACGGACCGCCTCGGTGTTGGCGAACCGGGCGACCGCTTGTTCCCCGGCCCGGCGCAGGTAGGCCACCGCCTGTTCTGCTTGTCCTGCCGACGCCAGATGTTCAGCGATCAGGCCCAAATGCTCCCCGGTTCCCTCATCGCTGCGGGCTATCAGCCAGGCTGCCACACGGCTGTGATACTGCTTTTGCTCAATCGGTGCGATACTCTCGTAGCTTACCTCCCGGACTGTGGGGTTGAGGAACAGGTACTCCCGCTCCCCCACGAAGGCGGTCTCGTCCCGCACCACCACCAACCCCTGTTCCAGCAACTCCCGCAAACCCGTCCGCACCTCCGCTCGCGTCACGTGCCCCACTTCCGCCACTGTTCCTTCCCAGAATACCAATCCCACCACTGCGGCCCACACCAATATCTGCCGCGTATCCTCCGACAACTGGATCAATCGCCGTCTCACCACCTGCTGAATCGATTCCGGCAACTGCGTCTCCTGCAACGCTCGATCGTCTACCTCCCATCCCGCCACCGTTCGACGCAACACCCGCCCCTCGGCGGCCAACGTGCGGATCAACTCCTGCACGAAAAAGGCATTGCCCCCCGTCGCCCGCTGCATCCGCTCCATCAACAGCGCTGGCGCCTGCTTCAGCCCCAACATCGAGCGGGCCAGGTCAGCCGTGACCTCTGGTGATAGCGTTTGCAGCGGCAGGCGGTGCACGTGGCCCTCAGACAGCGAGGCCAAGGTATGTTCGTCGTCAATCTCGTAACTGCGATACACCACACATATCAATAGACCCCGGGGCATAGAAATCCGGGTTAGGAAACGCAACAACTCCAGCGTGGCTTCGTCCGCCCAGTGGGCATTGTCGATCACGATCATCGTGGGTCGCGAGGCAACCGTCGCCTTCATCACTCGCAAGATGGCGTTGTTCAGGCGCAACTGGGCCGCCTTTGGTTCCAGTTCTACGGGAGAGTCCAGGCTCGCCATATCGTCTCGCTGCCATAACTCAGGCAGCAATGTCGCCAAAACTGGCCCGACGTGTTGCATCGTCGCTTCCGCTTTTGTCTCCACGTATCTCACCAGCACTCGCAGCACCTCGCGCCAGGGATGGTAAGCCTCGCCGCCGCTCTCCACACACTGCCCCCATACCACCCGCGCGCCTTCCATCTCCGCCTGCATCTCCAGCTCTGCCACCAGCCGCGTCTTGCCAACCCCACTCTCTCCATTGATCAGCACCACTTGACCACGGTTATCTTTCGCCTCTCGCCATATCGCTCGTAACGTCTCGATCTCGACCTCACGGTTGACAAACTGCACCCGCAAGGCATAGCTTTCCGCCGTCTCCCGCGTCTCCAACACATATGTGTTCCCGGTCATCCTGTTGATAGCCTCGATCACCTCGTTGGCGCTGCTGTAACGACTGTCGGGAGAAGTGGCCAGCAGTTTGAGGATCACTTCAGCCATATTCGCCCCATCCTGCTCCTCCAATACCTCGCGTAACGCAAAACGGATCAACCGTTCGGCCCCCAGCATGAAGAGTGGCGGTTCGCCCATCAATAACGCATACCACAGGGCGCCCAGGCTATACAGGTCGGCCCGATGGTCGATCGGGCGCTGCTCCTTGAGTTCAGGCGCCGAATAACCCGGCGTGTAGTAGCGTGCCCGGGCCTCTGGCGTCCGGATCTCCAGCGCAATGCCAAAATCGACGATCTTGACCTGATCATCCGTTTGCAACACGTTGGCCGGCTTCAGATCACCGTGGATCACGCCCCGGCTGTGCAGGTAGGCCAGTGACCGGCAGATCTGCACGATGATGGACACACTTTCCTCAGGTTCGTATCTTCTCAATAAGTTGGGGAGCTGTGGCCGGTCTCCCGACCGAGCCACAGCGGGCACGGTCAGGAGACCGGCCCGAGCGAGTTTGCCCCGGTTTATTGAGATGATACTCAGGTTCCAATCTGTGTCCGTGCGGTTCCAGATCCTGCCCCTCGATCCATTCCATCGTGAAGTATACCTCGCCTTCAGCCGTCACGCCGTAATCGTAGACCGAGACCAGGTTGGGGTGACGCAGTTGAGTCAGCAATTGAAACTCACGCTGAAAGTGCTCGATGCGCTCGTCATCGCTCGCGTCCTTCAGACGCACCATCTTGAGGGCCAGCACCTCGCCGTCCCGGACCTCGTCCGATACGCGGTAGAGTGCGCCCATCCCACCTTTGTCGATCACGTTCAATACGCGATAGCGGTTTTCAATAATTCATCGACTTGCGGTCCGGTTTTCGGCATGATTTACTCCAACAGGATGATAGTTGATTGGGTATTCGTAGTATTCGAACTATCTTGATATTAGATTTATTACCCGACATCTCTGGATCACGAATGTCACGAATGAACAAATCACACGAATTTTGGCTTCGAATGTCAAAAAACATTCGTGACTCTACTGAAAAAAGGTCATCTTAGCACAGAGCCACCGAGAACACGGAGAAAAATTGAGGTACGCATTAAAATTTTTACGCAAATCGTGCCAAACAGTGAATTTTTTGAGTAAAATGTTAAATTCTCTGTGCTCTCTGTGTCTCTGTGGTGAAATCTAGGCTTATTTCAGTGTAGCCAAAGATGATTTTTTGAAGAAAAAACCCACATATTTTTCCTTTCTCGGTTGGTATGGGAACCTTGACAAAACAGGTGAAATCGGCCAAGCTAGTAGGCATCCACTTGGACAAAGGGGGGGCTGCTATGTGTAGCCGTTTCTGGCTTATTATACTCCTCTCCTCTACCCGACTCGATGATCAATAGAAATCAGCCATAGGCCCCTCAGCGCCGCAGTGCTGGCACGGGAGCGTCACACCATACGTGCATTTGTTGCACCGTTCACAGTGCCATTCCCGCCAATCTCGACACGCGTGACAAATCTCACAATGCCAGGTGCAGCTATCCTGCACGACCGCGTCCCAGCAGAAGGAATACCAATAAGATTCCGCGCATTCCTCGCAGTAACAGTCGTCCAGCAAGTCCTTGAGCGCCACCTGTTCGTGACCACAAGGAAGCTCATACCGCTCCTCCAACTCATCCTCCGTGAGGCCCGTGACGATGTCAATGTTCTGGATCGCGCAGACCGTCAGGCTCTCTACGTCCACATCGTTCAGTGGATTACGGCAGTCGACGCAGCCGCAGTTCTCGTCACAAGGCTCGTTATGCTTGAGACAGACACAGCGGTAGGTGTCACAGCCAGCCTTGCAGTTGCAGTGGTATTCTTTTTCCATAACTTGATCTCCCTTCGAGTTCTCACCGAGCGTTCATTCCTAAAATCTCGGCTCTCCGCTAGTTCGCCTGGTTAGCTTAGCAAGTGGTCAATTTTTCGCCACGAATCGTCACTAATCTTTGGGTTTTTTGTGTCCATTCGCGCAAACCTGTCCTGAGCGTAGTCGAAGGATTCGTGGCTAATCTCTCACCGCGGCCATGCGAAATCCCAAAGAACCAAAATCTCTTCCCGCGTAGTCGCTCACCAATTTCCTTCCCTGCTGTTCGAGTGCCTCAAACCGCCTCTTCAATCGCTCTGGCGCCTCCCCCTGAATAGCGAGGTAGAATTGATCCGTCGGGCGCGGACGTTGTACTTGCTGGCCCGAGATCGTCAGCAAGGCCGTCCACAGATAGCCGTGACGCTCTAGTCCCGTCACCGCGACCTCGTTGAAGGCTTGCGGATACTGCTCCTCGTCAAACAAATCCGGCGTCTGGCCCAACGTTAACTCTAGCAGCGCGGCATCGATCGACAACCGCGCCGCACGCGCCTCCCAGAGGGATCTGAACCCAGATATTCTCCTGTCTCACGGGCTTTCCGCAATTGCTTGCGGGTCTCCACCGGGTCGCCATAGATGCCCATCAGGCGGAGTAACCAATCGTGGTAGGATACCTGGTCGGGGAATTGCTCTTTTAGCTCTGGGTCATCGGCGATGCCCTCGTAGACGGGGAGTAAGCTGGCCACGATGGCCGCGCGTGAGATAGTCAGCGGTCGCCGCGCCCACCAGACGTGGAGGAAGTAGAGCGGGGGGAGGGGGCTGGCGGCGCCACACTCGCACAAGCTCTCCGCGCCGACGGTGGCGAAGGGGAACCAGGATTCGAGCAGGACGGCAGGTCGGGTCATTTGGACTCCTTGTCAAATATCACAGGCCGATGTAGCCTCGCGTTCGGGCGTGCCCGAATCGCTATTTTCGCCCTCCGCGGCGGTTCCTGGGCCGTGACTTGCGTTTCGGCGTAGACCGCTCGCCGTCTGCGGCCTCGGCCCGGCGGGCCTCGAATTCGACTCGCGCCTGGGCGATCTCCCGTTCCTCAGCCTCAATATCCTCGTCACGATACCAACCGGCGGGGCGGCACTTGAGAGTCCAGACCTCGATAAAATCGTGGAGATGGTTGGGCAAGTCGGCCACACTGTTGGGCGTCTTCATCCCCTGTCGCCAGAAATCGCGCTCGACGGTGCCGAGCACCAGGTACTCGTTGCCGACAGCCTCGGGCGCAACGCGGCCCACGATGTCGGCCAACATCGCTTCGATCCCGTCCTGGTGGGCCACCAGCAGGTCGCAATCCGGGCAGTAGCGACAGGTGTAACCAAGGACGATGGGGATCATCGGGTCGACGTGGATGCAAAGCGGCACCTTACGCTGGCGCATCTTCTGTTCGCATTGCGGGCACGTGTTGACGCGCGTGTCCGCGTGCGGGTTTAGAATAAAGTGGTACATCGGCGCTAAGTCGCCGAAACGGGGTTTCGTTTGGGTCATCTGATTTCCTCATCACTCTGTTGCCAACAACACCCGCAGCGCCTTCTGCGCCGCGTCGCGTCTGGGCCGGCGCTGCACTTGCTGAACCAATAATACGCTTCCTCGTCCCCCATGGCGTGGATGCCCTGGCCGATGGCCTCGATCCGGTCGTGGCGGCCCAGCGGTTTCACCGCCAGCAGGATCAGGGCCAAGCGCACGCCCGTCGGCTCGTCCAGGTAAAACGGTTTCTCGCTTCCCGCCGCCCGGGCCAGCTCCGTCGCCCTGTAACCATTGGCCCGCAGCGCCACGATCAGGTGATCCGCCACCGCCCGCAGGGGGTCCCCACCCAACTCGATGCCCTACATCGCACCGGGGTATCTTCTCAATAAGTTGGGGAGCTGTGGCCGGTCTCCCGACCGAGTCACAGCGGGCACGGTCAGGAGACCGGCCCGAGCGAGTTTGCCCCGGTTTATTGAGATGATACGCACCGGGTGCATGTTGGCTGCCTCTCCGTTCCGGCGCAACTACTGCTAGAGCGCTACCCTGTAGCCCTCGCCCGCCTCGGGCACCGTGTAGAACACAAAAACGGCCGCTCTGGGTCCGGCTGGGGCGGGGGCGTGGTGCGGTAGTCAACCTGCCGCGACCTCCTCCTCCTCCTCCTCCTCCTTTCCAAAGGCATCGCGGCTGTCTGCCAGGGTGAGAATGACGCACACCTGTTCCTGGCTGGCGGCGAACTCGAACAACGACATAAGAAAGGCCACCGTCTGCTCCGCCAGATCCGATTTGCCTGTAACCGTCGGGACTGCCTGGGCGGCGCGCAGGTGGCGGGCCGCCTCGTCGAGCATAATCAACGTCGGGCGACCGCCTACGAGCTGCTCAAGAAGACCGGTGCCAGGAGCAGAGCAATCCTGGTCGCTATTCTTGGTGAGTGCGTATCCCTCCGCGCCTCCGATCTGGTAGGCCAGCTCGCCCCACAACGTGTGGGTTACGACGTCGCCGTGGTCGAGCCCGTCGAGAAGGACGCGCAGGCCTTCGGTGGGGTAGGTATTATCAAAGAAGGCGAGCGGGTCCTGGTAGACTGGATCCGCTCGCTGTTCAATCACGTCTCGCAGGCGGGCGGCGAGGTATCTTCTCAATAAACCGGGGGCTTGTTCGTAGTAGGCGCTTCAGCGCCCCTAAAAGCGCACTGAAGCCGCTAGATAGCGCGCGCACTACGAACAGATTCCCCCCAAGTTTGAGAAGATACGGCGGCGAATATCTCCTTGTGCAATTCGCCGCGTGGGACCTCGGGGCGAGGCTGACAGGCTTGGAAGACAGTTCGCATATGGCCTCCTATGATTGGGTGAAAAGTCGATTAGAGTATAGCATAGGATGACTCAAGATGCAATACGACACATCGAGTGATTCCGCAATAAGTCCAGTTACGTCAAGTTTCGAGACTCCCACCGCGCTCGCGTTTCCTCTGCTTGCTCTTTCCACGCGATGTCCACCCCGGACGCCTGCATCCGTTCGCTCAGCGCCCAGGCCTGGAACAGCAGGTCATCGCCCGCGTCCAGTTGCACCAGTTGTTCCCACAGGCCTTCTTCCTCCAACCTCGCCGCCGCGTCTGCCAGGCGTCCCAGAGCCAACAGGGCCTCCCCCTCGATCAGCGTCGCTTCAAGCCACATCTGCCCCTGTCCACCTTCTTCGCGCACTTTGCTCGCCAGCCATAGCGCGTCTCCCGCCCGTCGCAGTTTCAGCCGAGACCGCGCTGCCTGCAACAGGCCATCCGGCCCGGTCGAATCCTCATCAAGAAACAGGACAACCTGTCCTGAGCGTAGTCGAAGGATTCGTGGCTCATCTTTCACCGCGACCATGCGAAATCCCAAAGAACCTCAGACTGGAAAATAGCACCGATACGGAGGATATATATCTCCAAGCCAGAAGGCAAGAAAAGCGCAGACTAGGGATACCCATAATGGCAGATAGAGCTATGCAGGCCCTGGTCAAATTCGCACTGGAACCGGAATAGGAAGCCAAGTTCGAGCCGAACTCGTATGGGTTTCGGACTGAGCGCTCGGCCCACGATGCAGTCGAACCTTCGGTTCGCAGAAGCCATCTGCAAAGCGATATGTCTCAAGCCCAAGTATGTCTTGGACACAGGCTTTGAGAAATGCTTCGCTCATGCAACTCAGCGTCTGGTTCTGCGTATTGTGGGGGGTTTCTGCTCCTGTGTCGCTATCAATCTAGAGGAGGTTTCCACGTGACAATCTTACAAACGACCAACGTCAGCAAGCAATACAAGATGGGCGAAGTGACGGTAAATGCCCTGAATCAGGTCGACCTTAGCATCGAAACGGGGGAATTCGTGGCCATCATGGGGCCTTCCGGTTCGGGCAAGAGCACGCTCTTGCACCTGCTGGGCGGACTCGACCAACCGACCGAAGGAGAAATTGCGCTGGACGGACAAGCGCTCTCGGACCTCTCGGACAAAAAGGTGACCCTGATCCGTCGTCGAAACATCGGTTTCATCTTCCAGTTCTACAACCTCGTCCCCACGTTGAGCGCCGAGGAGAACGTCGCCCTGCCCCTGCTCATCGACGGCCAACGGCCCAGGGATTACCAGGAACGCGTCGAGCATCTCCTGTCCCTGGTGGGACTGGCGGAGCGCCGAAAGCACAAGCCAGATCAACTTTCGGGAGGCGAACAGCAACGCGTGGCTATCGCGCGGGCGCTGGTCACCGAACCGGCCATCGTCCTGGCCGACGAGCCGACGGGCAACCTGGATTCGAGAGCCGGGGAAGGCATCCTGACGCTCCTGCGTCGGCTTTGCGATGAGATGAAGCAAAGCATCGTGATGGTGACGCACGCGCCAAAGGACGCCGGTTACGCCGACCGGGTCGTGTTCCTCAAGGATGGGAAGATCGTCGACGAAATGCGCCTGGAAGACGGTCGAGACGCGACAGACATCCTCACCCGATTGACCGAACTGGAGCTATAGAGATGAAACGCCTATCTACGCTGGCTCTTAGAAATTTGCGAGTGAGGATGACGCGCACGATACTGACCATCGCTGGCGTCATCCTGGGGGTGGCCGTTATCCTGGCCATCGCCATCACCAATCAGAGCATCTACAAAGGCCTGGAGGCTCTCTTCGCCGACGTCGCCGGAAATGCAGACCTCAGTGTCCAGGCGGCGGCCGAGGACGACGCAGGATTCAACCAACGGGCGATTGAACGGATTCTAACAGTCGAAGGTGTGATCGCGGCTGTCCCCAGCACCTCGGATGCGACGATGTTAATGCTGGGTGACCACGAGGTCTCGCTGACGATATACGGCATCGACCCGGCGATCGACCGAGAAGTGCGCCCCTACAAGGTCATCGACGGGACGTTTCTCCCTGACGGCGACAAATATAGCGTCATCGTGGCGGAGGATTTCGCCGAACGGCACGATATTGAGGTCGGCAAGGACATCAAATTACTGGTTGCCGATGGGGTAGAGGCGTTTCGAGTCGTCGGTATCCTGGCTAAAGAAGGGCCAGCGCGACAGGCAAAAGTGACGATGCCGCTCAAAGTCGCGCAGGCGGTCTTCGCGCGAGGTCAAAATATCGACAGCATCGACATCGTCGCCTCGGAAGAGATCGTCAAGTCGGCCGACGCCCTTGATCAACTAAAAGCCACCCTCCAGGAAAGTCTGGGACGAGATTACGATGTCGTCTATCCCGCCGCCAAGGGCCGTAACATCGCCGAGATGCTTTCTGGCCTGTGGCAAGGGCTGAGTTTCTTCGCGGTCACGGCCCTCTTCGTGGGGGCGTATCTCGTTTTCAACACTTTTTCCATGACCGTTGTGGAACGCACCCGCGAGATTGGCCTGTTGCGGGCCGTGGGCCTGACCAAATGGCAGGTCACGCGCCTCATCATGGGCGAGGCCTTCATCATGGGGCTGATCGGTTCTCTCCTGGGCGTCCTCTTTGGAATTCTCCTCGCAATCCCAATGATGCGGATGATGAACGCCACCATTGGTATCGACACCGACGTCTTCTCGGTTCCCTCCGAAAGCATCGTCTTCAGCGTCATCGTTGGGATGGTGGTGACAGTCGCCAGCGCGCTGGTCCCGGCTATCAGGGCCGGCCGGATGTCGCCGGTCGAAGCGTTGGCCGTGCGCAGCAAGGGCGGCGCCAGCTGGTTGACGAAACATGGTTGGAAGATAGGCATCGCGTTGGTGGCAGTCTCTGAGTTGATGGATTACGTGTCGGCGCCGGAGGAAGTCCAGATGTGGCTCGGCCAACTGAGCCTGTTTATGCTCCTCGCTGGCATAACGCTCGTCGTGCCCGCCTTCATCCGATTGCTCGAATGGCTCTTGAGGCCGGTGATAATCGGCATCTACGGCCACGAGGGCCGGATCGGCGCCGGGAACGTCCACCGCGCCGTCGGACGCACCAGCTTGACCGTTGGCGCGCTGACGGTGGGCGTGATGATGACCATCATGATCGGCGCTATGTCGGCCAGCATCACCGCCGACCTGCAAAACTGGATGGAAACAGCCCTACAGGGAGACCTGTTCATCGACTCCTTCCGCCCGATGCGGATGCGGTTGAAAGGGGAACTGGAGGCCTTGGATGGTGTGAACCTGGTCACCCCGATGCGTTTCCAGGAGATCAAGGTCGTGGGCGTGATTTCTGGCGGAACCTTCACGCCCAAAACTGAGTCCCCCTATCTGTTGGCCATCGAACCCCAGGAGTACAATCGCATCAGCGGCTTCGAGTTCGCCTCGGGGCAGGGAGATGAAGTCGCGCTGGTGAGCCAACTGGCCGAGGGGAACGCTGTCTTTATCTCAACCATGTTGAGCGAAAAGTACGGCATTGGACAGGGAGATTACGTCCGCATAAATACCCGGCGAGGCGAACACGATTTCCTGGTAGCGGCCGTGATCGTCGACTACCTCCAGGGCGGTGAGGCCCTGATGGGCTCCTGGCAGGATCTGGGCCGCTACTTCGGCCACGACAAGGCGCATATGTTCATGGTCGACGTGACGACGGGCGCCTCGGTGGAACAGGTCAAGCAGCAGATAGAGGCGGCTTACGGCGCCACCCGGCACATCAACGTGGAATCGGGCGAGGAATTGAGAGAACGATGGCTGAAAGATTTCACGAGTTGGTTCACGCTCTTCGACGTCGTCGCCGCGATCGGCATCGTGATGGGGGGATTGGGCGTCATCAACACCCTGATGATGAACGTACTGGAGCGCATCCGCGAGATCGGCACGCTGCGCTCGGTGGGGATGACCCGGTTGCAAGTGGGCAAGATGATCCTCTCGGAAGCATTGGTAATGGGGTTGATGGGCGGTCTGTTTGGCGTCGCGTTCGGGGCGTACGGTGCCTATTACGCCGTGATAGGTATGGCGGAATCCACCGGATGGACCGTCACCTACATCTTGCCCAAGACATTACTCGTGGCGGGCATGATCATCGCCCTGGGAATTTCGCAACTGTCCGCGCTTTATCCGGCCTGGCAGGCAGCCCGGACCAACATTATCGAAGCGGTGCAGTACGAGTGATCAGCCACGAGCGCTAAAAATCAACCGGCTTCCCATCGTAGGCGTAACGGAAAAGCCGGTGCAGTTCTTCGTCAGAAGGGGAGCGGACGGCGGTCAGGATCTGGGTATCGTTGAAGGCGTCCTCGACCAGCTTCTCCAGTTGGGTCTCGTAATCGGCCCGCTCGATGCCCAGATCCCGGACGCTGGTCGGGCTGCCGATCTCCCGGCATAGTTCCCGGATGCGCCGGGCCAGCATCCGCGCGGCCTGCTCTGCCTCCCGGGCGCCGGCCGGCGGGCAGTCGATGACGGCGGCCAACTCGGCGAAACGGTCCGGCGCCTCGCGGGCCATGAACTCGATGGTGTAGGGCAGGAAAAGCCCCACCGCCCGGCCATGGGGCGCGTGGAACACCGCCCCCAGCGTGTGGCCCATGGCGTGGGCCAGCGAGGCCATCGCGTTCCCAAAGCCCAGGCCGGCGCAGGTCGCAGCGTTGTGCATCCGCTCCCGGGCCTCGGCGTCGTCGCCGTCGGCCACGGCCCGGGGCAGGTAGGCAAAGATAAGCCGCACCGCGTGCATACACAGGCCGTCGGTCAGGTCGGTGTGCCAGCTACAGGTGTAGCCCTCGACGGCGTGGGCCAGGGCGTCCAGCCCGGTGTCGGCGGTCAGTTGGGGCGGCATCCCCGCCGTCATCGCCGGGTCCACAATGGCGATGTCGGCGACGCACTCCCGGTTACCGATCCCCATCTTGCGCTGTTCATCGGTGTCGGTGAGCACGATCCCCCAGGTGACCTCGGCCCCGGTCCCGCTGGTCGTCGGCACCGTGATCAGGCGCGCTTTCTGGCGCAACCCCAGCGGCACGAAGGGGTTGATCTCGGCCGGCTCGAGGTCGGGACGCTCGTAGAGCACCCAGATCGCCTTGGCGGCGTCCATCGGCGACCCGCCCCCCACCCCGACGATCCAATCCGGCTCGAATTCCCGGGCGACCGCCGCGCCATCGCGCACCGTCTGCACGCTGGGGTCCGGCTCCACCCGGTCGAAGACGCGCACCACCAGGCCGGCCCGCGCCAGGTGATCCGTCACCCGCGCCACCAGCCCCAACTCGAGCAGCGCGGCGTCGGTGACGACCAGCGCCCGCTCCCCCTCGATCTCGTCGAGGGCATCCAGCGCCCCCTCGCCAAAGACGATCTCCGGTGAGACGAAATACCACATCTTACTTCTCCCGTTCGCCGACCGACGTCACCACGCCGTCGGCACCAGGGCACAACAGGAGACGATCTCCTTGGCCGCCTTGGGATAGCGCATGATCTTCATCATGTTCCCCTGGACCTTTAGCTTGCGGGTCATCATGCCCTGGATCGGGTCCAGTTCTCCCTCGATCACCCGCCGCCAGATGCTGAAGGGGCCGCGCAGGACGAATTCGGCCTCCCGCTCGTTCAAGTCCTCCAACGCCGCCGCGTCGGGGCTCTTGCCGTGATAGAGGCCCAGGAAAAGATACGCCTCGTCGTCGTAGGCTTCGTCCGGCTCCACGATGAACACGAAGTCTCCCTCCCAGTCCTTGGCCGATTTCTCGTAAGCCTCGCTGGTGTTGAGTTGCCGGCTCAGTTCCTTGATCCATTCGTCGGATGGAAATTTAAACGC
>Ga0209614_1001843_pt1 | contig 14935 bp, 13 predicted proteins | sample BlaSprsedimmetaG_FD_185484 | JGI IMG/M metagenome (GOLD analysis project Ga0209614, IMG submission 185484) | Hot spring sediment bacterial and archeal communities from California, USA to study Microbial Dark Matter (Phase II) - Blank Spring... ... | reverse complement strand
CTCGTGAACTGCTCCAACTATATCACCGCAAACAGTCGCTATGCAAAAGCATATCTGGAAAAAAACATCCATCTGGAAAATATGGAGTTTTATGCCGTCCTGAAAGTGGCAAAGGAGTTCGGTATTCCTGCGGGAGGGGTCTTTGTTGTGACCAATTATTGTGATGAAAATGCCCACGAAACATTCAAAAAGAACCATAAAGAGGCGTTGCGAAGACTTGCTGCCTATGTGGATCAAAACATAAAGAGTTGAGAATAGAATGATGCAAAACAAGAAGATCATCCAGGACTACACCAAAGAGGAGCTCGCCGAGTGTATCAAGCCGGCATTCCGTGTCAAGCAGATCTATACCTGGATCTACCATAAATATGTAGAGAGTTTTGAGGAGATGAAGAACCTTCCCAAAGAGATGAGAGAAGCGCTCGATGCAGAATATACACTGACCCCATTGAAGACGGTGATGGTACAAAATTCTCAAGATGGCAGCCGCAAATACCTCTTTGAACTGCATGATGGGCATACGGTCGAAGCGGTACTTCTTTTGATGAGAGAAAAAGCGTATCATGAGGATGGGAGTTTGAAACACCACGAGCGCTATACGGTCTGTATCTCGTCACAGGTAGGGTGCAAGGTGGGATGCGCTTTCTGCTTGACTGCAAAGAGCGGATTTGTGCGCAATCTGACATCGGGGGAGATCGTCGAACAGGTGAGACTGATCAAGAAAGATAATGGTATCAGTGCCAACCGCCGTGTCAATCTTGTTTACATGGGAATGGGGGAGCCACTTGACAACCTTCAGGCTGTCGCAAAAGCTGTTAAGATATTTACAGATCCTGATGGGATGGCGATCTCTCCAAATAGACAGACGATCTCCACTTCTGGCCTCAGCTCCAAGATCGAAAAGCTGGGGAAAATGGATCTGGGCATCAACCTGGCGATCTCTCTGCATGCGGTGGATGATGCCCTGCGTCAACAGCTGATGCCGATCAACAAGGCCTACAATATCAAGTCGATCATCGATGCGGTGAAGCACTTCCCTGTCAATGCCAGAAAGCGCGTGATGTTTGAGTATCTTGTGATCAAAGATGTCAATGATGACATCGGATCTGCCAAGAAATTGATTGCTCTACTGGAGGGGATCAAGGCAAAAGTGAATCTGATCTACTTCAATCCATACGGTGGTACCAAGTTTCAGAGACCCGAAGAGAAAGATATGGTTGCCTTTCAGGAGTATCTGGCACAACGTGGACTGCTCTGCACGATCAGGGAGTCCAAAGGACTGGATATCTCTGCGGCCTGTGGACAGCTCAGAGCACAGGAATTAGAAAATAACAGTCAAGGAGCGTAGAGATGGGTATGTTGGATCTGGCACTATTGGGGATCATTGTTGTGGTAGCTGCGATCGGCGTAGGCTGGTTTATCTATGAATCGAGGAAATAGAAGAATAGGGAGCAGGGAGAAATTGGAAATTTATGTTTCGTGTTTCGTGTTTCGTGTAGCTTGGGGAAAGAGAAACTGTTGAGGGGAAAGCACATGGCTCGATAGGCTCACCATGAGTGCAAGAGACTGCTAGTCAATCGCGGAGTAGACTTGTTAGGCAACCCTAAACCAGCTCATCATTTTGACCAGATCTAGAATCCACAGCCACAATGGGCCATCCCTATCGGCATTGCTCTTTTATTATCGACAGCCCAATCTGCGTTCACCGCTTCTGTTAAATTGCCTCTGTTCTTTTGGATGGATACATCTTTTCATCGCTTCAAAATCCACTTTGCTTTCGATATAAAACTGTGTACCATACTCGAATGTCAGGCTTTGTGCATGCAGTAGAAGGCGGGAGGCACCATGCTCCACCAGACGCTCTTCTGGGGTCTGTATGAAGTCAAGATAGTTGCTGGTAGCCTCATAGGTTGCTCCGTAGATCGGATCACCCAGAATGGGATGTTTCACGTGAAACAAATGGATCCTTATCTGGTGGGTCCTTCCGGTATGAGGATAGCAGGCGATCAGTGTGGCATCCAGTTTTTCATCATATTTGAGTGGGACAAAATCAGTGTGGGATGGCTTACCGTGTATTTGGTCGACAAAGACTTTATGCTTGGTGACATCATAGTTTCCATTGACCAGGATCGGCTCTGTGACACTGAAGGGTTCGGTAAGTTTGCCATCAACCCAGGCAAGATAGGATTTTTTGATCGTTTTGTGCTCAAAAGAGCGTTTCAGAAAAGTCTCTGCTTCTTTGTGTTTGCTAGCCAGCAGCAGACCCGAAGTCTCCATGTCGATACGGTGTACGGCATTGGCCTCATCCCCTGCATACCCTCTGATCTCATCTAGCATGGAGTAGGGGGTGGACATGGTATTGGGGTGGACGAGAACGCCTGAAGGTTTTTCAAATACCATAAAATCCTTGTTCCAAAAGAGCGGTTTTTTTCCCTTTGGATCAGGAGAGAAAAAGACCATCTCTATCTCTCCTTGAATGATGTTTCCAGGGCGACACATCGACTCGCCGTTGATCAGGATACGTCCTTTGGAGATGTGTCTTTGTGCTTCGCCCTGGGTATAGCCTAGGGCACACATCACATAGACAAAGGCTTTGGTCGGTTTATCGATCGTGAATGTTTTTTTGACAAATGGCATAGGATACTGCGCGTCATTCTGGACTTGATCCAAAATCTCCTCTTGTTAGGCAAAGCTATGCCGAAGGTGTCTAGTGAGATCCTGAAACGAGTTCAGGCTGACGGCTCCACTGAATGAATTTAGACGAATGTAACTGCACTTTTGATAGAATAATACCAAAATTTTCAGAGCAGGATATTTGTAATGGTAGAAAGATACGCAAGACCGCAGATGGCAGAGAAGTGGACGCAGCAGGCACGCTATGCAGCGTGGCTTGAAGTAGAAAAAGCAGCAGTAAAAGCCTGGAACAAGCTTGGGCTGATTCCTGATGATGATTGTGAAAAGATCGTAAAAAATGCTGCGTTTTCAGTCGAGAGGATTGAAGAGATCGAGGCGGTTACCAAACACGATCTGATCGCATTTAATACCAGTGTATCCGAATCATTGGGCGAAGAGTCGAGATGGTTCCACTACGGTATGACCAGTTCAGATGCGGTCGATACCGGTGTGGCGCTGCAGATGAGAGACTCGTTAAACCTCATCATTGAAGATGTGAAGATGCTGATGGAGTCGATCAAAAAGAGAGCCGAGGAGCACAAGTATACACTCATGGTCGGAAGAAGCCACGGGATTCATGGTGAACCGATCACTTTTGGTTTGACCTTGGCAGTCTGGTATGATGAGATGGCAAGACACCTTAAAAACCTTAAAGAGACTATGGAGGTGATCTCTGTGGGGCAGATCAGTGGTGCCATGGGTAACTTTGCGCACGCGCCGCTTGAGCTTGAAGCGTATGCGATGGCAGAACTAGGACTCAAACCTGAGCCTTGTTCCAACCAGGTCGTGCACAGGGATAGATATGCAAGACTTGCGAGCGCTTTGGCGCTCATGGCCTCTTCTGTTGAAAAGTTTGCCGTGCAGGTGAGACATCTACAGAGGACCGAGGTCTATGAGGCTGAGGAGTATTTTGCAAAAGGACAGAAAGGCTCTTCTGCGATGCCGCACAAAAGAAACCCGATCCTCACAGAGAACATCACCGGCCTTGCAAGAATGATCAGAGCATACGCTATCCCTGCGATGGAAAATGTCGCGCTCTGGCACGAAAGAGATATCTCCCACTCTTCCACAGAGAGATTCTGGTTGCCTGATGCATTTATTACTGCAGATTTTATGCTTCACCGCATGAACCATGTGATCGCCAATCTTACGGTCATGCCTGAAAATATGATGAAAAACTTGAACCTCACAGGTGGACTGGTATTCTCACAAAGGGTACTGCTTGAGCTACCAAAAGCGGGTGTCAGCAGGGAAGATGCCTACCGGATCGTACAGAGAAATGCGATGAAGGTCTGGGAAGAGATCCAGCACGGCAAACCGACAACCAATGAAAACGGAGAGTCTCTCTATCTTGGGCACCTTTTGGCGGACGAGGAGCTCAGAAGCAAACTCACCGAAGCGCAGATCAGAGAGTGTTTTAACTACGACTACTATACAAAAAACGTTGACGCGATCTTTCAAAGGGTCTTTGGCAAATAGTCCGTAACAGGGGATACGACCCCCTTGTTGCACACTAGAGATCTCTTTGGGAAAACCCTCAGGATGATGATCGTTTCTTCTCTTATGCTCCCCGTTTTCTTCCTCTCTTTTGTATAGGATTGCTTACTTGCACGTGGCCGAAAAACTCTCATCAAATCTTATAGTAAAAATGCCTAAAATGATTCATGACTTTATAGGTTTGCAAGCACAAATTGAGTAAAATCGGATTCAAACTTACCACACAACATAGCACGCTTTTAAGAAAAATATGAGAAAGAGTAAGCGTTGTCAGTCACTCTGTATTACCTCAGTTACAGTAAAAAGTGAAATATTTCAGGAGTCAAAATGGTTAGAGTTGTAAAACGAAATGGAAGAGTAGAGACACTAGATGTATCGAAGATCCAGAAGTATACCTCTGCAGCGATCGAAGGGCTGGAGGGGGTAAGTCAAAGCGAGCTGGAAGTGGATGCGAAATTGCAGTTTCGTGATATGATCCATACTAAAGAGATCCAAAAGACACTGATCAAAACGGCCGTTGACAAGATCGATATCGACAGACCGAACTGGACCTTTGTGGCTGCCAGACTTTTTCTTTATGATATCTATCATGTCGTAACCGGTTTTACAGGATACAACCACCTTCGTGAATATTTTGAACGAGGAGAGAGAGAAGGGCGTATCGTACTGGGATTGAAGGAGAAGTATGACCTTGATGACCTCAATGCCTATATCAAGCCCGAACGCGATCTACAGTTTACCTATCTAGGGATCAGAACGCTCTACGACAGATATCTGATCAAGGACAGAGAAGGCAATCCTATCGAGCTTCCGCAGCAGCTCTTCATGGCCGTTGCAATGTTCCTTGCCCAAAACGAGTTTGACTCACAGACCTGGGCAAAGAAGTTCTATGATGTCCTGAGTAAGTTTGAGGTCATGGTCGCAACGCCTACGCTCTCAAACGCACGTACACCAAGACACCAGCTCAGCTCGTGCTATATCGGATCGACTCCAGACAACATCGAGGGGATCTTTGACGGATTCAAAGAGATGGCACTCCTGTCAAAATTTGGTGGTGGAATTGGCTGGGACTGGTCGCTGGTACGCGGTATGGGATCCTATATCGACGGGCACAAACACGCAGCAGGAGGTATCGTGCCGTTTTTGAAGATCGCCAACGATGTTGCGATCGCAGTAGATCAGCTCGGTACACGAAAAGGTGCAATCGCTGTCTATATAGAGCCGTGGCATGTGGATGTGAAAGATTTCCTAGATCTCAAAAAGAACTCAGGGGAAGAGCGCCGCAGGGCACACGATCTCTTCCCCGCACTCTGGTTAAATGACCTCTTTATGAAGCGTGTACAAGAGGATGCACAGTGGACGCTTTTCGATCCTTTTGAGGTTCCAGAGTTGACAAAACTCTACGGAGATGCGTTTGAGGCACGCTACACCGAACTAGAACACTCTGAAGCGAAGATCACCAGAGAGGTGATTTCAGCAAAAGGGCTCTGGAAACAAATCCTTAGAAGCTACTTTGAAACGGGCAGCCCTTTCCTGACATTTAAAGATGCTGCCAATAGGGCCAACCCAAACAAGCATGCGGGCGTCATCAGAAGCTCCAATCTCTGTACGGAGATCTTTCAGAACACGGCACCCAACCATTATAAGATCAAGTTGACCTTTGAAGACGGTACTGTGGCGACCTATGAAGAAAATGAGATGATCACGGTTGACAGCGGGATGACAAAGCCTGCCAAGAAGGTGACGGCGATGGACAGCCTGAATGGAAAACAGGTATGGATCACGGACAAAGAGAAGAGTGACGGGGATACGGCCGTATGCAACCTTGCCTCCGTCAACCTCGGACGTGTCAACACCCCAGAAGATATCGCAAGAGTGGTCCCGACAGCCATACGTATGCTCGACAACGTCATCGACTTGAACTTCTATCCTTTGGCAAAAGTGAAAAAGACCAACCTGAAAACAAGAGCGATCGGCCTGGGTGTCATGGGTGAAGCACAGATGCTTGCCGAAGCGGGCGTACACTGGGGAAGTCATGCGCACTTTGAGAAGATCGACGAGGTGATGGAGGCGATCTCCTATCATGCGATCCATGCCTCCTCCGATCTTGCGCTGGAGAAAGGAAAATATCCGCTGTTTGAAGGTTCGGATTGGTCCAAGGGGATACTCACGATCGACAAAGCGAACGAAGCGGCATGCAAGCTGGTAGACAGAGGAGGACTCTTCGGGTATACCTTTGACTGGGAAGGGCTGAGAGAGAAGGTCAAAACAGACGGTATGCGAAACGGATATCTGATGGCCGTTGCACCGACCAGTTCGATCTCTATCCTGACAGGGACGACCCAGGCGATCGAACCGGTCTACAAACGCAAATGGTTCGAAGAGAACCTCTCCGGGCTGATCCCCGTGGTTGTGCCAAACCTCTCTCCTGAGACCTGGGCATACTATACCCCTGCTTATGACCTGGACCAGAGGGTTCTGATCCGTGCAGCGGCGATCCGCCAGAAGTGGATCGATCAGGGGCAGTCGCTCAATATCTTTATCACGCTTGACAAGGCGAGTGGCAAGTATCTCAATGATATCTATATGGATGCATGGAAGTTTGGCTTGAAGTCGACTTACTATCTGAGATCCCAGTCTCCGGAGTCCTCCAATGATGTGGAAGACAGATCGCTGGAGTGCGTGGGTTGCCAATAGGAGAGAGTCAGTAGTAGGGAGCAGGGAGCAAAAAGTAAAGCCCTGACCCTACATGAATCACGAATTTCACATAAACCAATAAATCCATGTAAAGCTGTTTAGAAGCCAAAATAAGCCGTTTTACTATCTTTTTTAACCTGCGGTATGGAAAATTTAAGAAAGACGCTTATTTTGACATTTTTTTGGTGCTACAATTTAATCTTTTTGTCGTCAGAAGTTTCTGCCGAGGGTGAGGGGCGGGCGAAGAAGAGAGTATCGCGAAAAATATTTTTTAGACCACTCAAAGAGTACATAAAAGTAGAGTATATTCCAACTCAGAAGGGTGGAGGTCTCCGTGTATTGATTCTCCCCTTGAGGGAGAACACGTTAACCTTTCTAACAGCTTTTCATGCCTGCATCGCATATTTCCCTTGTAAATCCTTCTTAAAAACGCACTCATGTGAAACGCTCTCCTATCTCTCTCCCCACCCATGCATTTTTTTGGAGATGATCAGATCGTAGTGTTCAAAGAGATCATCGATGGTATTGGTGGCAACATAGTAGTTCTCCTCTAGAAGTTTTTCCCACCGGTAATGCTCCGCATTGCGCCCATGGGGCACAAAAAGCAGGATATTGCCGGAGTTTCTTATGATTTCATGGGCTTTGCGCAGAAAATCATCTCTCTGCTCCTCATGGAACTCCATCGTGACAATAAGGAACTCATAGCTTTTCCCCTGTATCATATAGTTTGGCCTGTTCACAGAGAAGTCGATGATCCTGATCCCCTCTCTGCCTTCAAATCTTCTCTGCAGCGCTTCACAAAATCCTTTCTCTACCGCATTGACCTGGTAGTGGTAGGATTTTTCATGGCAGTAGCCATAGATGGCCTCCGAAAGCTCCAGACTGCCATCACTGAAATGGACAACGGAGGTAGAGGGGTAGGGGCCAATGATCTGCAGCAGTTTTTGTAGTGTGTCCTGTTCTATCTGTTTCATAGCAGCTAGTCTATGCTATATGAGATAAAAGCGCCTTGAAACGGAAAGGAAAAGAGAAAGTAACGATGAAAAGGCAGTTTTTTACACACTTCTGGGGATGAGAAAAATTGAGGTTAAAAGAGTATAATAGTTTTTTAATATCGTTATCAAAGGCAGTCAGAATGTTACGTAAGAAAATCTATAATCCCGACTCAAAAGAGAAGACGAGCGAACGTCGTATATTTGGGGGGAATCCGACAGGAATCTTCGAGCTGAACGATCTTAAATACCAGTGGGCATACAACCTCTGGGAGATGATGCTAAACAACACATGGTTCCCCAAAGAGGTCGATATGACCAGGGATGTGAATGACTACAAGCACCTTACAGCCGATGAGAAGTCAGCGTATGACAAGGTACTCGCACAGCTGATCTTTATGGACTCGCTGCAGACGAACAACATCATCGACAACATGAACCCTTTCATCACTGCACCGGAGGTCAACCTGATCCTGGTCAGGCAGGCATTTGAAGAGGCATTGCACTCCCAGAGTTATGCGGTGATGGTAGACAGTATCTCTACAAACACCGATGAGATCTATGAGCTGTGGCGAAGAGATATGATGCTTAAGACCAAAAACGATGCGATCGCCAATGTCTATGAAGAGCTTGCACAAAATCCTACAGATCGCAATATCGTCAAAGCGATGTTTGCCAACCAGATCCTGGAGGGGATCTACTTCTACAGCGGTTTTACCTACCTCTATACACTGGCACGATCGGACAAGATGCTGGGAACCGCACAGATGATCCGTTTTATCCAGAGAGATGAGGTGACACACCTTTTGCTCTTTCAAAATATGATCAACTCTACCAGAAAAGAGCGTCCAGAGCTCTTCACGTCTGATCTTCTTGATGAAGTCTATGAGATGTTCCGTTCGGCGGTGAAGCTGGAGTCCCAGTGGGGTGCCTATATCACGCAGGGGCAGATCCTCGGATTGACCGATGCGATCATCGAGCAGTACATCCAGTATCTCGCTGACCAACGGCTGCATGCTGTGGGGCTTGAGAGGCTCTACAATGTCGAACATCCGATCAAGTGGGTGGACAACTTCTCCAAGTTCAACGACCAGAAAACCAATTTCTTTGAAGGCAATGTGACAAACTACTCCAAAGGAAGCCTAAACCTCGACGATTTCTAGGAAAAGAGCGGCATGAGCAAGGGGAAGAGGATGGAGGTAGTGACGCTGCAGCTTCCGACACATCAGCGCTATCAGGAGAACCTGGATGCATTGATCGCACTGGTGGAGTATCATAAGCTAAAGGAGCTGATCGTAGCCCCTGAAGTCTGCCTGACGGGATTTGACTATGAGCGAATGGATACGGTGGCGAAGTTCTCCATCCTGGCACTCAAGAGCCTCAAAAAGGTGGTCGATAAGCAGGTGCTCGTACTGACGCTGATCCTCAAAGAGAAAGAGGCGTTTGTCAACCAGGCGGTAGTGATCCATAGGCACAAGATCATCTATCGGCAGAACAAGGCCAAACTCTTTACGCTCGGAGAGGAGCAGAAGTATTTCAGGGCAGGTCCTATACGGGCGGTCAAACCCTTTGAGATAGAGGGGGTGAAGTATGCACTTCTAGTCTGTTTCGAGCTACGATTCAAGGAGCTATGGAAGAGAGTGGAGGGGGCGGATGTTGTCATCATCCCCGCACGCTGGGGACTCCTGCGCAAAGGGCATCTTGAGGCGCTATCTCGTGCCCTTGCGGTGATGAACCAGTGCTATGTCGTCGTGAGTGATAGTAGCGATGCGGATATGGCACAATCCTCGGCGATCATCTCTCCGAACGGAGAGGTCATCCAAGATGACACGGCAATCTCCATATCGGGCACGATCGATTTTGATGAGATCAAAAAGATGCGGCGCTATATCATGGTGCAGCAGGGCGCTACTCTAGCGAGGAGTGAGGGGTGAAGAGCAAGAAACTAGTGATAGGTGATACCCTTTGCGACTACTATGGGTTCTGGTTCTAGTCTGCAATGGTGAGAGTGTTGTAGAGCAGGTTTGTCTACGCACAGTGTGACCCAATACGTTCACCTCCCCGGGTTCTGCAAGGATAGCAAGCCCACCCTTGTGCGAAAGAGGTGATAGAGTCCTGCTTTTGCAGGCATGACAATAAAACACTTGACACATTCTCATGACTATGTCCTGCGCACTAAACGCTCAACGCAACGCTCACGGCTTTAATGCGATTTTGGATAAAATACCATCCAAACAATAATACAATCCCCGCGGGTATCGCCAATGACAAAAGAGAGAAATCTGCACAAGCTTGTAGATGAAATAGAAAAAAAATTTCCCCTGGAGCCTCATGTAAGAGAGGCACTGTTGTCTGTAGACAGAGAGGCTTTTGTGCCAAGCGGTTTCAAGCCGCTTGCCTATACGCTAGACGCGCTGCCGATGGCGGCTTCCCAGTGGATCTCTTCGCCCCTGACTGTGGCGAAGATGACACAGCATCTTGAGTTGAAGGGGGTTGATTCGGTGCTGGAGATCGGCTGCGGGTCGGGGTATCAAGCTGCGGTCTTGAGCAGGATCTGCCGCAGAGTCTTCACGATAGAGCGCATCGACGAACTGCTCAAGGAGGCGAAGAAGCGCTTTTTTGAGCTGGAGATGCACAACATCTTTACCCGCTTCGATGACGGGCAGAGAGGATGGAAGCAGTATGCACCTTTTGAGCGGATCCTCTTCTCCGCCACCGCCAAAGAGATCCCTGAAGTACTTTTCGAGCAGCTTGCCGAAGGGGGTATCCTACTCGCTCCTATAGAAGAGGCAGAGCACTACCACATCATCACCCGCTACTACAAAAAGAACGGCCACATCACCTCCGAGGCGATCGATCAGTCGCTCTTTGTGCCGATCCTAGACGGAACCCAGAAGTAGATCAGCTTTGTTGTGCGTAAGGAGTCGTGATGCACATACCCCCCAATGCCATCTTTTGGGGATTTGTTTAGGTTAAGTTGTCCTTGCTCTGGCGCCACTGGTGGTGATTTTGGAAGGTGGGTGTGTCAACCCATCAGAATCTGAGGAGCGGCTACAGTTTTCATAAAACTTATGCTATGATTGACAAAACCGTAAAAGAGTAGCAAGGAGAGCAGATGGAAATGTTGATGAAACCTGCGGAGTATGCCAGGAAGCTTGGTATCTCCAGACAAGCCGTCTATGCAAAGATCAAAAAGGGGATATTGACAGTCAAGGAAGTGGAAGGGAAGCTTTACATCGTGGTTGACAATATGCTTGCCGCAGAGGCAGCTCCCCCGGCCTCTTCTTCACCGGTATCCCAGAGTAGGCCGTCATCTTCCTCCTCCTTAAAAAATAGAACACTCTCTGATGAGTATCAGAAGCTCCTGGCGGCCAAAGATGAGACTATCGCCGTACTGAGGGGAACCGTAGAGGATCTCAAAGAGAGCAACCAGCAGATCTCCACCACGCTCAAGGGAGAGATCGATCTGCTTAAGTCAGCGTTTTCGGAGATGCGTTCGCTTTATCTGCAGCGTATCGATCAGATGAAGCGCTCACAGCGTGCGTATATCAAGGAGAATACCCTGGAAGCCGATGTCAAGACTTCACAGCAAGCCGAGGTGATTGGGGAGTGGATCTCGGCCAAGCGTTTCCTTAAACAGCACCAGCGCATCAAGGAGAAAGAGAAGATCCTCAAAAGGCTTAAAAAAGCCCACAGAAGAGGGGATACGCGTATCTGCAAGATCGACGGCAAGCTGAAGATCGATGCAGCGAAAAACTATGAGGATATTCTAAACTGAAGCGGTTCAATGTTCTCTGCTGGGGTCGTACACTACCTTATACCAATAAAGGGCCAATGATGAAAATCAAACGATCAAGTTGTCCGTATTCGATACGTTCTTTCACTGCCATAGTACTCTTCTCTCTCTGTTTGGCATTTACAGCTGCTTCGGAGATCGCCTACCAGGAGTCCGTTTCTGAGGTGATGATAGAGCGTTTTGCGGTTTGGGAAGGCGAACTTTTCCTCAAGGAGCTCTATGTCCGGCTCTATTTTATTCCTGCCTGGACGAAGGAGGAGGCGTTCTACGGAAGTGGTGCCACCCTGGGAGAAAAGAACGATCTGGAGCTTGAGATCTCAAGGCTCTATGACCGCTATGTAGAGTATGTCCTCCACGGAAGCATCAACTGGAGCACTGATGGCATTTGAGCATGCGATCGTACTGACTGGGGGGATCGCTACGGGCAAAAGTACAGCAGCGAAGCTCTTTGCTGCGGAGGGGTTTGAGATCATTGATGCGGACAGGATTGCCCATGAGGTACTGGATGCACAGCATGAGAGGATCGCCGAGATCTTTGGAGGCGGCTTTGTCAAGGAGGGGAAGGTTGACAGAAAGGCGCTGGGCACGGTGGTTTTTGCGGACGAAGAGAAGCGTAGGGAGCTTGAGGCGCTGCTACATCCACTCATCTATGGAGAGATCGAAAAGGGAGCAGCAAAGCTTGACGCTCTTGGCAGACCCTATCTTGTGGATATCCCGCTCTTTTTCGAGACCAACCGCTATCCGATCAGGCGTTCTCTAGTAGTCTACACGACGAAAGCACAGCAGCTCAAGCGCCTCATGCAAAGAGATGGGTATACGACACAAACCGCACAGCAGCGGATCGATGCGCAGCTGCCGATCGACGAAAAACGCAAACGGGCGACCTACCTGATCGACAATACCGGGGACCTCGCACACCTTAAAGCGGAGTGCGAGCGGGTGATGCGTGAGCAGCTGGGGCTGCCAAGTAAAAACGAGTAGTTAAAAAGTAAAAATTGGTGTGTCCCAAGGATGAGAAGTGTTACGCAAACAATCTTGCACGTGCACTCTCTATGAGCGCTGTATGCTGTTTGTAGTTTTTGAGCCTGAAGTGTTGTGTAGAATGTATCACTCAAGACAGAGGAGCGAAACGAACCCCTCTGGCATTCGTGATGTTGTAGGGTGGGGTTGCTAACCCACGCTGCGGGCAGGCCGGTCTAATTGTACCAGTCTGTGGATCCCCGGTTTCCCGCAGGAAATACCCTTGGGGTACGAATCCAAGGAGGATGAGGTCTTCGTAGGTCGGGGTGTCCCCACCCCGACTTCCATGGTGATCTCTCGACAAGAGGCGAAATACGCTTAATCAAAAAAAGGAGACATAAAGATGAACGTAGCAAAATATTCGGGCAACGGCAATGACTTTGTCATTCTGATCGCACAGGAGAAGGCGGACAGAAGTGCACTGGCACGAAAGCTCTGTCACCGTCAGAACGGTGTGGGGGCGGACGGGCTGGTGGTGGTCCTGCCGCATCCGGAGTATGACTTCGAGTGGGAGTTTTACAACGCGGACGGGAGTGTGGCAGATATGTGCGGCAACGCATCGCGCTGTGTGGCGCATTTCGCCCATGAGAGGGGCATCAGCAAGGACGGCAAAGCGGAGTTCCTCACAGGGGCGGGGGTGATCCGCGCGACGATCAACGGTTTCTATGTGGTGAGCGATATGGTGGAGCCCAAGATCATCCATACCGATATCGAGGAGGACGGCGAGACCTGGTGGATGATCAACTCGGGTGTCCCGCACCTGGTGGCAATACGTGAGGATACCGAACATTTCGATATCGAACAGGCAAGACGCCTCCGTCACAACTACAATGCCAATGTCAACATCTGTAAGTACGAGAACAACACCCTCTTTGTGCGTACCTACGAGCGTGGGGTGGAGGATGAGACCCTGGCGTGCGGTACAGGGATGGTCGCCTGCTATATCCGCCACCACAAAGAGGGCAAACTCGATGGGCAGGTGAGGGTACAGCCTAGAAGTGGCGATGAGCTCTATGTTGGCTATGAGGATGGTGTCTACCGCTTCGGAGGCAAAGTCACCAAGACCTTCGAAGCAGAGGTTTTCGATATCTAGCCGCTACGGTCTGCCAATATTTGGATTGTGGATTCCCGATCGCAGTCGGGAATGACGTGAGTGGCACTCCGGGGTCCTTGTGCGAATATGATGTTATTTTAAGTTTTCCTTGCTATAATGCGACTCTCAAAACATTAGTGTTTTGATCTTATTTTTCCTTTGTTTCATGTGATCGCGTAGCTCAGTTGGTAGAGCACTACCTTGACATGGTAGTGGTCGTTGGTTCGAGTCCAATCGTGATCACCACTTAATATATACAAAGTAAAAATTTGATTCCGTTTATAGTAGTTTATTTATTCCGTTCATAGTACGCTTGTCGAAGTGCGATCATCGTGAGCCTGTCAAACCATGCCCATGACGCCGTCATCCTCAGGCTAGTACTGCGGATCCACCATTGATGTCGAGGTGGGGACCCACCAAAACCTACCCAATTACTAATCTCATTTTTGTAAAATGCGTTTCATGTCCTCATCGCTTAACTGGATAAAGCAGGGCCCTCCTAAGGCCTAGCTCGAGGTTCGAGTCCTCGTGGGGACACCACTTGTCTTCAAAAGTAAAACTCTGCCCAGATTACCGATCACCATTCACATCATTCCAAATTGAGCGATAATAAGTAAAAAGCGTATCACAAAAGATATTGAGAAGCATACATTAAAATGAAACATAAATGACAACCCCCTTATAAGTTCGCCACTTCAAAACACCTTTTATACGACTACATCTTGCAGCAACGCTTCAGACCTCATCCTTACTAGTTCGAGCGTTTATACCCAAATAGTGCTTCTCTCGCCCCCCATTCCTCAGTATATTCAATCAGGTAGGATGTGAGCCATCGCAAAGTGGATACTCTACGAGGAAAGATACTCACCCCTTTGCCTCTTTATCCACTCTCTTTGTCACGCTTCTTTAGCACATAAGCCAAGGAGAGACGCCCATGGTCGATCCAATCAAAGCCAAAGTACTCTAAGCGATCCTCTAGCCCCTCTTTAAGACATTTATGGCTCTGGGGTATTTGTCGTGATACTCAGTGTGGATTGTCTTTGTATTTTTATAGGGTTTTTGCAGCTATATCTGCGTGAGCCCATCAATGAAGAGTGTGTTGCTTTTTAAGAAGAGAGAGACGAAGAGATGACGCATCACGTACATTGGCTTGCTTCTTTCTTTTGA
>Ga0209614_1001842_pt1 | contig 14947 bp, 10 predicted proteins | sample BlaSprsedimmetaG_FD_185484 | JGI IMG/M metagenome (GOLD analysis project Ga0209614, IMG submission 185484) | Hot spring sediment bacterial and archeal communities from California, USA to study Microbial Dark Matter (Phase II) - Blank Spring... ... | reverse complement strand
CCCCTGCGTTATCGCATCACGTTTGCCACGCGGCGGACGTTGGCCTACATCTCCGTGCTGGAATTGGGCAAAGTTTGGGAACGCAGTCTGCGCCGCGCAGGGCTGCCGCTCAAGTACAGCCAGGGGTACAACCCACGCCCCAAGCTGCATTTTGCCGCGCCGCTGCCCGTAGGCTGCGGCAGCGAGGCGGATCTTATGGACGTGTGGCTGGAAACGCCAGTAGCCCCAGAGGCGATGCTGGCCGAATTGGCGGATTCAATCCCGTCTGACATGTCCATCATTGACGTGCAATCTGTGCCCGAAGACGACGCCGCACTCTCGGAACAGCTCATCGCCGCCGAATATCGTGTGTGGCTGCGCAATGCACTGCAGGAGGTGGTGGAACCCGCTGTCAGGAACTTTTGGGAGGGCACGTCGTTTTTGCTGCCGAAACGCGGGCGCAAGCATCGTGGCAAAACCTACGATCTGCGTCCACTGGTCGAAGCACTGCGCCTCGAAGACGCGCCCACCCCATGGACCGGTCTGTGGATGCGCCTGCAGGCTCTTCCCGGCGCAACAGGCCGCCCAGACGAGGTGCTGAAAGCGCTGAACCTGATCGACACCCCTCGACGTTGCACACGCACACGCTTGATTTTAGGGTCAACGCTGCTATTTTAGGGAAAGGAGGACTTATATGACCCAGAACGCTTATGTCGAACAGATGCGCGCAGAGCATGGCGAGGATTTCGACCCAGAAACTGGCCTTCCAGGGCGGCGCACAATCACCTTTATGGGCAACACCTACGATCTGGCTGCCTTGGGCGCGCTCGGCAGCGGCGCAGTGGTGCTCTTTTCGTGCCTGACGTGCAATCTGGGATACTACTGCCTGCCGTTCATTCCCTTGCTCCTCGGCCTCGTGGGGATTGTCTCAGCGCGCGAAGCCGTCGACAAAGAACGGACCCAGCTTTGGTCGTGGCTTGGCGTCGGCGCGGGTGCGGTCGTTATTGTAGCTGGAATTCTAGCGGTGATGGGGTTCTGCTTGTGGTTTACTCTGATGATTGCCAACGCGGAGACTTACTAATGTCAGTCAGAGTTAGTCGCATAGCCGTTAGTCCAAGAGTCCTCCAGTCATTCTCGTGGCGGCTTAGAGTACAGAGCACATAAGGTCTCGTCTAACAACCGTATACGCTCACCGGTTTCTGTGAAACTGGTGAGTTTTTCTTTAACCGCTTTCGGCGATTGACTCTGGTATAATGTATGTTAGTGTTTTCAATAATCGTTCGAGGAATATGAGGGGGAATTGTGTTAGCCAAACTGTATACGAATATGTGTCACACTTATCCTAAGTTTAGGAAAACCACGCGCAAGCAGATGTATCAATTAATGGCCACGTATTATCGAAAGCGGGATTGGTCGTTTATGAATTACGGCTACGCATCGGAGGATGCCGCCGAAAACCCAACATTGCAGCGTGACGACGAAATCAACCGCTATTGCATTCAGCTCTACCACCACATCGCCAGCGCCGTCAAGTTACGCGGGCTGAAAGTACTGGAAGTGGGCAGTGGGCGCGGCGGCGGTGCGGATTACATCAAACGCTATCTCGGCCCGGACCAGATGATCGGTGTGGATTTTTCCGACAGAGCCGTACGGCTATGCCAGCACCATTATCGCGTCGAGGGGCTGAAGTTTGTGCCGGGTGATGCCGAGCACTTGCCGTTCGATGACGACAGCTTCGATGCTGTGGTGAACGTGGAGTCCTCACATTGTTACGGCTCGATGGACGCCTTCCTCGCGCAGGTCAGGCGCGTTCTCAAGCCCGGCGGGCACTTCCTCTTTGCGGATTTCCGTCCCCGCGAGCAAATCGCTGAAATGGACGAGCAACTCGAGCACTCCGAGATGCGGCCCATCAGGCAGAAGGACATCACCCCCAACGTGATCGAAGCGCTGGATGCCGACCACGAGCGCCGCGTCGCGCACATCCGCCGGGGCGCGCCGAAATGGTTGGGGAAACTGCTGCAAGAATTTGCCGGCACCAAGGGAGCGGGAATTTACAAAGGGTTCCAGACCGGGGCCTTCATCTACAAAAGTTTCGTCCTGCAAAAAGCCTGATTAAAGAGGCAGGAGGCAGGAGGCAAGAACGAGAATCTTGCTTCCTGCATCCTGCATCTTGTATCCTGCATCCTGCATCTTGCATCCTGCATCCTTTACCAACGCACACATGCCAGCCAAGCGGGCAGCGCGTCGAGCAGGCGCGTCATCACGATCCGCGCTTGCGCGCGGAAGAAATCGACCGTGCCATCGTAGGCTTCCCCACCGCCGGCGCCGACCAAATCAGTGACGCCGCGCAGGATCAAACAACGCACCTTGTTGCGCGCTGCGACGTAGGCAATCGCCCCGGATTCCCAATCGCCGGCAGCCGCGCCAAAGCGCGCGCGTAACACGGGAACCTCCTCCGCGACCAGATCGCGGTCGCCGGAGAGCAGCAAACCGCGCTGTACCGGCATCGGGTACGGCTCCGCCAGCCACGACAAATCCAGGTCGGTCGCGTAATGCCGCAGCGCCGCCTCCGGGTCGCCCATCTGTTCGATGATGTCGTAGACGAGTGTACGTTCGACCAGCACAACGGCCTCGCGCGCAATCGCTCCCTCGAAGCCGCCGCACGTCCCCAGGTTGACGATGAGTTGCGGCTGCCACCGGTCGATCACGTACTGTGTCGCCGCTGCTGCCGCGATCTTCCCCCACCCCTCGTGAAAAAAGACCACCGGCTCCGCACGCCCGGCCACGTGAATCTGGGCGATGCACCATTCGCCATAGGGAGACTGGGACAGCCCATGACGGGCAAACCGTTCGCGCGCACTATCCCACTCCTGTCCCGCTGAAACCACCACAGCTACCCGAATCTGAGTTTCACACATACCGCTCTCCTTTGGTGATGGGAATTAGGGAGTAGTGATTTGGGATTGGGATGAAGAAAACTGCCCCCGTCCCTAATCACCAATCGCGAGTCACCAGTCTCTGTCCCGCGCACAAATGCGCATAAGCCGCCGCCAGCCACGGGTGAACGACCGCCAGCGTGGCGCGGCGCTCCCACAGATAGCACAGATAGACGCAGGCTGCCGCATCCAACGAGCGCGCCAGGGCTACTTCCAGGGCCGTGCGGTATGGAGGTTCGCCCGGCTGATCCCACGCCAGCTTGTCCGCCACGAAGAGCACTTTATCCAACGAGGAGGCACCTGGTCTAAGCGTCGTGTGACAGCCGATGGCGGCGAGCACACCAGTGTCGGTCACGGCGAAAAGGTCACGAGCCAAAACAACCGAAAGCTTCTGGTGCAGGAGCATCGGCAGAGCACGTTCTTCGGGCAACACCGGAATACCCAGTGCCTCCGCCGTCACAACGCGTTCCGAGGCCGGGATGACGGCGCTGACATCGTGCAACCACGCTGCTTGCTCTGCGCGCGCGGCCTCCACTCCCGCCAAAGCGGCAATCCGGCGCGCTTCCGTCGCGACCGCCGCACAGTGGACCGCCGTCTTTGGGCAGCCGTGGTGCTCCAAAAAAGCAGTCACATCGTGCGACATATCGCCGGTCAACACAAAGCCTTCGCCAAGCTCACCGAGTATCGTCTGCATCGCCCCACAGTATACCCTATTTTCCCCTCATCGAGTCGTACACCCCACTCCCCAACTCACAGCTTCCAGTATCCAGTATCCAGTATCCAGTATCCAGTCCCCAGTATCCAGTCCTCAGTATCCAGTATCCAGTCCCCAGCTTCCTGCATCATACTTGTGACTCTTCCAGAAACCCGTATAATGAAGATGTAACCTCGTGGCCTTATCTTCCGGTTTAGGAAGCGCCCATGGAAGTAGAAGCAAAGTTTATCATACTGGATACGCAAACCTATCACGACTTGCAGGCGATGGAGCATCTGGGATATTTTTCAATCTCGGCCTCTCGAGTGGAGAACATGTGCGACACGTACCTCGATACGCCAGATCGCCGTCTTTTGCGGTCCGGTTACGCCTGCCGCCAAAGGGAGCAAGATGGGTGTGCCATGATCTCTCTGAAGTCTCTGCACGGCGCCGAAGGTAACATCCATCGCCGGGAAGAGATTGATGCTCCCCTGGCGCGAATTGAAATATCGCCGGAAAATTGGCCCGACAGCGCCGCGCGACAGCGGGTCCTCGGGCTGATCGCCCCCATGATGCGGCTGCAACCGCTCCTGCATCTCGAACAGCGCCGTGAGGTGCGGAAGGTACTGTACGCGCAGCACCTCGTCGCTGAGCTCAGCCTTGACACGGTTAAGAGCTTCGATCAAGTGTACCACGAGCTAGAGATCGAACTCAAAGGCGCAGGAACGGAATACGACCTCGCCGCCATTATCGATAAACTGAAGAAAATGCCTGGGCTAAAACCGGAGGCACGCTCTAAGTTCGAACGGGCACTGGCAACGCTTGACGCGCAAGATACGCCACCACTGCCACTGCGAACCGGATCAGCGCCGGCGGAGCATATTCTGCCAGATGACGCGCCCGGCATTGTCGCTGGCGACTCTATGACCGAGGCCGCGCGCAAGACATTGCACTTTCATATGTCGCACATGATGGCGAATGAGGCCGGGACACGCGCCGGCGTCGATGTTGAAGCGCTGCACGATATGCGCGTGGCGACCCGGCGGATGCGTACCGCATTTTACGTTTTCGCGGATGCCATCGATGCCGCTGCAACCGCGCCCTACCTGAAGGAACTCAAACACACCGGGCGCGTGCTAGGCCGCGTCCGCGACCTGGACGTTTTCCGGGAAAAGGCCGAGGCATATTTGGGCGCATTCGCCAAGAGCACACCGCCCGACCTTACCCTGTTGATGAGCGCCTGGGATACCGAATATGCGCGCGCACGATCAAAGCTGCTCAAATATCTCGACAGCGAACGTTATGCGCAATTCAAGCACGACTTCATAGCGTATTTGGAAAACTCCCTATCTCCCATTGCCACGAGTAAGGCCGAACAGCGCGTCGCCGTTGCGGTCCCCGACTTGATCGCCACACGGCTGGTCGAATTCTATACCTGCAAAACCAGGCTCAATCAACCCGATGCCGATCTGAGCGATTACCACCAGATGCGCATCGTCACTAAATACCTACGCTATACCCTGGAGTATTTCCGCGAGGTACTCGGAGCGGAGGTAGAACAAGCCATCGACGAGCTAAAGGTGCTGCAAGATCATCTGGGCGCGCTACAGGATGCCGTCGTCGCCGGTCAGCATCTGCGAAACGTCATCGACTGGGGAACGTGGCGGCATCCCAAGGATAAACATCTGCGGTGGATATCCACGCCTTTCAACGCGCCCGACGTAACCGCATACCTGGAATTCCAGCAGACTGAGACACGCCGTCTGGTACGCACCTTTCCTGAAGTCTGGGCGCGCTACGAAGACATCCACCACCAGCGCACACACTTTACCGCGTTAATTGCCAGCGCCATTTCCGCGCTGTCATGAGAATCACATTCCATATCGACAAGGAGAAACGTATGACCCAGAAGCCGAAATTCATCATTTTACTCGGACCACCCGCCGCGGGCAAAGGCACACAGGCCACTCGCTTAAGCGAATACCTGAATCTGCCCCACGTTGCCAGCGGCGACCTGTTCCGCTACAATCTCAAGAACGAGACGGAGCTAGGCCTTAAGGCCAAAGCATATATGGACCGCGGCGCGCTCGTTCCCGATGACATCACCATCGGGATGGTACTGGACCGTCTTAGCCGCCCCGATTGCGCGGGCGGTGCGCTCCTCGACGGTTTTCCCCGCACCCTGGCGCAGGCCGAGGCACTTGATAAGGCGCTGGCCGAAAAAGGCCTCGCCATCAACGGCGTGCTCAACATCATCGTGCCCGACGAGGTGCTGGTCGAGCGCGTGACCGGGCGACGGCTGTGCCGCACCTGTGGCGAACCCTATCACATCAAGTTCAATCCCCCGAAGGTGGAGGGGGTCTGCGACATCGATGGCGGCGAGTTGTATCAACGCGATGACGACAACGAAACCACCGTGAAAAACCGCCTCAAGGTCTACTGGGATCAGACCAGCCCTCTCATCGGCTACTACAGAGATGCCGGCGTGCTGGTGGATATCGACGGCGATCAGAAAATCGACGCTGTGACTGAGGAACTCAAAAGGGCCGTCGACAACCTGTAAATAACGGCGCCAGATTCTCCGCGTCCCCGTGAAAGAGATATCATGCTGGAAAATGTAGACCTGGGGCTGAAGTTGCGCAAAAAGGTCTATAAGGCGCAGCGTCCAAAACTGCAGCAGCGTCTCTACGCGCTGCAACGGGCCTGCATGGACGCCGGGCTGCCTGTGATCGTGGTTTTCGAAGGGTGGGACGCGGCAGGCAAAAGCGCTGTACAAAAGACGCTGACGCAACATCTCGATCCCCGCGGTCTTGTCATGCACGATATCCAACCGCCCCGTACGTACGAAACCCTGATGCCGTGGCTCTGGCGCTTCTGGCTCAAGATTCCGCGCTACGGCGAGACGGCGATCTTTTACCACAGTTGGTACGAGCGCGTCCTGCGGGAACGTGTTAAGGGCAGCCTCTCCAGGCAAGACCTGTCGAAGGCCTTCCGCGACATTACCAATTTCGAGCGCGCGCTGGCGGATGATGGCTACGTCATCACCAAGCTCTTCTTCCATATCAGTCAGGAGGAACAGGAACGCCGTCTCACCGAAATGGAAAGCGATCCGCTCTCCAACTGGCGCGTCCGGCCAGAACACTGGGAACGCCACCAACGCTACGCGCAATACGTCACTGCCATCAAGGAGATGCTCAAACGCACCGACACGCCCGCTGCACCGTGGACGGTCATCCCGGCGACAAATTTCCGTTGGGCGTGCGTTATGGCCTTTGAAACGGTCATTGCGCAGATCGAAAGCGCGCTGGGAGCGCGTTGCGTCGCCCTGCCCGTGGAAGACAGCGTCGGCGAACCGGCCTTAGGAAACGCGCCGGGCATTCTGGCGCGCGCAGGCGAAGAAGGAAAATAGCCTATGTTACAGGCCATCGATTTAAATCACAGCCTATCCCGCAAAGCCTACAAGAAAGAGCTGCTGCGCGCGCAGTTACAGTTGCGCCAGTTGGCCTACCAACTCTATCTGAGCAAACGCTCCATGGTCATCCTCTACGAGGGATTGGACGGCGCCGGCAAAAGCACCACGATCAAACGTGTGATCCAACAACTAGACCCACGCGGCTACGAAGTGTATACGATTGGCCCGCCCAGCGATGAGGAACGTGCGCATCATTACTTGTGGCGCTTTTGGCAACATCTGATCCCACCTGATAAGAAGCAGATCCTGATCTTCAACCGTAGTTGGTACGGACGGGTTCTGAATGAACGCGTGCAAGGTGTCCATCCCAGAAGCGTATGGCGGCGCGCGTACCGTGAGATCAACGAGTTCGAGCGTCACCTGGTGGATTTTGGTATCATCATCGCAAAATTCTGGCTGCACATCAGCCAGGAAGAGCAATTACGGCGCTTCGAAGCGCGCGCCAAGGCTGCCGACAAAGTCTGGAAATCTACTCATGAAACCCCGGAGCAACACGCACAATGGGAGCTTTACGAAGAAGCGGTTGAGGATATGCTGCTGCGCACCAGCACAGTGCCTGCACCATGGAGCATCATCGAGAGCGACGATAAACGTTATGCGCGCGTCAAAACGGTACAAACACTGGTGGGGTTACTCACCAGAGAACTCAACTACCAACCTGCGGATCTCTTGAAAAGCTTTCAGGTGTCTACCGAGAACAATGGTGACAAAGCCTCAATCGGCAACATTCCAAATACCTCGGTGGGCAATCATCCATAACTGCGAGTTGACTTCTTCCTCGCCATTCTTAGGAACAACCCGCTTGTAATCCCCCTCTGGCATTAGCACGCGCGCCTGGACGTTGTCCCGCAGATGGACCTGCAAGATGTGGTCACGCAACGCCGCGCGTATCTGCGGGTCCTCCACCGGGAAGAGCGTCTCCACCCGACGATCAAGGTTGCGCGGCATCAAATCGGCGCTCCCCAACAAGATTTCCTCATCCCCGTCGTTATGGAAATAGTAGATGCGTGGGTGTTCGAGAAAACGCCCCACGATTGACGTCACACGGATATTGTCACTGATCCCCGGCACACCCGGCCGCAGACAGCAAATACTGCGTACCTGTAGATCGACCTTCACCCCGGCCCGTGAAGCCTTGTACAAAGCCACAATACTCTCTTTATCCACAAGCTGGTTCATCTTGAATGTCAAATAGCCGTTGCCCTTCTTTTCGTGGATTTTGACTTCGCGTTCAATGCGCTCCAGGATGCTCTCGCGCATTGTGCCCGGCGCGACGAGCAGCTTGCGATACCCAGCAGGGCGCGAGTATCCGGTGAGTGTGTTGAACAGATCGGCAACGTCGGCAGCAATCTCGGGATCGGTCGTGAAGTAACCGAGGTCCGTGTAAAGACGCGCGGTCACGGCGTTGTAGTTACCCGTCCCCAGATGGACGTAGAACTTCATCCCATCCGGTTCGCGGCGCACCACCATACATAGCTTGGCGTGCGTTTTCAATCCCATCAGGCCATAGATCACGTGAACACCCGCACGCTCCAGCGCGCGCGCCCATGTGATATTGTTCTCCTCGTCGAAGCGGGCTTTCAACTCGACCAGCACCGCCACCTGTTTGCCGTACTCGCGCGCTTTGAGCAGCGCATCGACGACCGGCGCATTTGCGCCCACGCGGTACAACGTCTGCTTGATCGCCAACACCTGGGGGTCGCGTGCCGCCTGCTGCAAAAAGTCTACCACCGGCGCAAAACTGTCGTAGGGGTGGTATAAGAGGACATTCCCCCGGCGCCTGATCGCCGCGAAGATGCTATCCTCACCAGCAAATGCGGGGGGAATGCTTGGGACAAACGGCGTGTCCTTCAAATCCGGGCGCTCCACAGCGGTCAATTCCATGGTGTCTGCCAAGCCGATGGGACCGTCTGCTGTGTAAACCAGGTACGGTGGAATCTCGAGGTTGTTGAACAGGATGTCGCGGATGTTCTTGGGCATGCGTTTGTCGACTTCCAACCGCACCACCGACCCAAATTGCCGCCGCTCCACACTCTCCTCGATGGTTTCCAGAAGATCGGCGGCCTCGTCTTCCTCAATCTCCAGGTCCGCATCGCGCGTGACGCGGAAAGGATACGCCGCCACGATTTCCACACCCGTGAAGAGCAAATCCAGGTTGGCGATGACGACTTCCTCAATCCACACAAAGTTGTTATCGAGAACCGATTTCAGACCAAGCGGATCGTATTTGTCAGCCTTTTCCTCCGTCGGGATGCGCAGCAGACGCGGGAACAGATTGGGGATTTTTAAACGAGCAAACAGCTCGCCGTGGACCGAATCACGCACGACCACCGCTAAGTTCATGCTGAGATTGGAGATATGCGGGAAAGGATGTCCCGGATCAAAAGCTAACGGCGTCAACGCCGGAAAAATCTCTTTCTCGAAATACCGGCGCAGCAGTTTGCGCTGTTTGCCTTTGAGATCGGCATAATTCAGGACGTGAATACCCTCGGCATCGAGTTTGGGGAGCAGGTCGGTTTGCCAGCAGTTCATCTGCGTGGTCAAAGGCGGCAGAATCTCCCGGCGGATGGCATCCAGTTGCTCGGCAGGCGTCATACCATCCGGTGGTGTCTCCACCACGCCGGCCAGCAACTGCTTGTACAACCCAGAAACGCGGATCATAAAGAATTCGTCGAGGTTGTTGGAGTAAATCGAGAGAAATTTCACGCGCTCCAACAACGGATGACGTTCATCCAACGCCTCTTCCAGCACCCGCAAATTGAGCAGGAGAAAGCTCAATTCGCGATTGAAGTACAAGCTTGGATTGTTCCAATCGATGGCGAGCGTTGTATCTTTAGCCACTTCGGATTTCTGACCAGACTTCTTTTTAGGCATTTCAGCTCCCTGTCTGTTTCATCTTCATTGTAACATACACCGCACAAGAAAACAACTCTACGACGCTGTAACTTGCCAAGATAATGCCTTATGCTATAATCCTTCTCGTAAGCGCGGGTGTAGTTCAGTGGTAGAACGCATGCTTCCCAAGCCTGATGTCAGGGGTTCGAATCCCCTCACCCGCTTTTTCCCTCAAATTCTTCTGTCTATGGATTCAACACTGTCGCCTTAGAGCGTGTTTTCTGTAATTCCATCGAAAGCGGTTGGCGTTCCAAAACCTCCAGGGAGAGATCTATCAATTCCTGCGCTTCTTCAGGCGCCATCGTCCCCACCGTCACCATATCACAATCGCGGATGGCGTTCCATACAAACGTCATCGCTTGATAGGGCCGTATCTGCCCGGCAGCCATCGTCTTGATCGTCATCACGGGTTTCTTCGCGTTTTGAATGATGTGCCCCACCCAATCGACTTCAAGCTGCATCAGATAGCCCATCAGGTTGAAGGGTTGGATGTACGTTTCCACGTCCAGCCCTGTCTCGTCGGCGTAGATCACCGTCTCCGGGATGTGCGTACTCAGTCCGGGAATCATGCCGCGCTCGCGGATCAGGCGGCAAATCACTTCCATCTGGCGTATCTCGCGCGTGCATTTGTCTACCATCACATCCGTCGTGCTGGTATGCGGCATACTGATGGTCACACCCTTCTGTACCTCCTCGTCCAAGATGCGCTCACACGCGCCGACGTCGAAGCCGTCGAAAGGCGTGCGCTTGTTCGTCGGAAAACTCGGCGTCTCGACGACGATGACCTTACGCCCAACGCGCTGCTCGGCCTCCTGAATGGCCTCGTACATACACGTTGTCGTATGCGGGCACATGATGGTGTCCACACCGGCCCTCAAGAATACGGCGATGATGTCGGCAATCGCCTGCGGATTGGTGACGATGCGTTCCACCGAACGGCTCTTGGCCGCCGTGCAGTGTGTGTAACCCAAAAACCAATTCGTGCCCACGATCATCCTGGATACAGATACACCACCAACGTTCGTTCTAGGAAATTCTGACATGGATTCAACCCCCATAAGTAAGATTTGTCACACCAGCCAAGTCAACTCCCAAAATCAATACAGTTGCCGTGACAGACGTTCTTCACCCCTCGGTCAAAGCGCGATAGATGATCCGCGCCAGGGTGTCGGTGTCGAAGGGTTTGTGAACGACATCAAAGAAGCCGGCGGCCTTCAATGTCCGCACGCCAACTTGCGTCGTATACCCCGTGATCGCCAGCACCTTACAGCTCGGGATCAAGCGTTTGAGTTCATACACGAGCGCTTCCCCGCCCATTTCCGGCATCACCAAATCGGTAATTACCAATGCTATTTCTGCGGCAGTGCGGAACACAGTCAGCGCTTCAAGTCCATTCCCTGCCGTCAACACATGATAGCCTAATTCCTCCAGGATACTCTGTCCCGCTTCCCGCAAAGGGATATTGTCCTCCACCAACAAGATCGTCTCACCGTGTCCCAACGGCACAACCGACGTCTCCTCTACAACGTCTTCGGCTTCCATCTCAGACGCCGGCAAATAGATACGGAAGGCTGTGCCCTTCCCCATCTCCGTCTCCACCCCAACGTAGCCATCGTGCAAGCGCACAATGCCGTAGACCTGCGCCAATCCCAAACCGGCCCCTTTCCCCACCTCTTTAGTGGTGAAGAATGGTTCGAACAAATGCGCGCGCACCGTGTCTGTCATCCCGATGCCGGTATCCGCAACACTCAAACAGACCCAGGTTGACTGAGAAAGTCCGCTCCGAAGATTCTCCATGAGGCCCGCCATCTCTGGTAGTGGCGGTGGTGCGCCAGGATGCAGCCGGAGGCGCCGTAAACCGATACGAAGCGTGCCACCAGCCGGCATAGCGTCGCGCGCATTGAGCGCCAGATTGGTCAGCGCTTGTTGGATACGCCCAGCGTCGGCCTTGACGGTGAATTCCCCCGGCCCCACTTCCAACGCAACGTGAATGTTTTCAGGAATGGTCCGCCGGAGGATAGCAATCACATCTTTGACAAAAACCTCCAGGTCCAACGACTGGCGCTCGATCAATGAGCGGCTGCTAAAATCGAGAATTTGCTGCAGCAGGTCGGTAGCCTTGCGCGCCTCCCCGACCACAGTCTCCAAATTCGACGCGAGGGCAGATGGCACGCCGGGATGGCGCAGGCCCAACTGCGCATAGAGGATGATGGTCGTCAACAGATTGCGGAAATCGTGCGCGATGCCCGCAGCCAGTTGGCCAATGGCGGCCAGACGTTCCTGGCGGCGCAAACGCTCCTCCATCTCCTTGCGCTCGGTGATGTCGCGTACAATGGAAAACGCTAGGTCACGCTCACCTACCCGCAACGGCGATGTGGTGATCTCAACCGGCACGCGTGTGCCATCCTGACGTATATCGATACCCTCGAAGGGCTGCCCATTGTATCGTGTAAGTTCATTTTTGACGACCTGTCCCAGGGTTTCCCGGCACTCAGGCGCCTGCAAATCGGGCACAGTCATCTGCAGCAGTGCCTCGCGCGTGTAACCGAGCATGTCACAGGCCCGTTGGTTTGCATCGATAATCGCATCGTTCAAATCCTCAATGTAGATGGCGTCACTGGCCTGATCGAACAGCGCGTGGAAATAGGTTTCGCTTTCCCGGAGCGCAGTCTCGGTTTGTTTACGGGCCGCTAACTCTTGCTGTACCTGCTGGTACAACCACGCGTTTTCCAGGGCAATAGCAGCATGGTAAGTAAACAAACGCAGCGTGACAGCGTGCGCGGGCGTGAAAAAGTTCGGTACTGCGCTGTCGACATTCAAAAAGCCAACAACGAAACTGTGCGCGACAATCGGCGCACCCGCATACGAGCGCAACCACGCGACTTCTGGTGCGCGCACCCAATCGGGGTACAGCTCCGTATCAGGGATCACCAACGCCTCGCCGGTTTCCGCCATCCGCTTCAGATTCGCAACCTCACGCAAGTCAAAACGAACGTTAGCAGTAAACGCCTCTGAGCCAAAACGCTCGTATCCCCGCGACCGCACAACGCGTGCCCGTCGCTGTTCGTCGATGAGCATCACGTTGACCGCATCACAAGGGATGACGTGACTCACCTGTTCCAATAGACGGTCCAACACTTCATCAGGATCCAGTGAACGGCTGAGTATCGCCGCAGCCTCGGTCAACGCCTGCGATAAATCGCGCTCTTGTTGCAGATCGTTTTCGAACTGTACCTGCGCCGTGATGTCGCCATACGCAACAGCCACGCCGTAACCTTCCAACGGAATAGGAACGGCCGTCACATTGATCCAGGTTATTTCACCACCATCTTTGACGATGCCCATCTCAATATTCTCGACCAACCGGTTCTCGCGCAGTGCTCGCACACTGGCAAATTCATCACCCGGCATAGGCGTCCCATCGCGCCGGACAATGTGCCACTCCGGCCCGTCGATGGTGCGCTCGCTATGCTTATGCACCGGCAAGCCAAGCAACCGTTCAGAGGCCCGGTTGACCTCCAGGATGCGCCCATCATCATCAGTCATCGTAATCGCCAAGGGGAACGACTCAAACAACACGCGATATTTCTCCAGGCTGACGCGCAGCGCCGCTTCGGTGCGATGACGCTCGATCAACTGCCACACGCCTTCCATCAATAAGGTCAATTGACGCACATCCGAGTCATCATAGTCGCGCGGTTTGTTCGCTACGCCGGCCACAATCACAATGTGATCGCCGGAGAAAATCGGAACATTGATATGGCAGCGCAACGGGATGTAGCCTTTGGGATAATCTTTCTGCAAAGGGTGTGGGACAGCGTGGTCATTGATTACGATAGGACTGCGCTGGCGCACGGCTTCGGCTAACACCCCCGCCGTTTCCAGCGAATAGACCTGCGGTTTTTCATGCACCTCACTTTCTTCCATAACCGTTTTCGGCCAGGCGTGCATTGTGAGGGCGGTTTCGTCTTCGTTGGTAAATGCTATATAGCCAACCTCACTGCGGGTCAGGCGCACCGCTGCTTCCAGCGCGAAATCCATAATCGCATCGAATGACGCTTCGCGCATCTGGTGCAGATGAAGCAAAGTTTCCATCCGCTCTGTGTTAAGCTGCCATGCTTCCCGGCTGCGCGTTCGCCCGGTCACATCGCGGTACAGCCACAGATGGCCGTGACGCTCCCCACCCAACGTAATCGGCACGTAATCGCGTTCCCATACGCGACCATTGGCCAAAGTCAGGACTTCGTTACGCACCGCCTTCTGCGCCACCAGACATGCTGTAATACCCCGTACAAAGCCCTCTGGATCACTGAACATGGATTTGGACATTTCGGCGGCGGCAGCGCAGTCCGCGCCGATCATCATGTCAGGAGAAGAAACACCAAACAAGTCACAGAACGCCTGGTTGGTATACAGCACCCGGCGCGCCTCGTTCTCAAACAACACCCCGTGTTGGAGACTTCCGATCAACGCGGTGAGTTGGGCCAGGTTCCCCCGGAGTGCATGCTCCGCCCGTACGTGCGCGGTGATGTCCACAAATAAGGTCGCCATGCTATCCGGTTCAGTTTGAAAAGCGTACACCTGGAAAGCCCCAGAAATTTCCCTATCCTCATACACAAACTGATCCGTGCTCCAGGAAATCCCATGCGCGGCAGCATGGCGATAGCGATCCGGCACCTCAGTCTCAGCAAGCTGTGGAAAAGCTTCTTCGATGGTCTTTCCGATAAACTGCGCGTTGTCTACACCAAGAATGCGATCGGCAGCGGGATTGGCGCCGGTAAACACCAGGCGACCATCGGGGTACAGGTCATAGAGATGGATGCCCACTGGCGCGTGCTTCGCCAAATCGGTGAGCTGATCTCTCAAATACTGCACAGTCGAGACTTGCGCTGCCTCCAGATCGGCGACCCGTTGACGCAGCATTTGCAGTTCCGCGGTCAACTGCTCACGAGTTTTATCCTCATCGGTCAC
>Ga0209614_1001840_pt1 | contig 14958 bp, 7 predicted proteins | sample BlaSprsedimmetaG_FD_185484 | JGI IMG/M metagenome (GOLD analysis project Ga0209614, IMG submission 185484) | Hot spring sediment bacterial and archeal communities from California, USA to study Microbial Dark Matter (Phase II) - Blank Spring... ... | reverse complement strand
CGTTTCCATTGGGCAGTTCAATAAAGCCCATATCCAGCAGCAGATGCTCGCGCAGCGCCGCCGGATCGTCCAGATCGGTATCCTCTGAACAGCGCAGATAATCGTCGAAGAAATCAATGACTGTGTCGCGGTCAAGTTCCAGGGCTTGGGCTACGGCTAAGGCGGTGAAAACTTCGCCTTCCAACGCGGCGCAGGCCAGGATTTCCTCAGCCGTTTGTATATCCGGGGGCGGCGGATCCTGTGAGCCGGTTTGCAAGCAGCGCGTCAACAGGGTACGGGCATGGTCGCGCGCGTCGCCAAAGACCCACCACTCGCCGGCTTTGTCGTAGTTGACATCCCAGGTATCATCCCAGGTATCATCCCAGCGTTGGTAGACCGCCTGTTGTTCTTGCCACTCTTCCCAGAGCAATTGTACAATCAGCGGGTCGCCGCCGGAGAGGGCGTGTAACTGTTCCGCTAAGGTTGGCTCAATGGGAGCTAGATGCGCCGTAATCTCTTCAGGCGTTACCAGTCCCAGGTAGCGCGATTGGGCCAACTTCGCTTCGACCAGCGTCTCAGCCAACCGGGTGGGTTCGGTGTGTTGCCAATCATGCAAACGATCCAACGGAGCAGGAGCGTCCAGTGTCACCAGCAGGAGCACGGGTAAATCCTGTGCGATTTCGTCCGCCAGCCGCCGGAGCAGATCAATCCAGAGCGCGTCGGCCCAATCCAGATATTCCACGGTTAGCAGAAGCGGGCGACGTCGCGCGGCGCGGCGCACGAAGCGCGCCAACGTCAACGGCGTATCGGGCCAGTCTGGGCGGGTCACATCGCGGGGGTCGGCCTGTTGGGTAAGTTGAGCGGCCAGGTTCAGCCAGGCCTCCTTGTGCGATAGGCCTTCGCTGATCCTGGTAAAATCTTCTGCCAACGGCTTGCCATAGCGTTGCATGATGGGCGTTTCCCAATACAACCGCGCCGTTTCCCGTTCCGGCAGCAGGCGCGTATCCCAAAAGCGTGTGGCCGCTACCCCTCCGCCCGCTGCGTAGACCTGTTCATGAAGCCACTGGGTTAATGCGCGCCGCCCAGAGCCGGCTTTGCCTAACAGAAAGAACGACCACCCTTTGCCGGTGCTCACAACCCGCTGGTAGGCATCGAGCAGTGCTTGCTTTTCCGCTTCGCGGCCTATCAGCGTGCGCAAATAAGGCACTTCTGGTGGGATGCGGGGTGTATTCACGGGCGGCGGTTGCAGATAGGCGCGCAGTTGCTCCAGCGGCAAGGTGATATTGAACGTCGCTGTTTGGATCTGGTACAGATCACCTTTGATGTTCGTGACAACAACGGTGTTATCGTTGCCTACAACATTGCCATCGCCCGTAATCGTGACGTTGCGACGCAGCTCGGCAACATGTACTTGTGTTTTGTACTGATCCCGCCCCACGAAATCCCCGCCGCCGGTGGTCACACCGTCGCCCACATAGCTGCCGCCGCCGGTTCGCACATCGTTGTTGGGCATCCTCGCCTCCCTTTTAGCCCCGAATTACACGAATTTTACTAATTTTTTGAAATTTTAGTGCTAATTCGTGAAATTCGTGGCGGGAATTAGCACGGGCTAATTCCGTTCTTCATCCTTCAGCCTTGCTCAAATCTCCTCAAGTGCGATCACTTCATACGGGCAGTAATTCGCGCAGTACCCGCAATAGACGCAGATCTGCGGCTTCTGCTGTATATCGTCCCAGAAGACCGCGCCGAAGGGACACGCCGCCACGCAGTTGCCGCAGCCGATGCACTCCGCGGCCTTGAACTTGACCCCGCCACCCTCGCGGAAGGTGAGCGCATCGGTGGGACAGACGCGCGCGCAGGGCGGATCAGCGCAGGCGCGGCACACGATCACGACGAAGCCCTTGCGAATCCCGCCATCCGAGCGGACGCCGATGCACGAGGCCGCAAGGCCCCCCTCGCCGGTGCGCCGCGCGCAGGCGAACATACATTCGGCAGCCCACGCAGCGGTCAATATCAATCACAGAAAGACGTTTTGCCATGAGACCTCCTTCGAAAATAGTGAATCTGCGAATGGTGAATGGCGAATAGCCAAACAAAAATCTGCTAAATCCGCTCAATCTGCTGATAAGCATTTTCGTGCTGGATGGTGTGCGCCAGCACCGCCGTCTCCCTAGAAAATAGCCTGAGCGTAAGACAGGTTGGCAACCTGTTTTACATTTTCATCCTCGGTGGTGTACCGAAGGAACATGATGACTCCTTCGAAAATAGTAAATCTGCGAATGGTGAATGGCGAATAGCCAAACAAAAATCTGCTAAATCCGCTCAATCTGCTGATAAGCATTTTCGTGCTGGATGGTGTGCGCCAGCACCGGTGTCTCCTGGAAAAAGAAAAAGTGGTGAGAGATGGGTAATGGGGACACGCCCCATCACCCATCACCCGTTACCGATAGGCTCAGATCAACCCGGCAGCGGCGGCCTGGGCATTTTCCCGCTCCGCCACACGGATACCGGCTTCTTCATCCACCCGCGACAGCAGGGCGATGCCGCCCAGGAAGAAGACGATGACGGCGACGATGCTCAACCGGCTCGATCCCATGATCTGCCCCACGACGGCGAAGAGCAGCGGCCCTGCTATGCCGGAGAACTTGCTGGAGACATCGTAGAAGCCGTAGAACTCGGCGCTGCGCGCTTTGGGCGCCAGCAGCCCGAAGAGGCTGCGGCTGAGCGCCTGCGTGCCGCCCTGCACCATGCCCACCGCAAAGGCCAGCGCCCAGAAGTGCCAGCCGACGGTCATAAAGTACCCGGCGATGGTGATACAGGCGTACCACGCCAGCCCCACCATGATGGTGCGCTTGGTTCCCAGCACTTTGCTGAACTTGCCGAACGCCAGCGAGAACGGAATGCCCACAAACTGCGTGAGCAGCAGCGCGCCGATCAAATCCACCATGCCGATACCAATCTCCGAGCCGTAGATGGTCGCCATCTTGATGATGGTGCCGATGCCATCGTTGTAGAGCCAGAAGGCGATGAGGAACTTGAAGAGCTCCTGGTACTTGCGAATCTCGTGAAAGGTGGTGGAAAGGCGCATGAACCCGGCCTTGAGGGGGGCGACGCCCACGCCGATGCCGGCGGTGTTAGCGGGCGGTTCCGGCACGCGCCGCAGCAGGGGGATGGTGAAGACGGCCCACCACACGGCCACCGTGAGGAACGAGAGCCGCGATCCCCAGGTGCTATCGGCCCAGATGACCATGATCATGGCGATGTTGATCGCCAACAGAATGCCGCCGCCCACATAGCCCAGCGCGTAGCCTTTGGAGGAGACGTAATCAATATCCTCGTCTTTGGCGATGTGCGGCAACAGCGCATCGTAGAAGATGTAAGAAGCCCCTAGCGCAATCGAACCGATGAAAAACAATGCCAATGCGAGCACCCATAAGCCCGCATCAATGAAGACCATCAACGCGGTAGCGATCACGCCGATAGCAGCAAAGGCGGCGAGAAAGCGCTTCTTGCTGCCGGTGTAATCGGCGATACTGCCCAGCAGCGGGGCCATGATCGCCGAGACCAACAGCGCAAAGGCGTTGGTATAGCCCCAGTAGACCGTAGCCATGTTGCCGGGCAGATGGCCTGCCACGACCTGCTCGAAGAAGACGGGCAACACGGCGGCCTCGATGGTGGTGGAGAAGGCCGAGCTGCCCCAGTCGTACATGCACCAAGCGGTGATGATCCGTTGATACTCGCGGGTGGTCGCGTCCTTGAGATGTTGTACTGTCATGATGTATGTCCTTTATGAGAAAGATTGGATGGATTGCGTATTCCGTATTGCGTATTTACTGCACCTCAGAAACTAAACATTAGCTGGTTTTTCATCCTTCCGCCTTCATCCTTCCTCCTTTATTGCTGGATGCAGCGGCAGAACCACGTGGAAAGCGCTGCCGGGGCAGGTTTCCTCGTCGCAGCCGGGACTTTCGACCCACAGCCGCCCGCCGTGCGCCTCGACGATTCCCCGCGCAATTGCCAGTCCCAGTCCCGGCCCGCCGCCCTTGAACTTGGTCTTGCTGGAGGAGTGCAACTCTACCTTGCCGGTCTGGTAGAACTTGGTGAAGATAAGTTCCTGCATCGCCGGGTCAATGCCGATGCCGGTATCGCTCACCACCACTTCCACCCCCTCAGCGTGCGGTTGCCCGGTCACGGTGAGGCGCCCGCCATCGGGCGTGTATTTGATCGCGTTGATGAGCAACTGATCGAACAGCTTCTCCAACGCCTCCCGATCCGCCGTGACCGGAGGCAGGGAGTCGGGCAGCGCCAGCTCCAACGTGAGTTGCCGCTCGCGCAGCGGATCGGCCAGCCGGTCGCGCAGGCGGGCGAACACGCGCGCCAGGTGCAGCGGTTCCGGGCTGAGCTGCAAGCTGCGGCTATCAATCTTCACCATATCCAGCATGGCGTTGACGATCTCGTGCAGGCGCACCGCGCCGCTATGGATACCGGAGACCATTTGCAAGTGGTACTCGTTGTCTTTGATGTCGCCATCGCGCAGCAGAATCTGGCTGTAGCCTTGCAGCACGGTGAGGGGCGTGCGTAGCTCATGGGAGACAACGCCGATGAAGTCGCTCTTGGTGCGATCAAGCCGTTCGAGCTTGGAGTAGGCTTCCTGCAGCGCTTCGGTGCGCTCGGCCACCATGCCTTCGAGCTGCTGGTTGAAGCGGGTGATGTTATCGTACAGGCGGGCGTTCTCCAGCGCGAGCGCGGCCTGCCCGGCAAAAGCGGTGGTCAGGTTGATCTCCTCATCGCTGTAAGCCAACGGCTCGAGGCGCGCCAGCGAGAGCATCCCGATCACCTCGCCGGAGCGGATAAGGGGCACGCCCAGCCAGGCGCGGGTCTGCGTGAGGCCGTCCACATACTGCCAGTCCGGGCGCGCTTTCACATCGGCAATCACCAGTGGGCGCTGGGTTTCGTAGATATCCTGGAAGACATCCTGATCCTTGATGGAGACGCGCAGGTGATGAATGGCGATCTCTGCCGGAAAGCCGCGCGTGGCGACAAATTCCAGCGTCTCCTCGTTCTGTAACATCACGGCGGCGCGGTCATAGGGCACCAGCGTTGTCAGCTGTCTGAGGATCAGATCAAGGACTTCCTCCAAATCGAGCGTCCGCGAGAGCGCGCGGCCCACCTCGTAGAGTGTCTCCGCGAGCAGGCGGCGGGCCTTCTCGCCCTCGTAGAGGAAGGCGTTTTGGATGGCGATGGTCACCTGGTCGGCCAGGAGCTGCAGCACCGGCACATCCTCTTCGCGGAAGGCTGCGATGGCGTCGCTGCTGATGTCCAACACGCCCAACAACGTCTCGCCCAGGAGCAACGGCAGCGCCAGCTCCGACCGCGTTTCCGGGATCGCGAGATTGGGGACAAAGCGCGGGTCGGCGCGCACGTCGGCGACGCAGACGGCCTGCTGCTGCTGCGCCGCTGCCCCGATGACACCCTGGCCCACCGGCTGGCGATGCCCCTGCTCCCGCAACGTCTGCCCGGCCTCCCCGGTGCCCGCGCGCGCCACCAGTTGCGTGCGGCTCTCATCGAGCAGAAAGATGCCGACGAAGTAGAAGCCGTACCGCTCTTTGATGAGCTCTGCCACCTGATTGAGCAGGGTGTCCAGATCGAGCAGGGTGATGATGCGCTGGCCGACGCCGATGCTCGTCTCCATCTGCACGGCGCGATGCTCCAGCTCTTGCTTTTGGCGCACATCTTGCAGGCGCAAGTATTCGAGGCGGCGGAAGGTGCGCACGCGGACGATGTGGACGATGACGGAGAGCATGACAGACGAGAACATCGCAAAGGCGAAGTGCGACCACTCCTCCGAGGGCGGCAGGCTGGCGACGATGAGGCCCCAGCCCCCCAGCGCCGCGACGATGGAGATGATCAGCCAGCGGTCTGAGAGCAGGAGCAGCCCGGCGGCAGTGATGACCAGCATGACGTTGGTGGTCTGGCGCACCTCGGCGACAAGATAGAGGTGCAGCAAAGTGTTGAAGAGGGTAAGCATCACCATCCCGCCCATGATGGCGTGGGCGCGCCGGGCGGGGATGGCCCAGCGGCTCAGGATGAAGCGCAAGCCGAGCGCCAGCGCCACCGAGAATCCGGCCACAGCGGCCATGATGGGCGCGATGTCCGGCGGAAGGACGAGCAGATGGCTGAGCGCCATCACCAGATAGTACAGGGCGAGCGTGACCGAGATCGGGCGCAGGCTATCCAACGTATAGGCATCGAGCGCGGCGCGGATATCGGGCTCGCTGATTTCGGAGGATGGGTCGCGCTCGACACAACCGGCGGCGGGGCGTGCGGTCATCAGTGCTCGTTCCCAGTCGCCAGGACAATACGCACCAACCGATTCGGCCCGGTTACACCACCAATAATGAAGAGAAGTTCTGCCATACCAAGTGCTCCTTTGTAGATTGGGATCACTGTCATCTATTATGCCATCGGTAGTGAATTTTGTCCATTAGAACCGCGCCCTCGCCGACTCGCTCCTTCAATGGTATACTAGACGTACATCTCGACTACATTCCAAAGGAGGCGACATGGATACAGAGATCAAGCAAGAAGTACCTGAGGTGCAGGAAAACATTGAGGCCGATGTGGTCAACATCCAGCAGGGCGGCGCGCAGCATGTCCAGGCCGACAAAGTCCACGTAGAACAGGGCGGCGTGGGGCGCGTCGAAGCCCGCTTCGTTGATGTGAAGGATGGCGGCATCGGCATGGTGCAAGGCCAGAACGTCACCGTGACGGATGGCGGGATTGGGATGGTTCTGGCCCAGGATGTCAAGGTCACGGATGGCGTGGTGGTCTTCGCCGGCGCGGGCAATATCGAGTTGGAGGATGGCCTGGTGGTCTTCGATCTGCGGGCCGCGGTGGTCTTTGGCGTCATCCTCGGCGTGATCATCGGTTTGCTCAAGCGGCGCAAGTAACGCTCACAGTAAAAGCGACCGGCGCTCATATGAGCGCCGGTCATCGTTTGGGATATCGCGCCCGATTACGGCTCGATGCGGAAAATCTCCCCAGCGGTGCGGCCCCAGGTCTCCGGGAAGTACATCTCGCTCGCCGTGGCAGGGAGCACCCGGTACTCGCCGGGGACCGCCGCCCGCAGGTAGTAGCTGATCTGGTAGCTCCCCGCTGATAGCCGGGTGGCGTAGAAGACGGCCTTCTCGTCCCGCAGCTCCTGGTGATCGAAGCGGGGCCACCACCACACACGGCTCGTGGTTCCCATGACCGGTTCCGCGCCCCCGATCTCCGTATTGAGCGTCGGATCAACCGGCTCCATCCCCGCCGGGTAGAAGTCTTCCAGGATCAAGTAGTTGCGCATCCGGGGCAGGGTCAGCGTCAGCCGCACCTCCACCAGATCGCCGGGGCGGACTGTGGTGACGGGGGTGCAGGCGGGCAACGTCTCCCGCCAACTCGGCGTTTCGAGAGCGCCGCTCACAGCGCAGTACTGCCGCTCCACCGTCAGCCCGCGACTCTCGGCGCTGAGGTTCTCGACCGGCTCGTAGAGCGCCAGGTGCGCGGTGTAGTAGAGCGTGCCGTCGCCCTCGCTGCGGGAAATCTCCAGCGCGTTGGGCCACTGGCGCAACAGCTCGTTCACCGGGATGGTAAACTCCACCGCCTCGCGCAGCGTCTCCGGCGTGACGGCGGCCTCAGCCAGCGCCTCCCCGTTGAGGCCCAGGCCCCAGGTGTAATCGGCGGTCAGCTCCCCGGTGGCGACCATGTAGTCGGTCAGCGCCATGACCGCCCAGGCGGTCTCCTGCGTCGTCTCCCAGCGGTTGGCCTGGCGGGCGACCATCAGCCAGCGGGCGGCCTGCGGCAGCAGCGGATCGTCAGGGGCGAAGCGGCTCAGCGCATCGAGCACCACCGAGGTCGCGCGCGTCCAGGTGATCCAGTAAGCGGCATCGCTGCTCTGCCAGTGCGCGCCCGTGGCGGTGATCTCCGCCTCCGTGCGCAGCGAGGCGAGCAAGGTATCCAGGCGCGGATCCTTGGGATCGCGCAGGCCCAGCGCCAGCGTGAGATAGGCCCGCCCGGTCGCGTCCAGCTGCTCGCGGGCCTCGTAAAGCGCCGCATCCACCCCTTCCGGCCATTCATACTCGGCCTCGGCCAAGACGTAGAGCGCAAAGGCCTGGGTCATGTAGCGCTGGGTTTGCAGGCGCATCTCACGCGATAGTACGCCATGCAAGTAGTTCAGGCCCCTGTTCAGGCGCAAGGGGTCAACCTCGAAGCCGGCTTCCTGCGCCTTGAGCAGCCCTAGCACAGCGTAGGCGCTCGTCTGGAAGTCGGGGTTGCTGCCCCGGTACCACCAACCCCATGCACCGTCGCTGCGCTGGCGGTTGTAGAGCTGTTCGAGCATCTCCGGGACGACGCGCTCGAGGTTTTCTGCGAGCTCGGGGTCTTCCACGCCGAGGCTCTGAAGCGCCTGGTAGGTGACGACGTTGGGCAGGAAGCGGCTGATGAGCTGTTCGGTGCAGCTGTGGGGGAAGTGCTCCAGATAGCTGAGGCTCTCCGTCATGGCGGCGGCGAGCGTCGGCTCCAGGCGCACGGTGAGGCTGCTCTCCGGCCCGGCGGTGGTGGGGATGATCAGGGCCTCCAGACGGACGCCCGCGCCGGTCAACGCGCCGGTCGTCCCGAAGACCGTGGGCGTCTCGTAGCGGTAGATGGGCAGCGCGTGGTCGCTCTCGCGGCCCACGGTGGGGCGAGTGCGGTCGCTGTAGCCACCGCCCTCCGCGCCGAAGGTGAGCAGCGCATGGTTGCTCCCAGCCAACGGCACGTTGAGCGGCCAGGCGACGCGCACGCGCCCGTGCGCCGGGATATTCACGCTCTGGGTCGCCTCGCCCGGCAGCGTGACCCCCAGCGCCTCCAGCGTGACCTCAGCGGCGATGGCGGCGTCGGTGTTGTTGTGGACGACGGCGGCCACTTCCGCCCGGTCGCCCGCGACGAAGAAGCGCGGGGTGACGGGCCGCACGAGGAGCGGCTTGGTGACGATGAACTCGGTGGTGGTCTGTCCAACCTGGGTGGCGTCGGTCACGGCGCGCGCATCGGCGACCCAGGTGGTGAGCGAGTCAGGCAGATCGAAGGTCACTTGGACCTCGCCGGTGGGGCCGGTGCGCAGGTGCGCCTCCCAGTAAGTGGTGTCGGGAAAGTCCTCGCGGAGGTCGAGCACCGCGCGCCCTTCCCCACCCCCGCCCCCACCAATACCGCCCATGAGTGCCTCTTCCGTGAGGCGCTCGGCGCTCTCGGCCAAGGCTTCCAAGTCGAGCAGCAGCCGGTTGAAGAGGACGATGCTGCTATCGCCGGTGATGATCCCCAGCGGGCGCGTGCGGTAGAAGGATTCGAGCAAGGTCGGCGCGTTGGGGTCGGCCAGCGCGAGCACGGCCTTATCCACCACCGCCAACGCGACCTCGGCATCCACGGGATTGCCGTCGCTATCGAAGGCGCGCACGGTCAGCGTGACCCGGTCGCCGGGCTGATAGGGCGTGTCGCGGTCGGGCGTGACCTCGACGGTGAGCGTCTGGCGCACCGGCTCAACCTCAAGTTCGACCATACCGATGCGGACATCGGGGATGGGGGTGTCGGCGTCCACGCCCTTGACGATAACGAAGGAGACGTAGATGTTGGGGACGTGCGCCTCGGTGATGGGCAGTTCGATGGTGGGGTTGGGTGTGTCGAAGGTGAGGCGTTGCACCTCCAGAATGCTGCCGCGCTCGATGGTCATCAGCACCTCGTAGCTGCCGCCGAAGGGGGTGGGCAGCAGGATTGTCGCCGTGTCGCCGGGTTGGTAGCTGTCAGCGTCGGCGATGGGCATCACCTGGCCCTCAGCCATGCGCCAAGCGGCGGCCTGCGGGCCGCCGGCCCAGAGATAGGTCTCGCTGCGGACAGGGTTGCCGTGACGGTCGCTGCTCTCGGCGATGACGACGTAGGAGCCGCTGCTAGGCGGCGTCACCTCGAAGGTAGCGCGGCCAGCGGCATCGGTGGTCACATCGAGCGTTTCGACCACGGTGTCGGTGTGCGTCCACTCGCCGGAGCGGAAAGGGCCGGTGGGCTGGACGTACTGCCAGGTGCGGCGGGCCAGCGAGATGGCGACCTCCTGGCGGGCGACGGGGAGCGCCTCCCAATCGAGCGCCAGCAGATTGATGGCGGCGGGTTCGCCGGCCTGGGCCACCCAGCGTTCGGGGCGCAGTCCCAGATAGAATTCGGCCAGGTGGACAGTCAGGCTCCCCTCGCCGGTCACTGGGAAACCGCTCTCGTCGGTGATCGTCGCCTCGATGCTCCAATCCTGCGAAGTGAGGTCGTCATCATCATCCAACGCCGCCAGTTCAGCGGGCAATTCGAGCAAGAAACGCCCCTCGCTGTCAGTGGTCGCGCGCCCCTCGGCGATGACCTCGGGGGTGCGCCACCAGCTCCACCAGCCGCTCTGGCCCCAGTTCCACCAGCCGGGGACATCCGGGTTGAAGTAATGGGTGCGCGCGCGGATGACCCAGTGGACATTGCTGTTGCTGACCGGCCCGCCGGCGTAGTAGCTGGCCTCCACAAGGGCGCGGAGAGTCTCACCTTGCAGCAGGTCGGACTGTTCCAGGGTGACTGTCACCTGGAACTCCGGCTTGCGATAGGCAGCCACGTCAAAATAGAGGCTCCAGCTGCCCCAGTTGGAAGGCGCGTCGGCGATGCGGGCTTCGATGGTGTAGCCGCCCAACAGCGCATCGTCAGCGAGGACGAAATCGGCGGCCAGCGTGCCGGCCTCCGAGACCTCGATGGTCTGCTCGCTGATGAGCGACCAATCGGGGGAGCGCAGTTGCAGATTGACGCTCTGCCCCGCCGGGGGGAGGCTGTAGCGGGCGTCCTCATCCTGTCGCAGGATACCGCGCACGTGGATGAGATGGCCGGGACGGTAGATGGGACGGTCGGTTTGCAGGTAGAGGTGAAAGGGGTTGCTGTCGCGGTAGTAGGCCACCTGGAGATCGAAGTCCCACGGAGAGACGCCCTGGTTCCAGTCGCTGCGGGCCACGCCGAAGCCGGGCGTCCCGGCCTCGCCGCTGATGGCGACGAAGGTGTTCCACAGATCGCGTTGTCTGCCGATGGTGAAGCGGACGATGCCGTCCGCATCGGTGACGCTGTTCGCCAGCTCGGTTCCGCCCATGTTGAGCAGCCGAACAGGTGCGCCAGCCAATGGCGCGCCGCTTTGCAGGTCAGTGACCCAGACGAGCGCCTCTTCGGATGCGATCTTGAGCGTCACATGGCGGTCAACGACGGCGATGCGCAGGTTCGGGTTCCAGTAGTAATGACTTGACTCGCCAGGAATTGCCCAGCTGAGATAGTAGTAGCCGGTAGGCAGCGACCCGCTTTCGGTGAGATCCACGGGGATGATCGCCGTCTCGTTGGTCGCCGTCCCCGGCGTCACCGTCCAACGGCGCAACACCTCGTCCAACACTGGCGCACTGGAGCTCACCATGCTCCGTTCCGAGATTCTGGCGAGCGTGAGATTGGCGGAGGCCGTGTTGGCGGCGACAAAATAGAGCCGGGGCGTGGCGTTGGCATCCAGAGTGATGCTCCACAAGCTGGTGGCAGGGATGAAGGTGGCGGGCAGAGGTTGGGTCACGAAGCAGTCGGTGCGGGTCGTGGTAATTTCATTGCCGTAACGGTCGGCAATGCCGGGCAGGATGGTGAGACAGTACTCAGTGCTGGGAGATTTGTCCCAATGGATGTAGAGCGCACTGTCAGAGTCGCTCCACCAGGTGTTGAAGTCCATCTCGGTATTGGTAGCGCTTTCGAGAAGTTGAAGGCGCGCATCAATGGTGGTAGGATCAATCATCCCCTCGAAGGTGACGCGCAGCGAGCCGTAGAGGGACAAGCGCTGTTCGCCGCCGCTGACGGTGACGGAGCGGACCGCCGGGTAGTGCGTGGTGACGAAGCGCCATTCGACGCCCTCTTTCAAGGGGACGCCGCCGATGGCCTGGGCGCTCTCCGCCAGCTGCACGTTGTAGCCGGTGGAGAATTGCAACAGAGCGGTGGGCGTGAAGACCAGTTGGGTGTGGTCATTTCGCCAGGTGAAGTCGCCCGCCACAGGTGCGCCTTGTGCGGTAGTGAGCGTGAAGGCAGCCTCCGTGCTGGCGGGATCCATCGGCGTGTTGAAATTGATGCGGATGGCCTCCTCCAGGGGGATGTTGCTCGCGCCGGAGCGCGGGATGTAATCCGTGATGCGCGGCGGGGCAATGTTGAACGCCCAGGTGTAGGAAACTTCCAGGGCCGCACCATCCACACTGGTCACACCTGAGGGAAGGGTGGCGGTGTAAGATTCCCCCGCCTCCCAGCCGGGGAGAGGATCGAAGCGATAGATGCTGGTGTTGATCCACGTTCCCTGGCCGACAACGCCGGGGGTGAACACCAGCGGGAGGTTCGGGCAGCCAGCCGCGTCATCGGCGACCTGTCCGGTACAGTTGAGCGGCACGACCGGGTAGTTAAAAGAGATCAGCACCGGGACATCGCCGCGCAGGCCCCGGCTGTTGTGCGCAGGGCTGGTATGCGTCACCGTGAGCGGGCTAAAGGTGGCGAAGCTGAAGGCCAATTCGCGGTTGAGCGGCAGCCCATTGGCCGCCAGCGCGGTCGGCGCCAGCGCGAGCTGATACTGCGTCGCCGAGGCCAGCCCTCTGGGGCGGAAGGAGACCGTCTGATCGTCCTCCCACTCGAAGTCGCCGGCAACCGCCGGGGTGATGCGAAGGGCCTGCTCAACAGTGGCGCGATCCATCGGCTGGGTGAAGCGCAGCGTGATCGCGCCATCGGGAGCGATCTCCTGCCCCGGTTGGGGCGAGATGGTCGCCACGGCAGGGGGCAGATCAGCCAGGAAAGCGGGCGGCTGCTCGGGATCGTCAGTGACGACGGGCGGCTGCGCGATGGTGGTGGCCGGCGGTACGTCGGGGCTGGGCCAGAGCGCCCGACCCAACAGCGCCAGCGCGAAGACGGCAGCAACCGCTGCACCGATCCAGGCCCAAGCGGGCCGGCGGCGCGGGGCGGTCTGGCCCGCGCGTTCCGTGCGGAGCCTGGCGGCCAACCGTGAGACAAAATTAGGGTTGGGATTGACCTCGGCGGCGGCGCGCTGGAGCGCCTCCTCGAGGGGATCGCCATTAGGGTCTTGCGAGTTGTGATTCATCTAAGCACCTCTCTCTCAAATCATTTAGCGCGCGGGAAATGAGCATCTTGACCGCGCCCTCGCTGCGGCGCATGGCCTTGGCAATGGCCCGGATGGGCAAACCGCCCCAGTAGCGGAGCTGGATTGCCTCACAGCGATCAGGGCTGAGCTGCGGAAGCATCTGGCGCACACAGTCGAGCACATCGGCGCAGCTGGCGCGCTCCTCTGGGTCGGGGGCGTCCAGGTCGGGCTGTTGGTCGGCGGCGTCGAGGTTGACCTTCGGATGGGCGTAGCGGGCGCGGTGGTGGTCGGCGCATTTGCGCCGCGCAATGCTGAAGAGCCAGGCAGCAAAGGCACCCTGCCCCCGATACCGGGCAATGGATTCCAGAGCCGCCAGGAAGGTCTGCATAGTCAGATCTTCAGCATCAACGACGTTATTGGTGCGCGCGTAGCAATAGCGATAGACGGGCGTCACATAACGGTGGTAAAGGTCTTCGAAGGCCGCGTGATCCGCTTTCGCTGCCTGGGCCAGCTGTTCATCTGTCTGTTCCGTGTTCAAGAGCTCTCTTCTCCTTAATCAAGCGCGCTGCTAAGGGTTCACTCTATTCGTCGTGGTAGAGAGGAAAAGGTAACAGGTAGAGATAAATCTAGTATACCGCATCTTGAGCAGAAATAATAGTGTACACGTATCTACTCAGGCTCTAGCCGGATCGCCAGATCCGGCGTGGAGGCACAAGCAAATTCCAGGCTGCTATACAACGTAGTCCTAGATAATTTTGACTTGACGGGGATCTGACGATCCCCTCGGAGCCAGGGTGAGTAGTTACGTGTACACACCGATATGTGAATAGGACAAATTATTGGGAAACGCTCGGGCCGGTCTCCGACCGCGCCCGTTAAGACTGTGGCACGGTCGGAGACCGACCACAGCAGGGTTTTATCAGACGATTTTCGTACTTCTCCCTACACTTTGTCCTATACCCACCGATATGTGAATCCGGGCGCTTGCTCCCTATCCTCAATCCGCTATAATGGGCGATAACTTAACCACGGATGACATTCATGCACATTGCACTACACCAAGTGAGCAAGACCTTTGTAGAACGTCGCGCATCGCTGGCGGCCCTGTCGCCCTTGACGCTCGAAATCCCCTCCGGGAGCTTCGTCGCGCTGATTGGGCCGAGCGGCTGCGGTAAGTCCACGCTCCTGCGCCTCATCGCCGACCAGCTTCGCCCCACCAGCGGGGCAGTGCAGCTCGATGGCGCGCCGCCCGCCCAGGCCCGGCGCAGCAAAGCCATCGGCTGGATGGCGCAAAGCCCGGCGCTGCTTCCCTGGGCCACCGTGCTCGATAACGTCCGGCTTCCCCGCCACTTGAATCCCGCGCAACAGCGCCCGGCCCCCACGCCGGAGGCGCTGCTGGAGATGATGGAGCTGAGCGCCTTCGCGGGAGCCTACCCCCATACCCTCTCTGGCGGGATGCAGCAGCGCGTCGCGCTGGCGCGCACCCTGGCGATTGGCGCACCGCTCTGGCTGATGGATGAACCGTTCGCCGCCCTCGACGAACTGACCCGCGAGACGCTCACCGAGGAGCTGCTCACGCTCTGGACACACTTCGGGCCGACGGTGCTCTGGGTGACGCACAATATCCCGGAAGCGGCGCGGCTGGCGGATCGCGTCATTGTCTTCACCGCCCGACCGGGCCGCATCAGCGCCATCGTCGAGGTCCCCCTCCCCCACCCGCGCGATGCGACCGCCCCGGAGGTCGTCGCCGTGATCCGCGAGCTGCGGCAGCACCTCCGCGCATGAGCGACGCCCCCCACGAGACCAAAATC
>Ga0209614_1001839_pt1 | contig 14959 bp, 9 predicted proteins | sample BlaSprsedimmetaG_FD_185484 | JGI IMG/M metagenome (GOLD analysis project Ga0209614, IMG submission 185484) | Hot spring sediment bacterial and archeal communities from California, USA to study Microbial Dark Matter (Phase II) - Blank Spring... ... | reverse complement strand
ACCTGGATGCGTTCGTCGGTCACCCGCAGGCGGATCGGGTACCACTTGCGAAACTCGAAGTCCAGCAGGACGGTCGTGTCATTCTCGGCCGCATCGAGCCCGTCGATGTTGGACAGGCCCACCGTCTTGCCGCCCCAGCCGCCGACGATCAGGGAGCAGAAGCTCTGGCCGACGGGAAAGGTCAGTCCGCAGAAGAAATCGCGTCCTTCAATCCGCCGGGCCTCCAGCGTGATCTCGTAATTCGACGAAGGTGCAGGGCCGGTCCAGCGGATGCCCGTCTGTTCAACGCCCCGCTCCAGCCGGATCGCTCCATCCTGGATGCGGACAGCCCCGCTGCCCAGGTAGTCGGCGGCCTGCCATTGCCCCAGGTCCTTGCCGTCGAACAAGGGCTGCGGACTCAGTGTCAGGCCCTGCCCAGACCCCGCACATGCCAGGACCAGAATGACGGAAAGCCCCCACGCGCAGCGGTTAACCCGCCTTTGGATTCCTAACCGTCTTCCGCGCGGACGATGGGCACAAAACCGGAAAAAGTCGGGATGGCGGGTCCTGGCTAGGTTCATGAATTTCTCCAGGTCGGTTTCTCTTGCTGTAAGCTCTGTTCGATCAATCAATTATAGCCCCCACAAGGTGTCTGGGACAATGGCGTTTATCGTGATGGGGGTAAAGCTGACCTTGGCACAAGCACCTGAATCGGTGCAAGAAGTCTGGCCCTTGGAGCCCGGCCCGCATAGACTGTGTGCCTTCGGATGGCCGATGCCGTCCGCTTGGGGAGGTGTTTTGCTGTTCCCGCCGCACCGAGACGGCCGATACACACAAGACCACGATGCAGTCTTTGCAGCCTTGGGGATTGATGATGAGTACACGGCATATGGTGATCGGATGCGTGATGGGCATGCTGGGGACGACGGCCCTGTGTGAGCCGGCCGGGCCGACGGTAAGCCTGAGCTACCAGGACAACGCGACGGGGGTGAACAAGGCCGCCGACTTCCTTTATTTTGTCCCCGTCATTTCCATAACGCCCGTGGATTGTTCGGCCAGCGAAGGGAATACCCAGACCTCGCGGATCACGGACTATCACAGAAGCCTGCAGGGCGACCAGTTCACGGTCGATTGCCGTTTTGAAATGCGGGGCCGGGGCTGGCACAAGAACCGATACGATCCCGCGAGTCTGATCGCCTGGCTGTCCAGGGACAAGGAATCCGGCGACCTCAAGAACCTGCTGGAGTATATCGCGTTTGAGGGCGAGGGCCTTGGCCGGGTTGAGATTATCGGACGTATGGTGGGCGACGAGCCCCAGGTCGAGACTGTTCGTGTGCACTTCAACGCGGACGGACACACCAGCCCCGTGCGGGCGGGTCTATACAACGTCAAACGCAAGGATGGCGGCTATCGCTACGAAAACCGCTACGACCCGCAGGTCGTGCGGATCAATGCGCTGGAGTTTCAGCGATCCGAGGGGACGCCCAAGATGGCGGTGTCCGTCGCGTCGGTCGTCGCCGCGGGCAAGGCCGAGGGCCTGTGGGGACGGATCAAGGGGGCGATTGCGAATCTGCTCATTCCGCCGGTGGAGATCGCCGAGCAGGGCCAGGAGACGATGTTTGAATTCGGCAAGGCCCTCCACGACCGGGCGCCCACGTTCACGTTCCCCAAGGCGAAAAACCTCATCGAGCCCGGCCCCACCACCGCCGACGCCGCGGACACACGCGCCGACCGGTCGTGACCTCGTTCGACCTCGCGGTGACGAGTCGGCAAGCCCGACAGCAATGTCGCTCTTACGGGTTAGTATCGGGCTTCGGCGGTTCAGGGTCCGGCGCCTGGACGGTGACGATCACGCGTCGGTAGGCGAACAGGTTGGGCTTGCCGTTATCTTGCAGTTGCAGGATGACATGAAAGGTCTTGCCCGGTTCTTCCTCGGGCACGGTGAAGCAGGTCTTGGGCCGATCGGGCCCTTCCAGCGAAAGCGGTTTTTGGCTCGTACCCGCCTCGAGGTAGTGCCACCACAGGTAGGTGATCGTATCCCCGTCCGGGTCGCTCGATCCCTCGGCCGAGAGGGATACTTGTGCCCCGGCGGGGGCCGTGATTTCAATGACCCCCTTGCCCTCCTGGCCGTTGACGACGGCGACGGGGTTATGGTTGGCCTGGTCGGCGGTCTCGGCCACGCACCAGTCCATCCGGGCGGCAAAGTCGTTCTGATACGCCTCGCGCCAGCGCCAGATCGTCGCCTGGTCGCTGGTGACCGTGACGCCGCTCTCCGCGGTGACGGTGTCGCGGCTGTCGCGGGTGTTCGTCCAGATCGGGCGGGTCTCGGCGTAGGTCTGGTGCAGCGCGTATCGTCCGCCCCAACCGCCGTAGGCCGGGCTGACGTGACTGGCCAGGCCGTTGTCGATCAGCCCGAGGAACGAGGGCGTGTCCCCTTCCATGATGTATTCGAGCTTCGGGTAGAGCTCACCCAGCGCCCCGTGCCCCTGGATGATGTGCTCCTCCAGCCAGGGGTTGTCCACCAGCTCGAACTTGTGCATCGGCCCGTTGCGATAGAACCGATCGCCGCTGATGCCGGTCCACGTGGCCTTATGGTACTCGGCGCTATCGACGCTGCTGGGCGAGACGATGTAGAACAGCTTGGGGAACGTCAGCCGCAGCCATCGACCCGAGTCGTCCTGGTCGCTGATCGTGTAGACGCGGAGCTTGGCGACGAACTTGTCCACTTCGTCGCTGCCGCGGGAGTTCTTAACGTCCCACAGGGCCTGGGCCAGGCAATTGGCCCCGCCCCAGACGCAGATCCACACGGGCCGCGGGTCGTCCTTGTCGACGACGTTGATGATGTGCCGCGAGCCGTCGGAGGACTTGTCCGCCCCGACCCCGGCCATGCCGAACTCCGGCCGCCCGGCCTTGACCACGGCCTGCAGGGCCTCGGCCGTCGGGTAGCCCGGCGCGTGCTTGAGCAGGGTGTCGCGGACCTTGCCATAGGCCTCGATCCGCTCGAGGATCTTGTCCGGCCGCACCTTGTCCTTGAGCCAGACCGAGGTGGTGGCGATCAGACCCTCGACCTCGAACTCGTTGGCATAGACGAGAAACCGGACGAGCGACTGCTCATCATCCGGCTCATTGCTGATGTCGGTCAGAACAATCACGCGGGGCCTATCGGCCGGACACACCGCCGCCCCGGCCGCCAAAACCAGCACAATCAGCCCCAGCCGGACTGGATTCCGCACAATATCCCTATGCATCATTGTCGCCAACCTCCGCCAATGGGTTTTCCCGCTCATCCTGTCCGGAACCATACTACCATTTTATCCGCTCCGACTCAACCGACAAAGCGATGCTCAACCCGCCCGTTCCTCACGGGGTCCTGTCGCGGGCGCGATACGGGTGTGGCGGTTTCGTTGACAGCCCCGTGTCCGCCGGGCTATAGTGGCCGTTAATCCAGTGTAAATCGGAGGATGTCGGATGATACCGAACATACGGAATCCACGCGCGAGGTCCTTATCAGGTTCGCTGAAAGTGGCGTTTCTGGCCGTGATCGTCTTCGCGGGGCTCGCGGCACAGGCCGTTGGGGGCGATCCACCGGCCCGGAGGATTGACTTGGCCGGGGTCTGGCGATGTCAGCTCGATCCGGAGGATCAGGGGGCGGCCGAGCAGTGGTATCGGCTCGACGCGTTCGAGCACACGGTCCATCTGCCGGGGTCACTGACCGAAAACGGCCTGGGCGACGAGATTACCGTCGATACGCCCTGGACCGGCAGCATCGTGGATCGTTCCTGGTTCACCGAGCCGCAGTACGCGCCGTATCGCGAGCCGGGCCAGGTCAAGGTGCCGTTCTGGCTGACGCCGCTGAAGTACTACAAGGGCGCGGCCTGGTACACCCGCCTGGTACGGGTCCCGCCAGGCTGGAAAGACCAGCGGGTGGAGCTTTTTCTGGAGCGGTGTCACTGGCAGACGCGGGTCTGGGTGGACGGCCAAGCGGTCGGGTCGCGGGATTCGCTCAGTTGTCCGCATGTGTACAACCTGGGGGCGTTGGAAGCGGGGGTGCATCGGATCACCATCTGCGTGGACAACCGCGTCAAGATCGGCGTGGGCGTCAACGCGCACAGCGTCTCGGACCATACGCAGGGGAACTGGAACGGGATCGTCGGGCGCCTGGAATTGCGGGCCCGGCCCCGGGTGTGGATCGAGGATGTGCAGGTCTGGCCCGATCTGGATCGACGGGCGGCCGTCGTTCGGATGCACGTAGGGAATGCCACCGGCGGGGAGATTCGGGGGATGGTCGCCCTTGAGGTCCGACCGCATCCCAATGGACCGGTCCTGGTCCGACGCGAAGTGCCTCTCCAGTGTCCGGCCAAGATGAATGACATCGAGGCGGACTGTATCCTGGGTGATCGGGTCGCCCTGTGGGACGAGTTTTCGCCCAATCTGTACGTGCTTCGCGCCGAAACGCGTGTCGGAGTGGACCGGGACGTTGTGGAGACCACATTCGGACTGCGTCGGTTCGCCACGCAGGGCACGCAGTTCACAATCAACGGGCGCAAGACGATCCTGCGCGGCACGTTGGAGTGCTGCATCTTTCCGAAAACGGGCTATCCGCCGACGGACAAGGCCGAATGGCGGCGGATTCTGCGCATCGCCAAGGCGCACGGATTGAACCACATCCGGTTTCATTCGTGGTGTCCGCCGGAGGCGGCGTTCGCCGCGGCCGACGAGCTTGGCGTGTACTTCCAAGTCGAATGCGCCGCCTGGGCGAACAGTGGTTCGAGCATCGGGGACGGCCGACCCATCGATACGTTCATCTACGCCGAGGGGGATCGGATCATCAAGATGTACGGCAATCACCCCTCCTTTTGCATGCTGGCCTACGGGAACGAGCCGGCGGGCGGAAATCAGCAGCGCTGGCTGGGAGAACTGGTGACGTACTGGAAACGCAAGGACCCGCGGCGACTGTACACCAGCGCCGCCGGCTGGCCGATCATTCCGGAAAACGACTTCCACAGCACACCCGCGCCGCGAATCCAGGCCTGGGGCGAGGGCCTCCGCAGCCGGATTAATGCCCGTCCGCCGGAGACGATGACCGACTATCGCGATTTCGTCGCCCAGCACGAGGCACCCGTCGTCAGCCACGAGATCGGCCAGTGGTGCGTGTATCCCAACTTCGATGAGATCGCCAAGTACACCGGCGTGTTCCGCGCGGCCAACTTCGAGATCTTTCGCGATTCTCTGGACGCCAACCACATGCTCGACCAGGCCCACGATTTCCTTATCGCCTCGGGCAAGCTGCAAGCCCTGTGCTACAAGGAGGATATCGAGTCGCAATTGCGCACGCCGGGCATCGGCGGATTCCAACTGCTGGACCTGCATGATTTTCCCGGTCAGGGGACGGCCCTGGTGGGCGTGCTCGATGCCTTCTGGGACGAGAAGGGTTATATTACCCCCGCCGAGTATCACCGCTTCTGCGGGCCGACCGTTCCCTTGCTGCGCGTGGCCAAGCGGGTCTGGTCGGCCGATGAGCCGTTCGAAGGGGTTGCCGAGATCGCGCACTTCGGATCGCAGCCTCTGGATCGTCGGTGCGTTTGGCGACTGTGGGATGTCCATGGCCGGGTCGTCCGACACGGGCCGTTGCCGTCGCGAATGATCCCCATCGGTAACGGCACCGAGCTTGGCCCGGTCCGCTTTGATTGGTCGGATGTGAAGGCCCCGGCGAAGGTCAACCTGGAGATCGCCGTCGAGGGCACCGACATCGCCAACGACTGGGACCTGTGGGTGTATCCGCCCGCGCCCCCTTGCTCGGTACCCGAGGGGGTTCACGTGGCCCATGCCCTGGACGACGCGGCCCTGGCGGTCTTGCAGCGGGGCGGCAGAGTGTTGCTTCTGCCTGCTCGCGGCAGCGTCGCCGGTGACGTGGGGATCGGCTTTTCGAGCATCTTCTGGAACACGGCCTGGACGCGTGGTCAACCGCCCCACACGCTGGGAATCCTGTGCGACCCGGCGCATCCGGCCTTGGCGGGGTTTCCCACGGACTCGCACACCAACTGGCAGTGGTGGTACCTGATCAGCCGCAGCCAGGCGATGGTGCTGGACGAGCTGCCGCCGACGTTCCGCCCGATCGTGCAGGTCATCGACGATTGGGTGACGAACCGTCGGTTGGGTCTGCTCTTCGAGGCCAAGGTCGCGGGGGGCAGGCTCCTGGCTTGCAGCATGGACATTGAAGACGACCTGGATGATCGCCTTCCCGCCAAGGCCCTGCGCGAGTCCCTGCTGGAGTACATGGTAGGGGAAAACTTCCGGCCCGCCGAGGAACTGCGGGTCGAGGACGTCCGGGGCCTGTTGCGCCCGCCCCGGCTGATCGATACGCTTGGTGCATGGGTGCTGCGGACCGACAGCCACGAGCCGGGCTACGAGGGCGAAAACGCCATCGACGGCAACCCCAATACGATCTGGCACACCGCCTGGACACCGACGCCGCCGGATTATCCGCACGATATCGTGATTGACCTGCGTCGGCCGGTTCGCCTGCGTGGCCTGACGTACCTGCCGCGTCAGGACATGCGCAATGGCTGGGTCTCGCGGTATGCCGTTTACGTGAGCGACGACCCGGACCGCTGGGGCGAGCCCGTCGCCCGCGGCGAACCGCCGTTGAACCGAGAACTCAAGACGATTCGATTCGACACACCGATGGAGGGACGGTACGTGCGGTTCGTGGCCGTGGCCGGTCTCGAGGGCCAGCGTTTCGCCTCGGTCGCCGAGCTGGATGTGATCGCCGGTGACGGGCCATAGGTTGCTCCTTCTTCTGAGTCCAACGACAAGACAGGAGAGTGTGATGACGCCATACAACACGCTGCGGCGGCTCATCGTCGGGATGATCGTTTGTGTGTTTTCAGGTTTGGGGCCGGTTGAGCCGGCCGTGGCCGTCGAAGACGGCCAGGTCGTCGAGCGGGGGATACCCGAACCGATGAGCGGTCATCCGGGCAACGTGTATCTTCGCGGCCAGACGGTCTGGGTCAGACTGCCCGAGGACATGCCTGATGACGTGAAATCGTGGCGGGTGCTCGACGACACCGACCGCCAAATCGGCCACGGCGATATGCAGCCGGGTCGTACGCTGGTTGCGTCGCGTTTGCGACTGGGCGATCTGGACGTGGGCTGGTATCGCGTCGAGTTCCTGGATGCGGACGGCGACTGCGTTCAGTGGACGACCGCCGCGGTGTTGGAGCGGCTCAAGGCCCCCATCCCACAGGATTCGCCGGTGTGCGTGGATTCGGCGGCGGCCTGGTTCGCCAACAGTCAACCGATGGACCAGGCGAGACTGGCCTCGCTGGCGGCCCTGGCCGGGGTCAACTGGGTGCGCGATCGGCTCAGTTGGCGCGAGATGGAGGCCCTGCCGGGTCAATTGACCCCGGGGCAGACGACCTACGACACCGCCGCCTGGATTCAGACGGACCGCGGGCTGAAGGTGTTGCAGGTCTTCCACAGCACCCCCTCGTGGGCACAGGATACGATTTTGGACGGCGACCTGGCCGGGGGGCGCTTCCCTCGCGATCTGCGGCTGGCGTATCGGTTCTGCAAGGCGATGGCCCGGCGGTTTTCGGGCAAAGTGCACGCCTGGGAACCGTGGAACGAGGCGAATATCGAGATGTTCGGCGGGCACACCGTGGATGAGATGTGCAGCTACCAGAAGGCCGCGTACCTGGGGTTCAAGGCCGGCGATCCCGAGGTCATCGTCGGCTGGAACGTGTACACCACGCTGCCGACCACACGGCACACCGAGGGCCTGCTGGAGAACGAGGCCTGGTCCTACTTCGATACGTACAACATCCACACCTATGAATGGGCCCACGATTACGCGCGGTTGTGGGGCCCGGCGCGGCAGGCGGCCTGCGGAAAACCCCTCTGGGTCACCGAGGCCGACCGCGGGCTCAAGTACGTCGGCCCCGAGCCGTGGTGTGAATTATCACGCGAAGATGAATTACGCAAGGCCCGCTATATCGCCCAGTCGTATGCCTCCAGCCTGCAGGCCGGGTCGGTTCGACATTTCCACTTTGTCCTCGGCCACTACTACGAGAAGCATAACGGGGCGCAGTTCGGCCTGCTGCGCAAGGACATGACGCCGCGCCCGGCCTACGTGGCCTTGGCGGCGGTCGGTCGTCTGCTGGCCGGCGCTGAATGCCTGGGCCGATGGGAACAGCCCGGCCGTCCCGATGCCCACGTCATCGCCTTCCGCGCCCGGCCCGATGGGGTGGAGCGGGACGTGCTCGTCGCCTGGGCGGAGAAACCCGTGGATTGGGCCGAGCGCAACAAGACCCGCGTGCCGTTCTCGTTGCCGGAGGCGTGGAAGGCCGAGTCGGTCTGGGACTATCTGGGTCGGCGGCTGGAGACGATGCCCGCCGAGTTGGGGGGTCGGGCCGTGTTTATCGTTTTGCCCGCCGGGCAGACGAAAGAGCTTGCCCTGGGCAAGCCTGCACCGGCCGAACCCCGCGAGGACAAGGTCTGTCCGATTGTGCTCCAGGTGCAGGTGCCGCGCGGGGATGCGGTGAAGATCGCGCTTATTCCCTGGTCACAGGGCTTCGAATACCGCATCGAACCCGACCGGCCATTCGCCCTGCACCTGTTCGCGTACAACTTCACCGATAAGCCCGTGCGTGGTACGCTGCGTTTGGACTCACTGCCTGAGGGGGGGCAATTGGAGCCCCGGCAGTGGGGCCTGTCGATCGAGCCGATGGATCGGACGGCCTTCAAGGGTGAACTACGGATGTCGGCGGGATCGGGCACGGTCAAACTCGTCGGTGATTTCGGGGCTGCGGGCCGGTCGGTCCTGGCCTTTCGCGTGCAAGCCGGAAATCGGGAGGATTGAAAATGAGATACGAGCGAATAGCGTGGATAGGCGCCGTTCTGATCCTGATAGGGGGTGCATGCGGGCATGGCATGGCCGCCGAAACGACGATGGATAAGCCAGTCCTGATCGAGGTGCGCAAGATCTGGGACCAGGCGGAGCACAGCGCGTTTACCGACCTGATCCGTTTCAAGGACTACTGGTTCTGCACGTTTCGCGAGGCCGACAGCCACGTGGGCGGTCGGGATGGGCGGATTCGGGTGATCACCAGCTCCGACGGTCGTGACTGGGCCAGCGCGGCCCTGATCGCCGAATCAGGGGTGGATCTGCGCGACCCGAAGCTCTCGGTCACACCGGATGGCCGATTGATGATCGTCGCCGGCGGATCGGTCTACCGGGAGCGTCAGTTGGTGGGCCGACAGCCGCGGGTCTGCTTCTCGGCGGATGGCCGGGACTGGACCGCCCCCATGCCCGTATGCGAATCCGGCGATTGGCTGTGGCGGGTCACTTGGCATGATGGGGTGGCCTGGGGCGTGTCGTACCGTGCGGGGGCGCCGGAGGGCGAGGTCCTGGCGCTCATGCGCAGCAGCGACGGCCTGCGATACGAGCGGGTCTGCCCGCTGGACCTGACCGGTCGCCCCAATGAGACCACCCTGCGTTTCCGGCCGGACGGGACGATGCTGGCCTTGGTGCGTCGCGAGGCCGACAACCGCCACGCCATGATCGGCTCCAGCAGGCCGCCCTATACCGAGTGGACCTGGCACGACACGGGCCATCGGGTCGGTGGGCCGAACTTTGTCATCCTGCCCGATGGGCGGATGTGCGCGGCGGGCCGCTCGTACCCCGGCGGGGCGCGGACCGTCCTGGCGCATCTGACCCCCACGGCGTATGAGCCGGTCCTGACCCTGCCCAGCGGGGGTGACACGAGCTATCCCGGCCTGGTCTGGCATGAGGGCCTGCTGTGGATGAGCTATTACTCCTCGCGCGAGGGCAAGACCTCCATTTATCTGGCCCGAATTCGTCTGCCGCAAGGCCGGGACTGACTCGGGCGTCGGTTTTTTTGTTGTGAAGTTGTCACAATACAGCCGCATTCGGCACGAACGGACGGCAGGGGAATTCGGGTTTTGTGTGGGTTCGTGCGTCTTTCCGATTGAAAGCCGATCGTCAGCTTGGTAGGATTCGCATCTTTGTGGCCTAGCAACGGGGCGGTCGCATCTTTTTTGACTCGAATCCGGCGGCCGTCGCGCTGTGCGCGGGCCGTTGCGACAGTGCGGATGTGGATGGGATATGCAGATACGACCTTTTCAAGGATATCGATTTGACGGCCAGGTCGTCGGGGACGTGGGGCGGTGCGTGGCGCCGCCTTACGATGTGATCGATGAGGCGCTGCAACAGCGCTTGTACGAGCGCAGCGAGTACAACATCGTTCGCGTCAGCCTGGGAAAGACCACCCCTCAGGACAACGAGCAGAACAACCGCTACACGCGGGCGGCCGCGTGCCTGACCGAATGGATCAGCTCTGGGGTCCTGAAACAGGACCCGACCGAGCGGATCTATGGATACGTGCAGGACTTCGACCTGGGGGCTCGGCACTACCGGCGCAGCGGCATGGTGGCCCTGGGGGAGCTGGAGGAGTTCGGCAGGGGGGTCCAGCCGCACGAGAAGACGCTCGACGGGCCGAAGGCCGATCGGTTGCGCCTCATGTTGGCCAAGGCCGCCCAGCTCGGGCAGATCTTCATGCTTTACGACGATCCGCAGCGTGTGGACGAGCAGGTGATGACCCGAGCCGCCACGCATCCGATGCTGTTGGACTTCCTCGACGATGCCGGCGTGCGGCACCGCCTCTACGCGATTGACGAGCCCGAGGATATGCGGCAGGTGGCGGACATGATGAGCACCAAGTCGGTGGTGATCGCCGACGGGCACCATCGTTACGAGACGGCCCTCGAATACTACCGCAGGACGCAGAATCCGGCGGCGCGGTTTCGCATGATGATGTTTGTGAACATGCGGAACGAAGGCTTGCAGATCTTCCCGACGCACCGATTGGTCCGCGGCCTGGCGGCGTTCGATCCGGCGGGGCTGCTGGCCCGTCTGGCGCAGCGGTTCGAGATGGTCGATTTTGCGTTCGGGGTGTCCGACAAGGTGGCCGCGCGGGATCGCATGTTCGAGCAGATCCGGACCTGGTGTCGTCAGGGACGCAACGCCTTCGGTTTGTACATGGCCACGGATCATTTCTACGCCCTGGCGCTGCGGGACAGCGCCGTGCTCGAAGCGCGGGCGCCCGAGCTGAGCCCGGCCTCGCGGGCGCTGGACGTGAACGTATTGCACAAGCTCGTGCTGGACGACCTGCTGGGCATCGGCGAACGGCAGCTTGCCGATGAGAGCCACCTGGAATACGTCAAGGACCTCGGCGACGCGATCGACGCGTCGATCGAGCGGGTCGACCGGCGGGAGTGTCAAGCGGCGTTCTTTATGAATCCGACGCGGGTGGAACAGGTCAAGGCCGTCGCCGCGGCCGGCGAACGGATGCCGCAGAAATCGACGTTCTTCTATCCGAAGCTGTACACCGGGTTGGTGCTTCACAAACTGTAGAGGCGGGTCCGCCGGTGAACCGGCGGGAGAAAACAGGCCCAAGAGAGGGTCGCGGCCGAAGGGCCCGAAGCGCAGAGGACTTTTGCATTAGGAGTGGCGAAGATGGCAGATTGGAGGAATCCTCCGAAGTTGTTCATTCCCGGTCCCGTACACGTCTTGCCGGAGGTGCTGGAGCAACTGTCGCGTCCCACCCTGGGGCACCGGGGAAAGGAATACGCCCAGCTTCACGGCGAGACGGTGGAGATGCTCAAGCAGATTCTGTTCACCAAGCAGAGTGTCTTTCTGAGCACGTCGTCGGCCTCGGGCGTCTGGGAGGGCAGCATCCGCAATTGCGTGCGCCAGGATGAGACGGTGCTGTGCACGATGTGCGGGGCGTTCAGCGACAAGTACGCCGACGTGGCCCGGTCGTGCGGGCGACAGGTCGACGAGCTCAAGGTCGAGTGGGGCCAGGCCGTCACGCCGGAGATGGTCGACGCGAAGCTGGCCACGGGGAACTACGCCGCCGTGACGATGGTCTACAACGAGACCAGCACCGGCGTGACCAACCCGGTCTACGAGATCAGCGAGATGCTGCGGGCCAAGTACCCCGAGGTGCTGGTGTTCGTGGACGCGGTCAGCGCCATGGTGGGGTTGCCGCTGCACTTCGACGAGCTGGGGTGGGACATCGTGTTCGCCTCGGTGCAGAAGGCCTTTGCGATTCCGCCGGGCCTGGCGGTGTTCGCCGTCAGCGATCGCGCGCTGGAGAAGAGCAAGACCGTGCCGGACCGGGGGTACTACTTCGACTTCCAGCAATTCGCCAAGAGCGGCGCCAAGAGCCAGACCCCGACTACGCCGGCCATCCCGCACATCATGGCGCTGAACTATCAGTGCGCCCGGTTGCTGAAAGAAGGCATGGAAGGCGTTTGGCAGCGGCACGCCAAGATGGCCGACTTCGTTCGGGCCTGGGCCAAGGAGAGCTTCGCCCTGTTCGCGCCCGAGGACTACGCCTCGAACACCCTGACCACGGTCAAGAACACACGGGGCATCAACGTCGGCGAGGTCATCGCCGCCCTGCAGAAGAAGCACAACGTGGTGTTCGGCAACGGCTACGGCAAGCTCAAGGAGCAGACCTTCCGCATCGCTCACATGGGCGACATCACGCTCGATGATCTCAAGAACCTGCTGAGCTGGATCGACGACGAGCTGGCGTAGGTGGGATTTCGGGATATAACAGGTGGCTTGTGAGAGGACAGGGGGCTAACCAGTCCCGTGGAGCGGTGCTTCCGAGGGTGAAACGGAGAAAGAGGAGGTTGGAGATGTGGCTTCAAGTAAATTTGGCTTCTAGGGGTCTGTGACAAACCCCGGACAGGGATGTCCTCTAGTGTTGTGGAAATAGGGGGGCTTTCTCGGAGAACCGAGGTTTCTCGGGGGGCCCTTTCTAGCGATGTTGATTTCTGGTAGTCCCATCAATGATTTTTTGGTAATTCCTGATGCGGGTCGCCGATACCGAGGTATAATAGCTTCTGTTTTGCGGGAGGATCGCCATGGACAGGCGGCAGATTGGGCTAAAACTCGTTCTGGAGGCCTTGGGGTTAGAGGCCAAACTGGGCACTTTCGATGACCGTCTGATCCTCCAGAAGGCTATCTACTTGGCACAGGAGGCAGGAGCGAATCTCGGCTACTTCTTCCGGTGGTATCTCTACGGTCCGTATTGCCCAGCCTTAACGAAGGATGCGTTTGCCGTCGAAGAGGATATGGCGGCTGGTTTCGACGATGCAGAAGGCTGGATCCTGGGGTCAGATTTGCAGGAAGCCCTGGAGAAAGTCAAACCTCCGTTAGCTGCCGATCCAGCCAGCCGACGTCGGAAGTTGGAATTGTTGGCCTCCGTCCATTTCTTGTTGACGCGAAAGCAGGTCACTTCGGAGAGGCCAGCCGACATCTGCGAGGTGCTTCAGCGTTACAGCAAGGACTTCACCCAGGAGGAAGTTGAACAGGCTCTGAATACCCTGCGCAACCATGGGCTGCTTAAGTGAAATTGCCGGCAAGCTGATTGTCGATTCGATCCACGGGGACATTCATCTCAATCCTTGTGAAGTTCGCGTTATCGGTACGGCTTCGTTCCAGCGCCTGCGTCGACTCAAGCAGTTGGCCATGGCGCAAATGGTGTATCCAAACGCCACGCATACGCGCTTTGCGCACAGCTTAGGCGTTCTGGGAATGATGGTCCGCATCATCCAGGTGGCACAAGAGAATAGTATTCAGTTGTCGCATGGGGAGCAAGAAGAACTTCGCTTGGCCGCGTTGCTTCACGACATCGGACATTATCCGTATTCCCACCTGATGGAAAAGCTGGACGACGTTAAGCTCGTCGAAGAGTTTGTCCAGGATAGGAATCGTGCCGAACAAGCGTACCAGCCGGATCCGTATCCGGATCACGAAGAGGTAGGCCAGCTGATCGCAACGAGTCAGCGTGATCTGGTCGAAGCCATCGGGGGTGCCGAACGAGCAAAGCGTGTCGCAGACCTTTTTGCACGGACTCAAGCTGCGGACCCTGAATTGAGCAAACTGGTTCATAGCAGCTTGGACCTGGATCGTATGGACTATCTTTTGCGTGATTCGCGCGCGACTGGCGTTCCGTATGGTTGTGTCGATGTAAATTACCTGCTCAACAACCTCCGGGTCAGCCCCAGTAAGGTGGTGGGCTTCCGAGAAAAGGCGGTTCCGGCGATTGAACACCTACTGCTGGCTCGGTTCTTCATGCATCGTGTTGTCTATTTCCACAAGACGACATATGGCTTGGAGGAGATATGTCGTCAATTGCTTAGACGACTGCGCGACCGTCGGAGCAAGGACTGCCCCATACCGAGAAACGGCGCTGAGGTTCGGAAGCTTGTCCAGGACGAGAAGCGGCTTCCAGAGTTTGTCGATGCCTTCGTGGATGAGATGGTCCGAAAGGCGGTCTCGGACGAAGATTGGACGATTCAGACTTTGGCACGTTGTCTGGTCGGCCGAACACCTCCAAAGCTGTTGAAAGAGGTGCTTGTCTACGAAGAAGCACCTGCGTCTAGGCACGAGAAACCCAGGTCTCATGCTGGCGAGTTGTTCCGGAGAGAGTGCCGGAGCAGACTTGAGGGACTGGCTAAGGATTCTGAGGTCGACTTGCGTCTATTTGTTTGGTGCAAGACCAAAGGGTGTAGTGTCGGAGATGCTGTGCCGCAATTCGATATCACTGAAGCGGCCACTATGCCTCAAGAGCAGATTCAAGCTGAGGCTGCTGAGGCAGGACAGAAGGATATCAAGGTATTCATCGATGACAAGACAGAGCCGGAGTCCATCTTGAAAGTGGGCTATAGCTTGGTGAAGAGATTAGCCCGCTACGAGTTCTGCGCTTACCGCTTGTATGTTGTTGGACAGGAGGATGGAAAGGTGGCCCAATTGCGGCAGGCCGTAAAAGACTGGGCGGACTGAATGGATACACTCAGCAGCCGGCAGTTGGTTGGCGGCCGGGTGGGAGGGGGCTGCTCTGCGCCATGAGGGGAGCGTGCTTGGATACCCGCGTCGGTGTCC
>Ga0209614_1001838_pt1 | contig 14960 bp, 8 predicted proteins | sample BlaSprsedimmetaG_FD_185484 | JGI IMG/M metagenome (GOLD analysis project Ga0209614, IMG submission 185484) | Hot spring sediment bacterial and archeal communities from California, USA to study Microbial Dark Matter (Phase II) - Blank Spring... ... | reverse complement strand
CCTAACATGCACCAGGCCAACGGCAAGGCCTACAGACGAGTGCGGATGGAAGCGTGACGTGAACGGGTTTTGCGGGGAAAAGTGGTCCGCCACGTCGGACACTGCTTGACAAGCCTTCTCATGGAAGGAGAGAGCGACGGCTTTGTGGCCAAGCTGAACTCAAACGGAGAACTGCAATCCCACACATTCCTGGGAGGGCCGGGCTTAGATTACGCGGGAGCCGTTGCGGTGGACGATGATGGAATGGTGTACCTGGCCGGAGACGGCACCGCCCCCTGGGGCAGACCTGTCAGGCCCTTTTCGGGCGGGTTTGATGGGTATGTCGCAAAGCTGCACTTGTACAAATTCCCCTGGGCGATGTTTTTACCCGCTCTGAATCAACAGCAGTAATTGCTGAAAAAAGAACTTAAACGAATGCATGTCCGCATCTGCCCCCGGGACAACCCACCGAACCTTTGCAATGGATTTCGGCGCGCGTATCCTGCCCGAAGGCGGGGTAAAGTTCCGCCTCTGGGCGCCGGCAGCCTCGCGCATTGACCTGCTTTTAACGGTCAATGACGGGATAACCCGCGAGCTGCCCATGGTAAAGCAGGACGGCGGCTGGTTCGGCCTGTTTCACCCCGGGGCCCGGCCCGGCCATGGCTACATGTTCAGGATCGACGGCGGACTCCTGGTTCCCGACCCGGCCAGCCGCCTGCAGGCCGCGGACGTCCACGGTCCGAGCATCGTGTACGATCCCGCTTCCTTCTGCTGGCGGGACGGGGACTGGACCGGCAGGCCCTGGGAGGAGGCGGTGGTGTATGAACTGCATGTCGGCGCCTTCTCCCCGCAGGGGAGCTATGCCGGCGTCACAGAACGGCTCGGCCACCTTGCCGGACTGGGGATTACCGCCATCGAGCTCATGCCCCTGGCGCACTTTCCCGGCCGGTTCAACTGGGGCTATGACGGCACCCTGCTCTTCGCCCCGTATAACGGCTACGGCTCCCCTGACGACCTCAAGGCACTGGTCCAGGCCGCCCACGCGAAAGGCATCATGGTCCTGCTCGATGTCGTCTACAACCATTTCGGGCCAGAGGGAAATTATCTTCACGTCTACGCCGGGGACGCCTTCTTCACCGAAGAGGCGCATACGCCGTGGGGCGCGGCCATCAATTTCAGCGGCCCGCACAGCAGAATCGTCCGGGATTTTTATATTGCCAATGTCCTGTACTGGCTTGAGGAATACCATTTTGACGGCCTGCGCTTCGATGCCGTGCACGCCATTGTCGACAAGTCCAGGCCCGATATCCTCGAGGAAATAGCGGAACGGGTCCATGCCGGTCCCGGCCGGCGGCGGCAAATTCACCTGGTCCTGGAAAACGACCATAACCGCGCCGCCTACCTTGAGCGAACCCCCGCTGGAGAGATCCGGCAATACACGGCCCAGTGGAACGACGACATCCACCATGCCAGCCACGTCCTTCTGACCGGGGAAACGTCCGGCTACTACGGCGATTACGCCGACGACCCCATCCGCTGCCTGGGCCGCTGCCTGACCGAGGGGTTCGCCTACCAGGGCGAGCCTTCTCCCTTCCGGGGGGGTGCCCCCCGCGGCGAACCGAGCCGTCACCTGCCGCCGGCGGCCTTTGTTTCGTTTCTGCAGAATCACGATCAGATCGGCAACCGCGCCCTCGGCGAACGGCTCATTGCCCTCTGCCCGCTGCCGGACCTCCTGGTGGTCCAGGCGCTCATCATTCTGGTCCCCTCCCCACCCCTGCTGTTCATGGGGGAGGAATTCGGCGCCCGCACCCCTTTTTACTTCTTCTCCGATTTCGGCCCCGAACTTGCGTTAAGCGTGACCGAGGGAAGGAGAAAGGAATTCGCCCGCTTCCCGCAGTTCAGCAGCCCGGAAACCAGACGGCTGATTCCCGATCCCTGCGGCGAGGAGACGTTTCTCCAGACCAGACTGGACTGGAACCGGCTGGAAGAGAAAGAGAACCGGATGATTCTGCGTCACTGCCGGGATCTCCTGCAGTGCCGGAAACGGGAAATAATTCCCCGGCTCAGGGGCATGACAGGCAGACAGGCCGATTTCACTGTTCTTGCCCCAAAATCCCTTGCAGCCCGGTGGATAATGGGTGATTCGACCCGGTTGACGGTTTTTCTCAACCTCGAAGACGAGGCGGTGGGAACGTCCGCCGGCCCGGCCGGAAGGACTCTCTACCGCCACCCTTCCGCGGCCGGGGACCGGACCGGCACCCTGTTGCCGCCCAAGAGCATTATCTGGCTGCTTGAGACTGATAAGAGCAACAATGACTGAAGACAACCTGACAAGGCTGGCATCCCTGTTTGGGGTAATCATTGAAACCGCCGGGGAAACGGCGGACCCGGACAGGATCGACCCCCTTCTCGTCTCCCTCCTCGCCCGGGCCGGGATTTCAACAGCCGATGGGTCCAGGGCCGGCGATGTACTGCGCCGGGAGCAACTGCGGCTATGGGAAAACGTCCTCGACCTCGTCCTGGTCCTGGTGGAAGGGACATCCCCCCTGGTCATCCCGGCCCGCTTTGCCGAAAACTCCTCCGCAACCTGCCGGTGGGTTCTCACCGAGGAAAACGGCAGCCGCCATGACGGTACGTTTAACATCGCCGATCTCCCCATGGACGGCAGCTTCGAAGAGGGGGACCGCCGCTTTGTCCGCCGCCTCATCAACGTGGAAGTGGAGCTGCCCTGCGGTTATCATGAATTCACCCTGTTTGAAGACCGAGAGCAGTCCGACACCCTCCAGTCCGGCATGGAACTGATCATCACCCCCCGGCAATGCTTTGTTCCACCCGGTCTTATCGAAAACAACCGGATCTGGGGCCTCGGCTTCCACCTGCACGCCGTGCGCTCCAAACGCAACTGGGGAATCGGCGATTTCAGCGACCTGAAAAGCCTGTTGAACCGGGCCGCCGAGCAGGGCGCCGGCATCATTCATCCCGCCCCCCTCAACGATATCGACGGAGCCGGCCCGATTCCGCTCAATCCCTATTCGCCGTCGTGCCGCTGCCTGCTCAACACGCTGTTCATCGACCCGGAAGCAGTGGCCGACCTGTGGGAATCCGAGGAAGCCCGGAGCCGTTTCCATGATATTCAGTTTCAGGCGCGCCTGGCAGCGCTGCGGGACAACCTCCAAGTCGATTACTCTGCGGTTGAGCAGACAAAACGTGAAATCCTCCGCCTGCTATGGAGCCATTTTTCCGCCAATCACCTCAATCCTGAAACCGACCGGGGCTGGGAATTCAGGCGGTTCCAGGAACAAGGCGGCACCCTGCTGCGGGCCTACGGAACCTTCTGCGTCCTCCGTGACGCACTGCGGGCGGAAAAGGAGTATACCCACTGGTCCGAATGGCCCGAAGAGTTCAGGGATCCGCGATCTCAGGCGGTTGCGGATTTTGCCGACAGCCGCTGTGGGGAAATCGAGTACCATCAGTACCTGCAGTGGCAGGCCGATATGCAGTTGACCGCGGTCGGCCGCAGGTCCATGGAAAGGGGCCTCAAAGTGGGCATGCTGGGAGAGCTTGCTTTCAGCCCTGCGCCATCCGGATTTGAAGCCTGGTACTATCGCGGGTTTTTCCTGGACGGGGCAGCAATCACAGCCGATCCCCGCGAAGACCCAACCAACAACCCGGCCGTCGGCCTGCCCCTTTTCCTGGCGGAAAGCCTGCGTGCTTTACGTTTCCGGCCGTTCATAGACAGCCTGCGCCAGGCCATGCGCTATAACGGCGCGCTGATGATCAGGAGCCTTTCCAACTACTTCAAGTCCTGTTTTTCCCTGGCCGGGGAAACAGCGGGAATCAGGACGGCGGTCCTCCTGCCCTTTGAAGACATCCTCTCCATTATCGCCCTGGAAAGCAGGAGAAACAACTGCCTTGTCATCGCCGATAATGTGGACCTGCTCCCGTCTGAACAGCAGAAACGGATCAGGGAAATGAACGTCTTCACCACCCTGTCCTGCTGCATGGCCAGGGATGTACAGGGAGCCTGGCCTCCCGTTGACGGCTACCCGGCCAACGGTCTGATCAGTTCATCCGCTCCTTTTCTTGCGACCATGAAGGGGTTCTGGGCAGGCCGTGACATAGCCCTCAAGGCCGGGGCGAATGCTTTCCGGGACGATGGGGAAAAGGAAAGGGCCATCGTCGAGCGGGCGGCGGACCGCGCCCACCTGCTCATCGCCCTTGATCATGAACAACTCCTGCCCAATGGGCTGCAGCTGGACCCCGCCGCCGTGCGCGAACCGGACCATAACCTGACGGCCGCCTTTCAGATCTACCTGGCGCGCACCACGGTAAAAATCGTCCTTGTCCTCCTGAACGATCTTCTCGGACTTGACAATCAGGCGGAACCGCCTGCTTTTCCGGTGCAGCGATTTCCGAACCTGCGCTATCCGACCGAGGTGGAAAACATTTTCGCCGCCCCGGAACTCCTCTCCCTTTTCAGACAGCTCTGCCGGGAGCGGGGTCTCGGCGTCACCCGCCCTTCCGCGCCGGCCACGGATCGAAAAAAAGGACAGGGAATCCGCCTCCCCACGGCCTTCTACCGCCTGCAGTTGAACAGGGACTTCACCTTCAGCCGGGCCATGGACATCATTCCCTACCTGAAGGAACTGGGCATCAGCCATTTCTATGCCTCGCCATTCCTTATGGCGCGTCCCGGCAGTCCGCACGGATACGACATCATCGACCACGGCCGGATCAATCCTGAAATCGGGAGCCGGGAGGAGTATGAACAGTTCGTCGCGGTCCTCGAACAGAACCGGATGGCAATGATACTGGATGTGGTGCCCAACCATATGGGCGTCGGCTCCGACAATCAATGGTGGATGGATGTCCTGGAAAACGGCGAGGCCTCCCAATATGCTGATTTCTTTGACATCAACTGGCAGCCCCAGCAACTGGACCTTGTCGGCCGCCTTCTGCTGCCTGTGCTGGGCGACCACTACGGCATGATCCTGGAATCCGGGCAGATTCAACTCCGCTTTGACGCGGATGCGGGCAGTTTCGCCATTCATTACCACGAGCACCGTTTTCCCGTCGATCCCGGGACCTATCCTGTGGTGCTGCGCCATAATTTCGCCCGGCTGGAAGACCGGCTGGGAAAGCAGGACAACGGTTATCTCGAGCTGCAGAACCTGATAACTTCACTGGACAACCTGCCCGGACGCGCGGAAAAAACTGAGGAAAAGCTGCAGGTCCGGAGGCGGCAAAAGGAAGTCAACAAGCGGATTCTGGCCAGAATATGCCGCGAATACCCGCCGATCAGGCAGTTCATCGAGGAGAACGTCATCCTGTTCAACGGTGAACCGTCCCGGCCGGACAGTTTCGATCCGCTGCACAACCTGCTGGAACTGCAGGCCTACCGCCTTGCCTTCTGGAAGGTGGCAGCGGACGAGATAAACTACCGCAGGTTTTTCGACATCAACGACCTGGCGGGTCTTCGGATGGAGAAACTGAAGGTCTTCCAGGAAACCCACGGGATGATCCTCGACCTGATCGCCACCGGCAGGCTCGACGGTCTGCGGATCGATCATCCGGACGGCCTCTACGATCCGCACGGTTATTTCCTCCGGCTGCAGGCTGCCGCCTCCGGAGACTCGCCGGCGGAACCGCTGCGATTGCAGGAAGGTTCGAGCGCCGGGAAGCAGACGCCTTTGTATATAGTGGCGGAAAAAATCCTGGCCGACTTTGAGCACCTGCCGGAAAACTGGCCCGTGCACGGCACCACGGGCTATGATTTCTCCAATATGCTCAACGGCCTCTTTGTCGACGCCTCAGCAGAAAAAGCAATAACCGCCATGTATCACCGCTTCATCGGGGAACGAAAAAATTACGACGAACTGGTCTATGCCTGCAAAAAATTGATCATCCGCTCTTCGATGTCGGGAGAATTGAATGTGCTGGCCGGCTCCCTGTACCGTCTCGCCCAGGCGGATCGCCACACCAGGGACTTCAGACTCAACCGGCTGCGTGACGCCCTCATGGAGGTTGTCGCCTGCTTCCCGGTCTACCGGACCTATGTGTCCGGGGCGACCGTGCACAAAAGCGACGCCCAGTTCATCGAATGGGCGGTGGGAAAAGCCAAGCGGCGGGAACAGTTTGATGACGCAAGCGTCTATGAATTCATCAAGAACATTCTGCTGTTGCGGGGCTTGGAAAAAGGAGGGGACAGGCAATCCGTCCTTAATTTCTGCATGAAATTCCGGCAGTATACAGGACCGGTCATGGCCAAGGGGGTGGAGGACACTTCCTTTTATATCTACAACCGGCTCCTTTCCCTCAACGAAGTGGGCGGCGAGCCCAAGAGGTTCGGCACCTCCTCCGCCGCTTTCCACCGCGCCAACCGGGACCGGCTGCGGTTCTGGCCCCACTCGATGTTGAACACCTCTACCCATGACTCCAAGCGCAGCGAGGATGTCCGGGCCAGGATCAATGTCCTGTCCGAAATGCCCCAGGAATGGCAGGATCGGGTTGCCCGCTGGAGCAGATTGAACAGATCGATCAAAACCCCGCTCGACCACATGCTGGCCCCGTCCCGCAATGACGAGTATGCATTTTACCAGAATCTGGTGGGAGTCTGGCCGGCCGACGGAGAAGCCTGGTCCAGGGATGAGCTGATCAACCGGATGAAGGACTATTTGGTGAAAGCCTGCCGGGAGGCAAAACAACATACCAGCTGGATCACCCCGGCCGAGCCGTATGAAAACGCGGTCCTCCGTTTTGTCGAGGCAGTTCTCGGAGAACCGGATACGCCGTTTATTCAGGATTTTCTTCCCTTTCAGCGGGATGTTTCCTGGTTCGGCATGCTCAACAGCCTTTCCCAGCTGCTGCTGAAGCTCGTCTCTCCGGGAATCCCGGACATTTACCAAGGCAACGAAATCTGGCGCTTCTGTCTGGTGGATCCCGACAACCGCCGGCCGATTGATTTTGCCCGCCGCCGGGCCATGCTTCAGGAGCTGAAGGAACAAAGCGGGTCGGACCCGGAGAAAAAGGGACGGCTGTTGAAAGAAATGCTCGGCTCACTGGCGGACGGGCGGGCCAAAATGTTCGTTCTGGCATCAACCTTGCATCTAAGAAATGAGTGGAAGGAAGTTTTTGACCAGGGCGCCTACCTGCCCCTGGAAGTGAACGGACTCAGGCGCCGTCACCTTTGCGCCCTTGCCAGGAAGCATGACGGCCGGGTGGTTGTCGCCGTCGCGCCGAGACTGTACCGTACCCTCTCGGAAGGCCGGCGACAGGTCCCCCTGGGACCCGATGCCTGGGGTGACACGGTGATCGGGCTCCCCGATTACCTGGCCGGAGTCCGGTGGCGGAGCACATTTTCCGGCGAGACCGTCCCAACGGTCGGCGCCGAGGGTAAAGCGCTTCTCAACGTCGCCGATGTACTCCGATCCTGGCCGGTCTGCCTGCTGCGCGCCCAAATCGAATAACCATCAACCGCCAAGGAGTTGACCCCATGTGCCCCTCTGCAGAGCAAACCGGCAATCCCGGTCCGGACGTTTTCGAACTCAAGGACTGCGCATTGATTGCCATCGCCACCGGCCACCGGGCCGTCAACCTCAAGGAGCTTCGTGATATCCTCACCGTCATCAGCCCGGACAGCATTTATTATCATTTCTGGGGGGGACTGCTGCAACCCCGGTTCGAGGAACGTGAATACAACAACGATTTCGCCGCCTGGGCCTGGTACGGCATGCACGATGCCACCCTGGCCGAGCGGCTGGCCGTCATCGATCCGACCGATTTCGCCGACCTCGAGGACCTGCGCCAGGAACTGCTGGAAATCATGGAGGAACGGCTTGACGAACAGGGGTATCTTTCCTGGCTGCAGGCTTCTTCCCGCTTTGAGTTCATCCGCTCCCAGATCGTTATTTTCGATACTGGAAACCGGGTGGATTCCCCGGAAAAACTGGCCGAGCTGCTGCCCGGCCTTTCCACCGGCAGTATTTTCTATCACTTTATCGACGCCCGGCGCCGGCTGGACAGCGGCGGCGACGACTTCAGCTTCTGGCTGAGCGGGCACGGGGAAAGGTGCAGCGAACTGTGCCGGCAGTTCGCCGGCGTTGATCCCTATTTCGGGAGCCTGCACCAGATCAAGGACCAGTTGGTAAAGATCATTACGAATTTTTTTGCGTAGGAGAACGGTATGACGAGCCAGTTGGAAGCATACGGCCGGGTGGCGGGCCAGGACGTGATCGATCATCTGTTTCAGCTTTCCCGGCCGTTGACCGGCCTCAAGGTCATCCATGTCAATTCGACCCGGGTTGGCGGCGGGGTTGCCGAAATCCTCGAAAAACTGGTACCGCTGATGCAGGAGGTCGGGATAGAGACGAGTTGGGAGGTGATTGAGGGCAACGAGACCTTTTACCAGTGCACCAAGGGCATGCACAACGGCCTGCAGGGAAACCATGTGCGCATCCCGGAGGCGCAGATCGCCGCCTATGAAGAGGTCAACCGCACCAACGCCGAGTTGATGCGGGAAAAACTCGAGGCCGCAGACTATGTTTTTATTCACGATCCCCAGCCGGCGCCCCTCCTGTCTCTCTGCCCCAATCGCCGGGGAGAGTGGGTATGGCGCTGTCACATCGATGCCAGCCACCCCTATCGGCCGGTCTGGAAATACCTGCGCCGGTTCGTCCGCGACTATGATGCCAGTATTTTTTCCCTGGCGGAATTCGCCCAGATGCTTCCCCATCCCCAGTACATCATCCCGCCCAGCATCGATCCGCTCAGCGAAAAAAACATCGACCTGGATGATGGTGAAATCGCCGCCGTTCTTGCCGAATTCGACATTGATCCGGAGCGGCCGCTGCTGGTTCAGGTTTCCCGGTTCGACCGGTTCAAGGATCCGTTGGGGGTTATCCAGGCCTATAAACTGGTCAAAAAATTCGTGCCAGCTGTCCAGCTTGTTCTGGCTGGAGGCAGCGCCACAGACGACCCCGAGGGCGAACAGGTGCTCCGTGAGGTGCAGGACAACTCTGCCGGCGACCCCGACATCCATGTCCTGCTGCTTCCCCCCGACGCCCACCGGACCATCAATGCCCTGCAGCGGGCCGCCCATATCGTTCTGCAGAAATCCGTCAAGGAGGGATTCGGCCTCACCGTCACCGAGGCCATGTGGAAAGGCAAACCCGTCATCGGCGGCGACACGGGCGGTATCCGGCTGCAGGTCATCAACTTCAACACCGGCTTCCGGGTAAACACCCCCGAAGGCGCCGCCCTCCGTATCCGCTACCTTTTCCACAACAGGAAAAAAATCGAGGAGATCGGCCTCAAGGCCCGGGAATTTGTCCGCGACAATTTCCTCATCACCCGTCACCTGCGGGAATACCTGACCCTCATGTCGAGCCTGCACTTCGGTGGGCGGGACAGGATTGAACTGGGATGATTCAGGAAACCTTATGACCATGACTTCGCACAACCTTGGCGGGGAGGGATCCCGTGGATAATGGACGGGAACTTCTGGGGGTCATTCGTGAACTGGCCGAAGAGATTCATCCGGAACTGCGTTCCTCCCCGATCACCCTCGACAGTTCACTGGAAAGAGACCTCGGTCTGGACAGCCTGGCCCGGATGGAACTTCTGGCCCGCCTGGAGAAACATTTTGGTGTGCGGCTGCCGGAACAGATCCTGGCCGCCGCGGAAACGCCAAGGGACCTCCTCCGCCTGCTTGACAGCCGGGAACAGGTTCCAGTGGAAACGTACCGGCAGCCGGAGGCGGAACCCATCCAGACAATGGAGGAAGGACAGCCGCCGGTAACGGCCCGGACCCTGGTGGAGGTACTGAACCTCCATGCCGCCACCCACCCGGAACGCACGCACATTCTCCTTGACGGCCACGAGGCGGATCCTGCCGTGATCACTTTTGGAGGGCTGTTGCGGGGAGCCGGCCGCGTGGCGGCAGGTCTTCAGCATGCCGGTCTGGAGCCGGGGGAGACGGTTGCCATTATCCTGCCCACCGGCATGGACTACTTCTTCAGCTTCTTCGGCATTCTGCTGGCGGGCGGCGTCCCCGTTCCCCTGTACCCTCCCGTACGCCCCACGCAAATCGAGGAGCACCTGCGGAGGCATACCGGCATCCTGACCAACGCCAGGGTGCGTATACTGATCACCGTGCCCGAGGTCAAACCCGTGGCCAGGCTGCTCAAACTCAGGGTGGAAACTCTGCGCACCATTCAGACGGTGAACGAGCTTTCCCGGCCGGAAACGGAATTCGCTCCCATCCCCGTCCAGGCCGGCGATGTGGCCTTCCTGCAGTATACTTCGGGCAGCACCGGCGACCCCAAGGGGGTGGTGCTCACCCACGCCAACCTGCTCGCCAACATACGGGCCATGGGACAGGCAACGGCAACGACCCAGGCAGACGTTTTCGTCAGCTGGCTGCCGCTGTATCATGACATGGGACTGATAGGGGCATGGCTGGGCAGCCTCTACTACGGATGCCGGCTGGTCATCATGCCTCCCCTTGCCTTTCTCGCCCGGCCCGAACGGTGGCTTCGGGCGATTCATATTCACCGCGGAACCATGTCGGCATCGCCCAACTTCGGCTACGAACTCTGCGTCCGGCGCATCGACGACAAAGACCTGGAAAACATCGACCTCAGTTCCTGGCGGCTGGCATTCAACGGCGCCGAGCCTGTTTCTCCTCAGACGATCACCGGCTTCTGCGACCGTTTTGCCCCCTTCGGTTTTCAACGGACAGCCATGGCCCCGGTGTACGGACTGGCGGAATCGTCGGTCGGCCTCGCCTTTCCGCCCCTGGGCCGCGGACCGGTCATCGACCGGATCGACCGGGACACCTTTGCCCGCTCGCGCCAGGCCGTGCCGGTCAAGGAAAACAACGCGCCGGCCCTGGAATTCGTGGCCTGCGGTCAACCGCTCCACGGCCACCAGATCCGGATCGTGGATGATACCGGCAGGGAACTCCCGGAAAGGCGGGAGGGCCGGCTCCAGTTCAAAGGGCCGTCGTCGACCGGCGGCTATTTCAGAAACCCGGACAAGACCCGCGATCTGTTTCGGGACGGCTGGCTGGAATCCGGGGACCTGGGCTATATTGCCGGCGGTGACGTGTATGTCACCGGCAGGATCAAGGACGTCATCATTCGCGGCGGCAGGAATGTCTACCCCCATGAGCTGGAAGAGGCCATCGGCTCCGTTGAGGGCATCCGCAAGGGCAGCACGGCGGTGTTCGGCAGCCGGGACAGGGTTTCAGGGACGGAAAACCTGGTCGTGCTCACCGAATCGAGAAAAAAGGACCCGCATTCCCTGGACGAGCTGCGCAAACAGATCGCCAACGTCACCGTGGACATCCTGGGCATGCCCCCGGATGAAATAGTCATTGCCCCGCCCGGCACCGTGCTCAAGACCTCCAGCGGCAAAATCCGGAGGGCGGCCTGCCGGGAACTGTATGAACAGGGCCGCATCGGTGAACCGAAGCGGGCGGTCTGGCTGCAGGTCGCCCGGCTTGCCCTGTCCGGGCTGGCCCCGCAAATGCGCAGGATGGTCAGCCGGCTGGCCGACACCCTGTACGCGGGCTACTGCTGGTTCCTCTACGGACTGCTGGCCGTGCCGGTCTGGCTGCTGGTCATGCTCCTGCCCGGCCGGCGGGCGGGATGGCTCGTTACCCGGGCCGCGGCAAAACTGCTGGCCCTGCTGTCCGGCACCAGGCTGACGATAACCGGAACCGAAAATGTCCCCCTTGACCGCCCGGTCATCTTCGCCGCCAACCACATGAGCTATATTGATGTCTTCGCATTGCAGGCCGCCCTCCCGGTTTCGTGCAGTTTCACCGCCAAGGCGGAGCTGACGGATAAACCCCTGCTGTGGCTGCCTTTGAGCCGGCTGGGAGCTGTTCCGGTGGAACGATTCGACATGGAACGGGGAAAGGAAGCCATCAACCGGCTGTCGGAAATGAACGCAGCGGGACGATCCCTGCTCTTTTTCCCGGAAGGCACCTTGCAGAGGATACCGGGCCTGCTGCCGTTCCGGATGGGGGCCTTTCTGACCGCCGTACAGGCAGCCGCCCCGGTTATTCCCGTCACCATCCGCGGCACGCGGAACAAGCTGCGCTCGGAATCCTGGTTCCCCAGGCGGGGACCGGTCAGCGTGGTCATCGGCCGCCCCATCGAGCCGTCCGGAACGGACTGGGAGGCGGCCCTCAGGCTGCGGGACGCGGTGCGGCGGGAGATATTGAGCCACCTGGGCGAGCCCGATCTCGCCGGATCGTACACCCCGCTGTACCGGGCGGAACAGGGAAGCGGGAAGCCGGAAGTCTCGTAGGTTGGGCTGAACCTTTGCGAAGCCCAACGTAACCGGTTGGAATTGTTGGGGTTCGCTAACTCACCCCAACCTACGCAACTGCCGACTGCCAACTTTCTGCGCAGCCGCTTCCAGCTCCTGATATAATATGATCACCATGAAGAAACCATCGGCACACCCAGGACCGACAGACGCCAATGCGTCCGTCCGCGGGGACAAACGGGTCATTTTCGGCTGGGCCATGTACGACTGGGCCAATTCAGCCTACGTCACAACCGTTGCGGTTGCCGTGCTGCCCATGTATTTTGCCGGGGTGGTGGTGCCGGCCGAAGGGTTTGCCATCGGCGGCAGCCTTTTTGCCGCCGAGACCCTGTGGGGCTTCATGGTATCGGCCGCGGCATTCATCGTCTTCATCCTGGCCCCCGTGCTGGGAGCCATCGCCGACTACCGCTCCGCCAAGAAACTGTTTCTGTTCATGTTCTGCTATTTGGGGGTGATCAGCGCGGTGCTCCTTTCCTTCTGCGGGCAGGGGGATGTGTGGCTGACCATCGTGCTGTTCATCCTATCCCAGGTCGGTTTTGTCGGGGCCAATGTCTTTTATGATGCCTTTCTCCCCCAGATCGCGCCGCCGGGCGAGGAAGACCGGGTTTCAAGCAAGGGATTCGCCTACGGCTATGCCGGCGGCGGCCTGCAGTTCGCCGCCGCCCTGGTCCTCATCGCCTTTCATGATCATTTCGGCCTCGGTGAAGCTGCCGCCGCCCGGATCGGCATGTTGAGCGCCGCCCTGTGGTGGGGGGGATTCGCCGTGGTGACCGCCCTTTTGCTGCGGGAGCCGAAGATCAGGCGCGGCCCGTCGGCTTTCCTGCCGAAAAGCTCCCTCGGCTATCTGAACCTGGGGTTTTCCCGGGTATGGAAAACGCTGCGGCAGGTCGGCAAGCTGAAGCAACTGACCCTGTTCCTGCTGGCCTTCCTCGTGTACAACGAAGGCATCCAGACCGTCATCCAGATGGCCACCATGTACGGCAAACAGGAGCTGAAGCTCTCCGCCGCCGCCCTGATGATCACCCTGCTGCTGGTGCAGGCTGTAGCGATTTTCGGCGCCCTGTTCTTTTCGTGGATAGCCGGCAGAACCGGAACCAAGCGGGCGGTCATGCTGTCGCTGGCGGTCTGGAGCGGAGTGGTCATTTACGCCTATTTCATCGACTCCGCGGCCCAGTACTTTGTTCTCGGGGGAGCCGTCGGCATTGTGCTGGGCGGGTCCCAGGCCATCAGCCGCTCTCTGTATTCCACCATGATCCCGGAAGAATCACCCGCCGAATTTTTCGCCTTCTATTCCGTGGTCAACAAATTCTCCGCGGTCTGGGGACCGTTCATCTTCGCCCTGATCCGCCATATGAGCGGCTCATCCCGGAACGCCATCCTCTCGGTAATCGTTTTTTTCATCCTGGGCATTCTGCTCCTGGCTTTCGTCAACGAAAAACAGGCCCGCTGGGAACGAAACGAACTGAGCCTGGACAGCTGAGATCAGGGGTTGAAGGAAGGTATCGGCAGAAGCGAATCAATATCCTCATCGGTGGGGCTCACCTTGTACACAATCCCATCCCCGCAGGTGGAGGCGTCAAAATCGGTATTGACAATGGTAATCATGGGCCAGAAGCCGACGGACACGAGTTCCGGGTCATTGAACAACTCCGTGGTCCTGCCGATCCACGCATCCAGACGGTCCGGCGACTTCGGATTGCGCTCGCAATAGTTGACTATCGGAATGCGTACCTGGATTTCCCGGACGCAGGAATCATCCCTGATGGCGGCGAAACTCGCCCCCCACGGCAGGAGGCCGACCATGTAGTCGGGCAGATTGCCGCCGGAATAGTGAAACGCCCGCACATCCTCGGTGTGCAGCCCGTGGTTGGAATACTCCCTGGTCCCTGTCTTTATCACTTCAATCTTCTTCCACTCCGCGGCCTGGGCAGGCTTGGCGCCCATGATCAGGTTATTGAGCGGTTCCAGTTCATTGAACAGCTCTTCCGGATCAACCACCCTGCCGTCCTGGTCCTCGATCACCATGTCCCTGCCGTTGGGAAAAAGCATCGACGAGGCAATAACCGGTTTGGTGTTGCAGCCGTGGGCGATGGCAAAGTGGTTGACCACCCCGCTCGCTCCGTCCGGCTCCGTTCGCTGATAGTAGCTGTCCGGGGTATTTTTGGGCAGTGCTGTCGTGTGCCCGAAAACCCCTGAAGCCTGGAGCAGGATTGTCAGAAAAAAATTCTCCCCGCGATTCCGTTGCCCAATTGCATACAAGTCCCTCCTGGTTGCTGTTGCAGCGAATTTCCCTGCATCAGGACATGCCCGGCAGGGAAGCCTTTTCAAAGTCATACCACATTGTAGCAACTCCACTTCACATTGAAATGTGGCAAATTGTCGCAGCAATAAATTGATTTTTCCTGTCCACCAATCGATATCCTGGAATACATAAGGTTTGTATTCAGATTGTCCTGAAAGTATATACAATTTTTTTACTGACAAATTATAGTAAACTTTTTCGGGAAACAGGCTGATCAATTGGTTAACATGGCGGAATGAAAAGATATAATGAATAACTGCAGAGACCGGGACCACGGATACCACCACTTTGTAGCAATTGACTTTATTGATGGAGGGCATTAGTATTAAATACTATTTTGAAT
>Ga0209614_1001837_pt1 | contig 14962 bp, 9 predicted proteins | sample BlaSprsedimmetaG_FD_185484 | JGI IMG/M metagenome (GOLD analysis project Ga0209614, IMG submission 185484) | Hot spring sediment bacterial and archeal communities from California, USA to study Microbial Dark Matter (Phase II) - Blank Spring... ... | reverse complement strand
AACAGCGCGCGCGTGACTACCGCATCGAGGATTAGCGGACTGACACCCCCAACTGATGATGCTCGAATGGGTTCATATCCCGCGAAATACAGGAACTTCGTCAGGAACGCGGGGCCGAGTCCGGGTATCCAGAGCTCCCAGGACATTCGGCGATAGGCCTCGACGCCACCCTCTTCAAGCAGGAAATGGTAGCCCTTCACGAGTGCGGACAGGGCGTCAAGACCAGGCGACCGTCGTGCACTGCCCGCCAAGATCCGCGAGACGCGCATTGGACCCTATCCTCTGTCGCCGTAGCCCCAGATCTGGGACCACAGAAACAGTGCACGCAATCCGTGGGCTCGCTCTGCACCATCCATCGCCAGGACTTCGCGCGCGAGGTCCTTCACCTGCTCTCTGGAGACCAGCGACTCAGGCACATCCAGCGAGGGCATTCCCGCCCAGCGTACGGGCTCGTCCCCGAGCAACTCCCGCCATGCATCTGGGGACCTGCCAACCGGCTGCTGGGGGCGCGCGGTGAGCTCTCCGATCCGATAGATGAGATCTTTCGGGTCAGGCGACATCTCGCCCCACCACCTCGATGAGCTCCGCTACAACGGCTACATCCGCCTCATCCTCTGCGCGGATGACGATCGGCTCGAAGTGCGGGTTCTCCGGCTTCAGGGTGATCTGCACGTGCCGCCAGCCGTCATCACCTTCGGTCTTCTCGCTCTCGTAGCGCTTGACCGTGTACCGTTCTCCGCTCTCCGGGTCGGTCGCGTCACGCAACTCCGCGAGCACCACGCGTCCCTGCCGAGATCCCACCACAGGCGCAGAGAAGAGACAGTACGAACCATCCGGAATCAACGGCTCCATCGACCTTCCGACGACCTGCGCCACGAACATCCCTTGCCGCAGAGAGCGCCGAGACTCGAGCTCCACCCATTGCCACCCATCCTCCGTGCCCGCGTGCTGAGAATCGCTGAAGGCGCCAGCTGCGGCGGCAAGAGGAACCAGGGGTACTGCTGTCACCCAACGCTGCTCAGGCGTCGGCTGCACGAGACGCAGGGCTGCTCTCATCACGCCAGCCACACCGTCCGCCGCCCGCTCGAACCAGCTCCTATCAGCTCGTACGGCATCACGCAGGTCCCGGTCCCCCAGATAGCCTGCAAGCCGCCGGAAGTGCTGCTCCATAGCGCCCCGGTCAGACAGCTGATTTACGGAGATCTCTATCACTTCCCAGCCGTGGCCCCGCAGCCAGTCGCGGATCTCGCGATCCTTCGCGGCAGTCGCGGGATTCCCGTGGATGTGTCCGCTCAGCCCGTCGAGGTAGATCGCGATGCCCTCATCCGAATCGTGGAAGTCTGCGCGGTAGATCACATCAGGCGTCGTCGTACCGATGGCCGAATCAAGCCGCACCTGCTCACCCCTGACTCCTTCTTCGAACCCAGCAGCGAGCAGGAGCGCTCGCAGCCGACGCTCGGCCTCGTTGACGGGGTACGAGCCCTCCCCGGACGGCTGTTGTGGCTGCTTCGGCGGAATCGGATGCCCAACTGCTAAGCGATCGCCCCAGTTCTCAAAGCACTCAAGCGCCATCCTCCGGTCCAGATGCTTGTGGTAGTAGCCGTTCCGGAAGGTCTGTAGGCAGTCGATGCAGGAGGCCGCACATGCCGCTGGGCAGTCCTCGACAACTGCTCGGGCCGCTGAGACGACATCTCCGAATCGCTCGATCATCTGGTCTATCAGGCCTGAGCCGCCCGGCATCGGGTCCCACAGCACGGCATCGACCTCGTCGCGGTCCACGTGCCCGATTACCAGTAGCTGCAGGTCATCGCGGTGCATGTCGAGCACCTGAGCAGCGGCCATCCTGAGGGACTCAAGCACACTGTACGCGACCGTCTTGTCGGCAACGGAACTCAGCACCAGCGCATCTGCGGTCACGTCAGCGTAGAAGCCGACTGGATTGATGGGCTTGCCGCAGCGCTCCAGATGATCCTCGGCGAACTGATCCAACTGCTTCTCAGTTGAGAGCGGCGAAACGCTCTGGCCGCAGACAGTGCAGACGGGATAGCCGAGATACGGTTCCTTACGCGCAATCGCGTTCGCCGCGCCGATGTTGACGAGCCGCAAGCGATTCCCTCGCAGGTGTTGCGCATCTTGCGCTCCCCAGCGGTATGCCGTTCCACCGTTGTGCTGGTCGCGCTCGACACCATGCACCGCCACGCCGAGCTGGAAGCGCAACAACTCGTCATCGGATATGTGCGACTGGTGCACCAGGTCCACATCACACACAGAGATCGCCTGCAGTGCGAGTGACCCAAGAGACGAGGATGTCCCCGTGAGGTCGGTCTGCTTGATCGCCTGCCGCTCCACCGAGATCTCGAACACGGGCATCTCCGCTCGCTGCTCGTCGATGTCGCGGTGGAAGCGCCTCGCCACAAACCGGTTACCGTTGGCGTAGATGAGGTTGCCCGGCACGTATTCTCGAAGCGCCACGCTCGGCGGCCGTGGCAGCACGAAATCCATCGCACCCGCGCGCCAGAACGGGATCTCAGCGGTGCCGAGAATGGAGCCCACCTCAAGACCATAGCCTGGCAGGAAGCCTTCGGCGGCAAGCATGCCGAAGGTGTTCACATCGTCGTAGCCCTCGGCCTCCCGCCGAGAACGCCGGTCAGTGCCCTTGAGGCGTTTCACGAGACGGTCGCAACGCCGGAAGAGCGAATCATCCTCGGAATCGAGGTCGCCTTGCCGCTCACGGACAGCATTCAACCGCCGGATCTGCTCCATCGCCCACACCAGGCGTCTGCGCAGCCGCTTGAGAACCGCGAAGAGCTCGTCGGCCATGCCGAGCAAGTATGTCTCGAGCTTCTCGGGGCTCACGACGTCACCATCGGCCTCGGGCCAGCCCTGCTGGAACGCCGCGCCTACGTAGGACACCAGGTCCGCCTTGTTGGCCTCGATCAGGCGTGCGAGCGGAGAGACGTTGAAGACGTCATCCCGCACCTGTCCGCCATCGAACAGGTACGAGGAGACTTGGTTCGGCAGGCACGTCTTGAGCGTCTCGACGATCTGCGCCCGCTCGTGTTCGGGTCGGGCAGGGTCACGCGTGTATTGGTGCAGTCGAGTAATGACGGTCGCGTGCACGTGCTTGGCGACCATCACTTCGTTCGAGAGGTTGAACGCTGGCGGATCGACTCGCCCGGCGAGCAGCTTCACCGGATCGGCGAAGTACGCGCGGTCGTGGGAGACCGGCCGGCAGTACGTCATGTCGACCGCCATGCGATGGCGACGGCCGGCGCGTCCCGCTCGCTGCCAGTAGTTGGCCGGCAGTGGCGGCACGTTGCGCATGAGCACGGCGTCGAGCTGGCCGATGTCCACGCCCAGTTCTAGCGTGGGCGTACACACGAGTGCGTTCACGGCGTCCGAGTCGCCCTTGAACAGGTTCTCCAGACGCTCCCGCTCGGAGGCGGGCACCATGGCGGTGTGCTCTTCCGGCCGGAGCATCGAGTACCCGGCATCCAGTAGCTTAAGGTCGTAGTTGTCCGGGTCTTCGGCTACCCACTCGAGCTCGCCTGAGCATCGCCACGAGGGGCAGGCAAGCTGCGGCGTGCGCTGCGGATACCGTCGGCGGCAACTGTTGCAGCGCCACACACCATGCCCCGCAGACAGGCGGACCTTGTCAGCATCAACCTGGAAGACCTCGGACACGTCAGGCAGCGGTCGGCCCTTCGAACCCTTGAGTTGAACTGGGACGAGCAGCCGCTTCGCAACCAGCGTCTCGAAGAGCCCCTCGAGGAACTCCTCGATATCGTCAGGCTCCACGCCCCACTTCCGTGCCAGCTGCCGCAGCGTCGTGTCGCCCCCTGCGCTCAGCCACTGCATCACCAACTGAGGCTTCTCCGTTGCCGCGCGCCGCAGCTTCGTGCCCACCGGTGCGCCGAGCTGTGGCAGATAGCCTTGCTGGATCTCGAGGTCGCCGTCCATCCAGTACTTGCTAAAGATCTCGCGCTCCGGATCATGGAGGATTCGCTTGCGACGGAGATAGTCGAGAACCGTGGCCACACCGTCCCGCAGGTCCTCCGCAAACATGTCGAGGGCGTTCGCGTGCGTTTGGATCCACGACCACGATGCGTCCAGCCCCTCGTAGGCGACCTTCATCCGGCCCCATGGCTCAAGGCCGATCGACTGCCGAGAAGACAGCGTCACCTCACGCAGCACCTGGATGCGCAGGAACTTGCGACGTTCCTGTTCGTGGCGGGTGCCGCCGCCCTCGCGACGCACGACCTGCCAGACCTCGGGTGCGAGCGCGCGCGAGAGCGATTCGTCGGCTTCAAGCCGGTCATCGAGGTAGAGCGTCAGGTCGCCGATGGACTTGGGGCCTTCCTTCAGCCCCTCGTACATGAGCGCGCGGAGACGGAAGCGGCGGGAGTGGTCCTTCATCCAGCCCGCCTGGAACGCCGCGTCCTGCCGGTTGTCGCAGAAGACGAGCAGGCGTGGGCGCTCAGAGTGATGGACCATGTCCTGCGCGAGCACGTGCACATCAGCAACGCTGACCGCCCGCACAGGCTTGGCAGGCTCGCGGTAGAAGCCGCCGAGCCTGCGGCCGGTCGCTCCGCACGACAGGCAGCTTGTGATGCGGCCCGGGTCTTCCTTCTTGTGCTTCACCGCATAGAGCTGCACAGACTCGCTCACCACGCCGCAGCTCAGGCACCGCGTAACCGGCTCAGGGTGCAGGGCGCCGCAGTATCGGCAGAGGTAGACGGCAGCCAGCCTCTCTCGGTCATCGAGGTCCTCGTCATCGGCACCACCCACCACGCGATCCACGAGCGGCACACGCACGCCGCCCTGCGCTTCCTCAAGTGGCTCCCAGAAGCTCGCCTCACCGCTCGCGTCGCCGCCACTTGGGCGACGTCCTGCGAATTCGAAGTCCTTCATGAACGCGATGAAGTAATGCTGACCGCACGTGGTGCATGTCAGCACCGGCAAGTGGGCGAACTGGTCGCCACCACTCTCCTCGATCTCGTCCTCTGCGGCGAGCCAGAGCTGCGGACTGTCGCCTTCGGGGAACGAGACCACCGCACCGCTCACGCCGCGGACGAACCCGTGTACGACCGGCCGCAAGAGCGGTCTTCCCTCGTGGCGGGCAGCCGCCCCAAGGGTGAGCCACGCAAGGATCTCCGCCTCGGTGATGGAACGACCGATATGCGGCTCCAGCAGCCCGGGCAGCTCCTCGAGCGAGCGCGGTATAGCAAGGAGCTCGCTCAACTGGAACGCGATCTCGCTGCGCGCCAGCTCGGCGTTCAGCTGTTCGGACCAGTCGCCGATGGGTAGTTGCCGACCAGCAAGGCGGCGGTAGACCGAGCCCACCGCTGGCCCCGCAGCCGGCTCAGCAACCTCGACCGCATGTACGCACTCGTCGAGCAGCGCCACCGCATCCTCGCCTGGCAGCGGCGGAACGAACCGCTCGCTCGACCACACCGCGCGTTCGTACGCCTCCCCGACGGTGGCAACCTCGTCGGCCGCCACACCGAAGAACCGCGACGCGAATGTGCGGGCAGCATCGGGATCGCTCTCGTCGACGATGGTCGCTGAGGTCGCGACACACGCCGTGTCCTGTGCCCCTCGTCCGCAGAACGCGCGCAGACGCCTGATCAGGCAGGCAGTCTCGGCACCCTGAGCACCCGTGAACGTATGTGCTTCGTCGAAGACCAGGAAGTCGAGCCGTGCCCCGGCGAAGAGCTCGACGTCCTTCTGACGCGTGAGCAGCAACTCGAGCTGCTTCACGTTGGTGAGCAGGATGCGCGGCTGCTGGCCGGGGGTGCGCATCGCCTCGCGCGAGCAGAGTTCCTCAAACGGGATGACCGCTTCAGCGGAGCCCCGGTCTCGCACCTGATGGAGCTTGGCCTCATAGTCCGCACGCGACGCGCCCTGAGGCAGCCGGATGCCCGCCACCTCGTTGTCGTGTTCCGGCGTCTTGCCGACGTACATGCCAAAGCTGATCCCGGTGCCCGCAAGCAGCGAGCGGAGACGCATCAGCTGGTCTTCAGCAAGCGCGTTCATCGGGTAGACGATGACCGCGCTGATGCCGGACTCAGCGCCGTCATCGCGGAGCTGGAGGCACTTAGAGACGATCGGGTAGAGGAAGCACTCCGTCTTTCCCGAGCCGGTTCCGGTGGAGACCAGCGTGGTCTTGCCGTCGGCGATCGCTCGGATAGCCTCTTCCTGGTGGCCGTAGAGGTGCGTGATCGCCGAGGGGATCCGCTGGCGCATGTGCGGATGGAGCAGACCCTCTGCGATAAGCGCATCGATTGCAGCACCTTGGCGGAACGGGCGCGAGAGGCTCACGTAGGGGCCTTTGAGGAGCGGAGAGCGGCGGGTGGCATCGAGGGAGAGCAGACTACGCATCTGCTCCCTGAGGCGGTCATCAGCGAACGCATACGTGGTGAGCTGGTAGCGCAGGAAGCTCTGTATCACGTTCTCGGTGAAGACGATGGGGTTCAGTGCCACGGTCATCCTCTCCCAACACGGACAGCCAGATTCTTCACCTTCCACGCCATGACTGGATCGCGACGAGCCCGGTCCACCAGCTCAGGCCATGCGCTGAACAGCAGCTCGGGTGAATCATGCGCATCCTCATCGAGGCGCCGTACATACTCGGACTCCGAGACAGTCAGGACGGATAACGGTGCAAGCCATGACTCCACCGCGGACAACATGTCGGCGAAGGGGATGACATCCGACGGCCGCAGCATATCTGTCAGCGGCTGCGTGAAGTCGGAGCCCGATGAGCGGAACCGCTGAAGGGCGCCTACCGGGTCGACCATGGCCGGGAAAGGGTCGGACAGACTGATCGCCCGCACAGCCAGCGAACGCGTGACAGGATCCTCGAACGCAGTAGGCCGGCGCTGCGAGAGGCGGTAGAGATCGAAGACGTCGCGTGCAGCGAAACGCTCCATCACCGCCTTGATCTTGCCAGCGATCAGCTCACGCTCGTCCAGGACAGGGAAAACCACCTCTGGCTCAGCGAGCACACACGAGCGAGACTGTGGTTCCAGCATGGGGACGCGCGCCAGGTAACTGATGTCGATCTTGACGTAGTCTCCGGGATACTTGACCCGATAGGTCTGGCCGCTGTGCTCATCATTCGTCCCCTGCACCACGTAGCCGATGGCTTCAAGGAGCCTGCGCACGCGACGGTCCACTTCCGGGCGAGACGCGCGCATAGCCTCGACTTCGACCTGCGCTACGTACATGAGATCGATGTCTGCCGACAATCGCGGCGCGTCGTCATGAAAGAGATTCAGCGCGGTCCCGCCGTGCAGCACGAATGCACCGCGCAGATGGGGATCGCCATTCAGCGCATCCAATACCTCAAGCAAGCGTTCCACCTTGTCGACCGCGTTCGGGGCGAATCCAACCGGTACTCTCAGGATCGGTCGCGTCATCCGCGCACCCACTCGCGATATGGCAATTCGACCGGAACATAGAGGCGCCACCGTGCAACGAAGGTCTGCGCGCCATCGGAACGGACGAGATGATAGGTGCCTCGTCGGACGTGGCCCTCCAACTTGTCGAGGAACGCGTCTTCGACGTCCCCCCACTCTTGGGTGAACAAATCCAACACCCAGCCGACTCGTGCGATGGCCGAAGGTGAACCAAGGAGGGCGAGGTAGTCGTACAGACGATTGAAGTCAATCGATGCGAACCCCCCGAGGCTTCGCAACAGCTCCTCAAGTCCCCCGGCCGCCTCGATGTTGCCCAGGCAATCGACGAGCGTTCGCTCGCGCGTCGTTACGGGCACGAGAGAATCGCCCGATCGGGCACGCGCAACGAAAGCGCTGAGCGCGTCATCGCGTATGGCTGGCGGGGTGAGTCTGACGAATCGATAGCCCCGCGTCTCAAAGTCATCCTGCCTTCTACGTGACGTGTAGTAAACGGTACGAAGCGGGGTGTGGGCTACCCCGTGGAGTTCGAGCGCGCTGTGGTGACTCACCGCCGCATCCAGCGCTGCCTTGGAAGCTACGAGGAACACATTGGGCACGCGATCGCGGTACACGCCGAGGTTCGAAGCATACAAGCCCTTGCGGATCCGGTAGGCCTGCCCGCGACGCACCGCGTTCGAGAGGTTCGTGTACCGAGTGCGCTCCGAGACATCAGGGTCCACCGCGAGCATGTATTCCTCAAGCGTGAAGACTTCGTTGCGCTCGAGGAACCGCAGCGTGCTTGATGGCTTGGTGTTCAATACTGCTCCAAATGCGTAGATTTTTACGCATTACCAGCACTATGCAACACCAGGCACTGCCCGGCAAGTGGTAACACCCTGTCATTTCGGACACGTACCCTGCCACTCAATGACATGAAAGCCGGTCGGAATGACAGCTGCCTACCGCACTCCGAGCAGCCCCTCCAGCCGCTCCCGCATGCGTGCCTTCCGAGTCTCGTAGAACTCAGGGAAGCCGACCATGGACTCGGGCACGCCATGGAGGTCGTGCTCCGCCAAGTATGCCTCCCGATGCGCGGCTGCTTGCGAGGAGTCACTGCCGGAATCCAGCCCATCGATCCACACGCGCGGCATGACGGCCTGCTTCTGGATGTTGACCTTTCCCGGCAGTAGCTGCAGGTTCGGCAGCCCGTTCATGAGCGCCAGATAGTCATCGAACTGCTCAGATGGCACTCCCGCAGCACCCAGGGCCTTCTTGTAGAAGAGCTTCTGCGGGAACACATGATCTACGTGTACCTCGCTCTCAAAACTGAACTTGGGATACAGCAAAGAGAGCGTCACAAACGTACGAGGTTTGCCGTACTGCAGGTCCAGCAGGCCGTCGATCTCCTCCCCGCCGAACTTGAGACTCTTGCCGAGCGGCGCCATCGCCGCCTCGAGCTGATCGACCGGGAAGCCCGCCGAGCCATGCTCACGGATCGCCTTGCGTAGCGCCGCGAGAAGCGTGTCCTGTCCCGAGCCCCACACGCCTGGCTTTAACAACGACCTCAGCACCCACGCACGCAACGTTTCGCGGTCCTGCTTGTGCGCATCTGAGGAGAGATACGCCTCGTCCAGACCACGGCGCTTCACGTAGTACGCGAGCGGCAGGAGCACGTAGTCCGCTCCCAGGGTCCGCTCGCTGAAGCCGAACGCCGCGAACAGTTTGGCGGCAAGCTTAAGCGAGGACCCTATCGTGTCCCACCCTTGCTCAAGCAAGTGCATGTTCGCCTGGTTGAAGTTCGTGACCTTGAACCTGATGTCACCGATATCGCTCAGGACTAGCCCGGCCTTGAGCACGACATCCTTGGTGAAGCCGAAGCCCTGGCCGGTCGCGTTGACTTCGTCAACGAGCGCGTGGATCTCCTGACGAGCATCGCGCTCTGTCCACTGCGCGGTGGCGATACTGAGCAGCAGGTCTGAGTAGGACAGCACGGTACCCCCGCTGTTCACGCGGATGAAGATGTCGAGCACGTTGTCCAGCTCGCGGTCCTCGACCGCGTAGTAGCTGATCACGCCATCCTGGAATACGAGTTGACGGAGCCGGTCAAGCGCCTGGAATGCAAACGTGTTGTCCGCCGCCAGGCCTGCCTTCTGAATGTAGCCGAAAATGCCCACCGAGTCGGTGCCGTCAGTGAGCTCACGGATCTTCGGCACCAAGAACCAGTGGACACCGTCCTCCTTGTTGCCCTCCTTGGCCTCTTTCTCTGTCAGGAAGCGGAGGTCATACGCGAGCTTCTGGTCGTTATCCTGTGCAGGCGCTGCGATGTTGAGATAGAGACGCTTCTCCGGATACGCATCCGGGTTGTTCCACCACTTGCGCGGCAGACGCCGGGCATAGCTTCCCCGCAAACCGATGTTGATCGCCGTCATGCGTTGCTGCCCATCGAGGATCGCAGTCGCAGGCTTCCCGCTTGGGAGTTCATCCGAGCGAACGACCGGGCAGTGAGCGCTGCGCTGCTCATGGTAAGCGCGGATGAAATCGTAGAAGACATAGTCCCCGAGATCGGCGACCGGGATCTCCCAGAACAAGAACGACCCGATCGGATATCGGCGCATCAGGCTGTCGAAGAATGCGCAGATCTGCTCGGGCTTCCAGACGAACTCACGCTAGATAGCGGGCAGGACGAACTCGTGAGACGTGATACCCTGCAGCGCTCGGTCGATCGTGATCGGTGTTTGGAATGCCATGCATCCTCCCTGGGGTAGCCGGTCTCAGTGCGTATCGAACGTGTTGCACTCTCCGGTGTCAAGCTCGAGCGCCGCGTATGGCTCGAAGACATGCAGCACGAGCGGGTTGCCGATCTCTACGTACGCGACGTCGAGCGAGCGAATCTTCTCTCGCGCCCGGTCGAACTCGCGCTTGAAATCAGGGTCCGCCATGGCTTCCGAGCGCCGCATGGCATGACCGGTCCACTTGGCCGCCATGCGGTACGCAAGCGTCGCTGTTGTGGGTGTCAGCGAGCACATGCTGACGCAGCCGAGTGAACACCTTGCGCGAGATGCCGACATAGAACGGGCGCCCCGAGTCGAGCATCACATAGCAGCCAGGGAAGTCCGCATCGCGGCCCGCTTCTCGCAGCAGGGTTCGCAAGCCAATACCCTTCTGGGCGAAGTCGAGCATCGGGCGGGGTACGGTCATCGCGCGACGGAGCTCAGCCATGTGCGCGGGCAACACCTGCGTCGCAACCTCAGTGAAGGAGAACGAACAGCCGTCGACTGGTCTCACGGACAACCCCCTCCTAAGCAACAGCTCAACGACTGCAATGGCCGAGTTCACCGCGCATACGAGTTGCATGTCAGACCTCCGTGGGTACACTCAAGTCAGGTTCGGGAGTCACGTCAGTCGCTGGAGACAGTGACACCGCGGAGCGGACGACGTCCCGGGCCTTCGTCTATTCAAGGCCTGCCGCAGCACTCGCGTAGCCAATCACGCCGAGGTTGCGGGTTCATCTTGACTCACACAGTCGCTGGCGTCCGTCACAGACTCGGACGCCCCACAACTGACGACATCGCCCTCCCATTTCTTGCAAACAGTCTCCACCGGCGGCCGAGGCACTGATCCAGCAGTCCAGTATCTCCAGAAGCGGGGATCCCTGCTTCGCGGCAATGGCTCGGCCTCTCGCATGCGCACCAGCGCCGGAGCACGGACACATTCGCCGAGAACCAGTGCGGTTTGAGGCGCAAGTGCAGGGAGCTGACCGAGCAGATCCCCATAGATCGCTGGTACAACCTCACGGAAGTAGCGTAGATCCTCGGGGTTCTGAAGACGGTGGACAATGAAGCTGCTGCACTGAGATAGCACCGTCTTGGATAGCTCGCTCGGTCTTTGCGACGCGACGACCAAACTCAGACCGAACTTTCGACCCTCTCTGGCGATACGCTCGAACACCGTGCGCGCTATCGGCTCAACGTCATCCGAAACGCGCTGACCGATGTAGTTCTGGGCCTCGTCGAGAACCAGGACTATCGGCAGGCTGCCACGAAGTGCTGGGTCTTCTTCTCCCAGTCGCTGCAGGAACTCCAAGATGAGTCGGCCGAGCAACGCCGTGACGTTCTCGAGGATCTCAGAGGCAAGCAAGCTCAGATCGAGGATCACCACGCTGCTGGACCCCGCTGTGGATCTCTGGCGGTCGTAGAACGGCAGGCTTCCCGCAGGACAGTCAGCAGCGGAGGTGTAGTCATCAGGTGCAGTGTCTGGGGCGGATGCGAGCCCGATGACATCGCGCATGAAGGTCGCAAGCGCACGCTTCACATTCGGTAGTCCGCAACCACGTGGCCCCAAGAGGAACTCGAATCGCGGATCAGCCAAGAGCCGGTCTATCCGGAGCAGCATCGTCCCGCAGTAATCGCGCGCTCTTGCGCCGCCGGATTCCTGGCGCCGTAATACCTGCTCGAGGTCAACTGCGCGGAAGCGATGCCTGTCGAAGAACGAAGGAGAGTCCGCCGAGATTCCCAGTGGCACGGCAGCAGTCTTATCGCCCAGCTGCATGAGTCCGTCGATAACCTCCTGGGCTGCTGAGGTTATGGATGCACGAGCATCGGCGGGGAGGACTTTCGGATAAGTGCCATGAGTGCCACTATCGATGTGCTGCTCCGCGATGTCCTTGATAGCATCACAGCGAGCCTCGACCTCCTTCTTGCCGACTCCGCAGGCTTCAATCGACGCCCAGGCACTGTCAAAACCACCTTCTGCGATGCGTGCCTTGAGACCCACCGCAAGGTCCCTTACGTCTTTGGAGGTCTTCTCGTCTGAGGACGCCCTGACTACGATTCGATTCAGCTCCTGAAGAATCCCTTCGCGCAGAATCACACTAGACTGCACGCCTTCCGCGGTGTTTCTCGCCAGACGAAGTGCCTCAAGCAACACGGGCCGCTGTACACCCTCTCGCGCTCGAAACAACCTGGCGAAGTCCTCTGAGTTGAGGAACCAGTAAGGAACCACGAGGTGCTCACCATCACGCTGGTCAGAGGGCACGTAGAGCGACTTCCAGCGTCCGGCGTCCTGCCAGCCCTCGCCGACCTGCTTCTGGAAGGCATCTCGGTACTCCCCATTTGTGTCCAGGATGACGAAGTGAGCGCGCTTGACACGTTCGTCGCCGAGAATGGCCTGAATGATTGTGGCGACAGTGCATGACTTGCCCGAGCCGGTGCTACCCAGGACGGCGAGGTGTTTGCCGAGCATCGCGTCGGGGTCGACGCGCACAGCATGTCCCTCGAGCACCGCCGACTCGCCAATCTCTACGCAGAACCCGGGACTGGCCCCATCGCCGCCAGCCGCGACGTCGAACATGGCACCGGTGTCATCACGTGCCGCCAGCAGCACAGGATTGTCCAGAATCGGGAATGTGGCGATGCCCTGCTTGAACCGGCCAGCCTCGATTGAGCCGATAAGGGTTGCCTTCATGATGCGACGCGCCGACGGAAGGGTGACCATCGTGCGGTCTGCCCTCAGCTCGGCTTCCTCAGTCAGAGAGACTCGCGTGACCATTGCCACGAGTCTTCGGGCACCTACCGGCATCACGACATACGAATTGATGCGCCCGATCTCCTCCACACCTTCGAAGGTCGACCGGCTGAACGACTTCAGGTCCTCGTTCAGCTCGATCGTCACCTGAGCCGTGTCAACGGCGACTACCCGCCCGATCTCGAAGTCGCTACGCATCAGAATCACCCTCGTGTTCGTTCTTGGGCGTCGAGCTGACGGCCCCAAGAGCACGCCACGTCTCGTGGACCTTGGCCTGAATCTCGTCCTCCCTCAAGTCGGGCAGCGCGTGGCGCACGAAGCCCGCAAAGGTGCCCAGCGTCATGCCCGAGAGAATCCCAACCCGGGAGTCATCGAGTTCGCGAAGCTGAATGGCGAAGTCACTGCCGGGACTCGGATCGACGATCACGAGCGTGAAGCTCGGGACGGCGAGCGCTTGACGGATGATGGCGTTCACGTGCTCGTCCCCGAACCCATAGCCGATGACGAACAGGGTAGACTGAGGCCGCACTACGGAAGCAGCGAAGCGGCGGAAGAGTTCGGCGTATGGCATGCCTAGAACCTCGCCGAACTTCGATGGAGTTGGGTAGATGAGCGGGCATTCGGACTTGGGCTCTGGCCAGGCAGCGACGCCGTACGGATTGTCGAGCCCGGGCTCCTCGGAGCTCCACGTCAGCGAGCCATGCAGTTTGTAGAGATGCAGCACGCGGTCGTATCTATGAACGCGACCCTCAGTGGTCTGCGCAGGGAAGTACAGATCCTGGTCGTACGTCTCTGGACGAAACACTCGCTTCAGCGTGCCGTTGAAGCCATCGACTAGGACAACTCCTTCAGCATCAGCAGCCTGCTCAAGGAGCGTGTCGTAGTTCAGAGTGAAGATACACGCCCGTCTCAAGTTCAATGGGCGAGTAAGCACTTTGCGGCAGAACATCCGAAAGGCATGAAGACCACGCTCCTTGCCCTCGACTGGAAGACGCACGGTGTCGGCAAGCGTTTTCGTTGCGTACCTAATCGCCTTCTGCAGATCGTCGGCCGTCGCCTCGAAGTCGACATGATCAGTGGCCACACGCAGAGCGCTACTTCCGGGATGTCCAAGTGCACTGCGCCAACGATAGAGCTGGCTCACGACCCCCTCGTAGTTCGCCTGCAGCGGTGCTGCATCATTGAAGTTGGCTTGGCGCTGAGCTACCGCATCCGCGTCCGTCGGCGCACTTGCGCCGCCAGCCGAGACTTCTTTGACGGCGCGGTAGAAGAGCAGCAGCCAATCGTCGACCTGAGGCGGCTCCACACCCTGCACTCCCGTATCCAGCAGTCGGTCCTCGATCTCCTTTGGAACCGACCCGAAGAGCACGCCGCCGCAATCCTTTGACACCCCTGCTCCGAAAAGGAAGGACACTGCATCTGTCTTCAGCAGCGTCCCGATGCGAACTTGGAGCCTCCTGAGCTCCTGGGTCCAGTCGTCATCCAGCGCCCGCAGCTGTTCTTCGTCAAGCTCCCCTTGATAGCGCTCGCGTACCCTCTGCAGTTGGTCTGTGCCACCAACGACGAAGAGCGCATCCTTGAACCCGGCAGCCGGCTGATTACCGTCACTATGTTCCGTCATGACAGAGCCCCCTCAGAGAGTTGCCGATAGGCCGACATCACCACAGCGCCTCCTGCCCGCCCTCGTCCAACAGCGTCTCGCGAGGCTCCTCCACCCGCCCCGGCTCCTCGCCGCGCTCGCGAGCTGCGATCTCATCAAGCAGCTCGCGGTAGCCCTGCTCGCCGAGCAGGTTGCGCGCGTGCAGGTGGCACTCGCGCCACGACTCCTCCGCGCTCTGCGCGAGCTGCCAGTCGTAGAAGCGCGGGCCCAGCCGGCTCGCGACCGGCTGGGGGTGCTTGGCGCGCTCGTCGTGGCCGAGGCCGTAGTCGGCGAGCCGAAGCGTCTCTGGCAGCATCCAGCCCTCGCCGTGGTTCTGCGACAGGAACGCCTCGATGCCGGCGTCGCGGTCGCCGCCGCATTCGCGGATCTTGTCCTCGAG
>Ga0209614_1001835_pt1 | contig 14974 bp, 11 predicted proteins | sample BlaSprsedimmetaG_FD_185484 | JGI IMG/M metagenome (GOLD analysis project Ga0209614, IMG submission 185484) | Hot spring sediment bacterial and archeal communities from California, USA to study Microbial Dark Matter (Phase II) - Blank Spring... ... | reverse complement strand
TTCCATGGATGTGGATAATTATGGGTGTAATTCTTTGCTTTATTGTAGGGATTGTTTCCGGTTATTATCCTGCCCAAAAAGCCGCAAACCTCGATCCGATTGAATCGTTGAGGTACGAATAATTACGAAAAAGCCAGCCCTTCACAGAACCGACTTTCATATTTTAGTATTTACTTTTCTCTCTTTCTCCCTCTCCTTAGGAGAGGGCCGGGGAGAGGCTTCCTATTCTTTATACGCCTCAATCAAAATCTCCAGGATTTTCTTTCCGGCAGCAGCCACGCTGGTTCCCGGACCGAAAATGGCCACAGCGCCTGCATCGTAAAGGTACTGGTAATCCTGTGCAGGAATTACCCCGCCCACGATAACCATAATGTCGTCGCGGCCCAGTTTTTTCAGCTCTTCGATAACAGCGGGCACCAGTGTTTTATGCCCTGCTGCCAGCGACGAAACGCCCAGCACATGCACATCGTTTTCAACGGCCTGTTTGGCGGCCTCTTCCGGGGTTTGGAACAGCGGCCCCACATCCACGTCGAAGCCGAGGTCGGCATAGCCGGTAGCCACCACTTTGGCGCCGCGGTCGTGACCGTCCTGGCCCATTTTGGCTACCATAATGCGCGGCTGGCGGCCCTGCAGTTCGGCAAATTTTTGGGCCAGTTCCTGCGCTTCCTGAAATTCCGATTTGTTTTTTGCTTCCGATTTATACACGCCTTCAATTGTTCTAATTACTGCTTTGTATCGTCCTGCCACCTTTTCGCAGGCATCTGAAATCTCACCCAAAGATGCACGTTTTTTTGCTGCATCAATGGCCAGTTCCAGTAAATTTCCTTTTCCTGTTTCGGTGGCTTTGGTAATGGCTGCCAGTGCGGATTGAACTTCTTCCTCGTTGCGTTCGGCCCGCAGTTTTTCCAGCCGTTCAATTTGCGAGAGGCGCACTGCTGTATTGTCGATGTCGAGAATGTCGATGGGGTCTTCTTTTTCGAGTCGGTATTTGTTAATCCCGACAATGGTTTGCGAACCTCCGTCGATTCTTCCCTGCGCACGCGCCGCTGCTTCTTCAATGCGCATTTTCGGCACGCCGGTTTCGATGGCTTTGGCCATTCCGCCCAGTTTTTCCACTTCCTGAATGAGCTCCCAGCCTTTTCGTGCCAAGTCATTTGTAAGTGATTCCACATAGTACGAACCGGCCCACGGGTCGAGCGAACGGCAGATTTCAGTTTCCATTTGCAGATGCAACTGCGTGTTGCGGGCAATTCGTGCCGAGAAGTCGGTGGGGAGCGCAATGGCTTCGTCCAGCGCGTTGGTGTGCAAGCTCTGGGTGTGACCAAGCACAGCGGCCATCGCTTCAATGGCAGTGCGTCCCACGTTGTTAAAGGGGTCCTGCTCGGTAAGTGACCAGCCCGAAGTTTGCGAGTGCGTACGCAAGGCCATCGATTTTTCATTTTTCGGACTGAATTCTTTTACAATTTTAGCCCATAACATTCGTGCAGCGCGCATTTTGGCAATCTCCATAAAATGGTTCATGCCTATTGCCCAGAAAAACGAGAGCCGCGGTGCAAATGCGTCGATGTCGAGGCCGGCTTTGATTCCGGTGCGCAGGTAATCCAGTCCGTCGGCCAGCGTGTAAGCCATTTCAATGTCGGCAGTGGCGCCGGCTTCCTGCATGTGGTAGCCCGAAATGGAAATGGAGTTGAACTTCGGCATGTGCCGTGAAGTGAATTCGAAAATGTCGGCAATGATTTTCATGGAGAACTCCGGCGGGTAAATGTAGGTGTTCCGTACCATAAATTCTTTCAGGATATCGTTCTGGATGGTTCCCGAAAGTTGCTCCAGCGTAGCGCCCTGCTCAAGGCCGGTAACAATGTAAAAAGCCATTACGGGCAGCACGGCGCCGTTCATGGTCATGGAAACCGACATTTTATCCAGCGGAATTTCGTCGAACAAAATTTTCATGTCGAGGATGGAGTCGATGGCCACACCGGCTTTTCCCACGTCGCCCACCACACGCGGGTGGTCGGAGTCGTAACCGCGGTGCGTAGCCAGGTCGAATGCCACCGACAATCCTTTCTGGCCGGCAGCCAGGTTTCGGCGGTAAAACGCGTTCGATTCCTCAGCGGTAGAAAACCCCGCATACTGGCGGATGGTCCACGGGCGCATGGCATACATGGCCGAGTAGGGCCCCCGCAGAAACGGCGGCAATCCGGCAGCATAATCCAGGTGCTCCAAACCTTCCAAATCTTCTTTGGTGTAAACCGGTTTTACCGGAATCTGCTCCGGTGTCAGCCAGTTCTTTGTATTGTCTGTAATACTTCTGGGAGTTTGTTTTGCCCGGAAATTTTTTATGTTGATATTTTTGAAATCAGGTTTCATTTTTTTTGTTTTAACACGAAGACACAAAGACACAAAGGTTAAAAATAACCGTTTATTTTGCGTTTAATGCCTTGCTTGATTAACGGAACATTAAAATTAATAAGATATCCTAATTTGATGTTTGCCAATTTCATATAAGTAAGCAACTGAACTTCATGAACCGGCAATAAAAATTCAACTGCTTTTAATTCAATTATGATGGATTTTTCAACAAGTAAATCAATATAAAAGTCTTTATGAACAGGTTTTCCTTTGTAAAAAACAGGGATTTGCACCTGTCTTTCAGCCAGCATATTGCGACTTATCAATTCTTCGTAAAGACAAATTTCATAAACCGATTCAAGCAAACCAGGACCAAGTTCAGTATGTACTTCAAATGCTGAATGAACAATTTGTTTCCCAATTTTTTCTATTTCGACTTTTGAAAACATCTTCGTGTCCTTGTGCCTTTGTGTTTAAATCCTTAATTTTTCCTGATACGCTTTCAGCTCTTCCAGAATATTGCTTTTTATGTGAATGAAATTGGTAATTCCTTTAGCTTCCAGCTCTGGTTTGCATGGGGGCGCACCGGCAATAACCAGGATTTCCTTATCGAGCAATTGGGCTACCTGCGGCGCCAGTTCGGCATATTCTTCGTCGGAGCTGCACAAAACAACGATGTCGGCGTTTTTTGCTTTGGCTGCTTCCACACCGGTAATAACCGAGCTGAACCCGTTGTTGTCGATGACTTCGAAACCGGCCACGGCAAAAAAGTTGGTGCTGAACTGTGCCCGCGCTTTGCGGAAAGTAAGATTTCCCATGGGAAGCATAAATACAACAGGACGTTTGTTGTTTTTTGAATACACATCGGTTTTGTAACGCAATGCTTCAAACGGCTGGGCAGCACGGTAAGGTTTCAGTGTTTCCACTTCTGCGTCCTCTTCGGTGAGGTCGCTGGCTTTGAATACCCATTCAGGGAATTCCTCTTTGGCTGTTTCCGAAAAATTGGGAAACTGATTTACGCCCAACAGGTTTTCGCGACGAAGCGCCACGTTGGTGTCGCGTTTGGCTGCCATCGTTTTAATTTCATTCTGAATGAATCCGTCCTTAAATGCCTGCACAAAACCGCCTTTGTCCTGCACCTGCAGGAACAAGTTCCAGGCATGCTCTGCCAGTGAGGCGGTGAGGTTTTCGATGTAGTATGAACCGGCGCCGGGGTCGGTAATTTTATCGAGGTGCGCCTCTTCCTTCAGTAAAATCTGCTGGTTGCGGGCAATGCGTTCCGAAAATTCTGTGGTGTCGCCAAAAATGGCATTAAACGGCAGCACGGTAATGGAATCGGCGCCTCCCAGCACAGCCGACATGGCTTCGGTTTGGGTGCGCAGCATGTTCACGTAGGGATCGTAAAATGTTTTGTTGTAACTGTTGGTTTCGCTGTGGGCAATCAGTTTGGCCGATTCGTCGTTTTTCGGGTCGAACGCTTTTACAATCTGGGCCCAAACCAACCGGGCAGCCCGCAGCTTGGCAATTTCCATAAAATAGTTGTTGCCAATGCCAAAGTTGAATTTGATGTTTTGGGCCACTTCGTCGATGTTTAAACCGGCTTCGGTGAGGCGGGTCAGGTATTCCACACCCTGTGCCAGCGCAAAGGCCAGCTCCTGAACGATGGATGCGCCGCTGTTGGCAAAAAACTTTCCGTGAACGCCAATCACCCTGAATTGCGGCAATTCCGAAGTTTTTTCGATGGCTTCTTTCAGTTCATCAAAAGCGCTGGGTTTCATTTTGCCTTTCAGCCCGAACGAACCAATGGGGTCAATCGGCGCCGAACCAATGATTTTGTTTTTGTCTTCGTTTCCTGCCAGAACATATTCGGTAAACGGTAGGGCGCAGTTGCAGTTGTCGCACGGACAAACAAAATTGATTTCTGCAGCTTCCAGACAAATATCTTTCAGAAGCATTGCCAAATCGTCTTTGGTGATTTTTGTGTTGCAATCGAAATAAAATCCCAGAGAGTTGACCCCTTTGCCCAGAATGTTCAGCGCCTTTTTGTTGGCTTCGGCAAAATCCTTTACAAAAATATCCTGCCGGATGAACCAGTCGTTGCCGGATTTTTTATTTCCGCGCACAAACGGAAATTCCCCGGGAAGTGCATTCAGGTAATCGAGACCTTCGAGGTTTTCGCGACGGTAGTATGGTTTTACGTTAATCCCCTCGTACGTTCTCCAAACCAGCGCCCTTTCATAATCTTTGCCTTTTAAATCGGCATTTATTCTGGCTTCCCACGCTTCGGTTGAAACAGGCGGGAAATCAGAAAAAAGTTTTTGGTCTTTATCTGCCATGTTGAAAATTGTTTTAAAATCGGGGGGCAAAATTAGCCTATTTAAGAGATTGAACCTTAGAAATCAGCCGGTTTTTAGGAAATATTAAGAAAAATCATGTTTTTGGAGCGGATATGTAAAGTTATTCTTACCTGATTTCATTTTTGTCTCCAATCAAGCGCTTTTTTTTGTAATTCAATGGAGGACATTTTAATATCTTTCAAACCTCCGGCCCAATCCTGACGAAGTTTTCCAGGTTTACGAATAACTCGTTTATTTACCAGATAATCCAAATAACGGTCGAGTTCTTCAATTAATCCGGGAGTCAATTGGTTAATTTTCGATTCTATGTCTCTCATTGTTCTCATACTACAAAGGTAGTTAATTTAGTTTTTCTGAAAAAACCAAAAAACAGTGTTTTTCGTATTGGCCAATATTAAATTTCACTTGTACTATAAAATGTTGATGGATTTACAAATACTGAATCAGCATATTGTTAATTAACAAATTTTAACTTTTATTATAAATTACAATAAATCAATATTTTAAAAAAATAAAATACATTTTTGTAAAATTATTTTGAATTAAAAATAAACAAAAATGCTGTTTAATCTATTATATGTTTGTGTTCAACAAAATGAAAACAAAAATTAATTCAGAAACAGAAAACAAGAAACAAATTGAAAATTTAAAATTAAACAAGATGAAAACAAAAATGAGAAACATCGCAATGGCAGTGGTACTTACAGTTGGAGCAACTGCAGTAACTGCTTCAGAATTCAACAATGCAGAATTGGTATTGAATACCGCAGAAAAATCAATGGCTATGGAAAGCTGGATGCTGGATACCGGCCTTTTTGGCGCTGACGATTCGAACAGTGCCAGCTCAACAGTAGTAGAAATTGCAGTGAATAATCCCGATTTCTCCATTCTGGTGGAGGCCGTATCCAAAGCCGGTTTGGTTGATGCGCTAAGTGCAGAGGGACCGTTTACGGTTTTTGCACCCACCAATGATGCGTTTAAAAACCTGTTCAGCCAGTTGGGTGTTTCAGGGGTAAACGACCTCACCGCCGAACAACTTACTCCGATTCTGACCTACCATGTGGTTTCCGGAAAAGTGATGTCACCCGATTTGTCGAACACTTCGGTGGCCACGTTGAACGGGCAGAAAATTAAAATTGACCTTTCATCGGGAGTAAAAATCAACGACAGTAAAGTGGTAGCTGCCGACATCGAAGGCAAAAACGGCGTCATTCATGTAATTGACAGCGTGTTGCTGCCTGAATAATTATAAAAGTCATAGCATCACTTTAAGTGATACTATGACCCTTTGAAAAATACGCCATGAAAAATGTACCGGCTTCGTAAGGGGCCGGTAATTTTTTTTACAGATTATTCGATTTTGGGAAAAAGTAATCAATAATTTTCTGGTAATTATCCTGAGCGCTCAGGCAGGTATCAATTAAATAACCTTTCACTTTCGGGTATTCTGCCAACCCTCTGTAATAGAAAATGATAGATGCCTCCTTTCAGACCGCTCTGTTTTTCTTCCCGTAAAACCGATAGAAGATTCATATTTGTTCACTTTTAATCCTGTTTCAAAGGTATGATTTTTCCGGTATTTAAAAAGGTATCAATCCGGGTTGTATTTTGAAAAGAATAATTCGAGATTCATTCTTTCACCACCTGTAGATAAACGAAACCGCGTTTAAAATTTCCAAATCGGGTATTCTAGTTTCAGGAAAATTTCCCGGTGTCTTACCGTAACTCCGGAAGAGCTGGTTTCACTGGTTTTAATTCTTTTGTCGATGTCGCTAAATCCTCTGCTATACTGAATTGATATGCTCAAATCATTTAGTTTATAACCTGCACCGGCCTGCCAGTTGTATTCCGGTATTTTCTGTTTCGAAAAAGTAGAAACTCCGTCATAATATCCTGTTATTTGTCGAACCAGGGTTGCGCCCGCAGTTAAATAAAAATTCCGCCAGATGCCTTGTCGGATATTTAACGGAATATTGACCGATTGCCATTTCACATCTAAATTTTCACCTGAAAATAAATCTTTCTTATCCGGGCTAAGGTGGGCATACTCAACTCCTAAAATGACCCCCGAACTTTTAAAAAAATTGTAGCCCAGCGAAATTCCTGCTGCCGGAGAGAAGGCATTGCTTACGAAAAGGTCTGCCGGATGTCTTTCTGTATTAGCCGGGAAATAAAACCCCAGCTTTGTACTAACATTCAGTTGAAATCCTTGCTGTCCATGTGCAATAATACAGGTTGCTAAAATAAAAATTGCCAATACCAGTTTTTTCATAATCATTTCACTTATTTTTAAAAAGTATATTTAAATCCAACCGAAGGAATTAGCGGAAACACTGAAACCTGTTTTACTTTTCCATCTTTTTTGTAATAATACCAAGGGTTCATCCGGTTATACACATTGTACACCGAAAAAGACCAGGTTATACTTTTGCTTTCAGTTTTTTTCTTTATGATATTATACCCCAAATCAAGGTGATGAAATGCAGGCATTTTGAAGTTGTTGGGATTACTGTAGGTAAACCGTCTGTTTTGCCAGGCTATGGGATGGTCGGCAAAATCGGTTCCGGGTAAAAGCATTCCTTCAATTTCAGTGTCGGGCATGCTGAGGTTGTTGCCCGACTGCAATGTAAAACCAACTGAAATTGAGCGGGATTTATTATAAAGCTTATTCAGCATATATTCAGCCAAAACGGAAATATCGTAACGGCGGTCGTATTTAAACGGAAACCAGTTGCCCCGGTTCAGTGCATCAAATTTGCGATCAGACCGCGACAATGTGTAAGAAAAAATACCGGTTAACCTGCCTTTTTGCTTCTCTGTTAAGAACTCTACTCCAAAAGCTTTTCCTTCTCCAACCAATACATTTTCTTCCCAACCCGATTCTTTGGGATTTAAAAAAGCAACCCCTTCGTCGAAACGTATCACGTGGTTCATTTTTTTATAATACCCCTCTACTCCAAAAATAAAGTTCTGTCCGGGTTCGTATGCTATCCCTAAAGTAACCTGACTTGACAGTTGTGGCCCAATTCTATCGGTAGAGGCTACCCATAAATCGGTAGGCATTCCCAACGACGAATTGGTAAGCAGGTGCATGTTTTGTGCCATTTGGGTATAAGAAGTACTTACCGAAAATGATGGCGTAACATGCAGGTTTGCAGCAAAACGCGGCTGAAAATGAATATAGCTTTTTTTCCCGGTAAAATATCCGGAAACCCGGCTGCCGATGTTCAACCCCAGCCGCCCAAAACTGAACGCATTCTCCATGTATATTTCTGCCTGCCGGGCATTTGAGCTGTTTTGCTCGTTAAATGAAACATCTGAATTTTCGCTTTTTAATTGAATAATATTAGGGTTGAATGTAAGGTGCGAAACTTTTGTCCCAAACCGTAAGGTGTATTGTGGCTGAATATAATAATCGAAATCTGCTTTTAAACTCATATCATCTAACCGGGTTGTGGTTTTAAACAGGGTGTGGGTATCTTCAGATTCTGCCTTTCCTGTTTGCTGGTGATTGAACCGACTGTAATAAAGAGCCAGGTTGGAAAACAGTTTGGGTGAAAACATTTTGTTCCACCGGAGTACCGTGGTAAAATTTCCCCAGTTGTAGTTGTACGAAGACTTATCGGTTTTGCTTTCCCTGGTGTTATGGAATAATTTATCGGTGCCGGTATAAAAACTGAGGTAAAGCCGGTTTCCCGGATTTAATTTCCAGTTAGCTTTCGCATTTAAATCGTAAAAATAGTAACCAAAGTTATAGTTATCTCCATTTAGTTTTTGAAATGCCACCATTGGAAGGTCAAAAAATGTGCGGCGCAATGAGACAATAAATGCTGATGTATCAGTTTTAATCGGCGATTCATAAGTTATCCGTCCTGCAACCGGGCTGATGGAAAACACTCCATGGCTTTCTTTCATGTTTCCTTCTTTCATGGTAACATCGAGCACCGACGAAAGCCGGCCTCCATAGCGGGCAGGTATGCCCCCTTTTATTAGCTCGGCGCTTTTTATGGCATCTGTATTAAAAACAGAAAAAAAACCCATTAGATGGTTCACATTGTAAACGGGGACACCGTCCAGTAAAATCAGGTTTTGGTCGGCGCTTCCCCCGCGCACATTATATCCGGCTGTGTTTTCTGCTCCCTGCTTAATTCCGGGCATAAACTGCAGGGTTTTTAATATGTCACGTTCTCCCAGTATTACCGGGGCCGATTCCACCATTTGCATGTCCACCTGTTGACGGTTCAGTACCGAAAGTTCAGGATTTCCCCGCAATTGCCGCTGTGCACTTATTTTTATTTCATCTATTTCAATTCCATGCTGAAGGGAAATGTTAACTAAAGTGTCGTTTTTTAATTCAAGGTTTACGGTGTGTTCCCTGAATCCGACAAACCTAAATGAAAGATTACATAAACCCTCCTTTTCGGTTAAGCTAAAAAAACCATAGGTATTTGTTGCCGTACCTTTGCCGGTGCTTTTATTGTAAACCGTTGCGCCCGCAAGCCGCTCACCGCTGCCGGCATCGGTTATATACCCTGAGATGGTATATTTGGATTGTCCGCTGAGCCATAAAGGAAAAATAAAAAAAGAAAATATAATTATTCGTTTCATGGGTTGAAAAAAGGGTTACAAAACAATTGTTGAGATGGCACAGGCGCCAAAAATGCCAAAACCGTTTTCTATGTTGGAATAAATTTGAACAGGTTCGCTAAACGGGAGGTCGGCTTCTTCGTTCAATCTGTAAAGGATGCTGGTTTTTATGTATTTATCGTAATGTTCGCTCGCATTTAAAATATGTTTGGCTCTGTATTGATTTGTCGGAACCAAATCAGGAATTATAAAATCGAGCACCAGTCCATCATATCCTTCGTCTGACAGGCGTATTTGATAATAATGCATAAAACCGTATTTTTCTTCAGTCTCATACCTGCGGTTAAAGGTGTCGGCAAACGGGGCGTTAAGCACAACACCTCCGCCACCTCCTCCTTTAACACCGTTTACAATACCGGTAGAATACAGCCAGTAGTTGTCTTTTCCCTGCTTGTCGTGTATCTGAACATTCAGGTTGTATCTCAATAAATTGTACTCGTCGTAACCTACAGTATCTTTTGACCAGGTGATTTCAGGTTTGTTTGGTACAACTGTGGAAGCCGATACCTTTCCGTATTCTTCCGAATCAACGGTAATTCGATACATTTTCCCGGCAACAGGAACCTTGTTGAGTTTATATTTGCCATCCCCTTTGTTTGAAAACTGGCCGAATAAATTCCCGTCTTCATATAAAAGAATTTTCGCATCGCTAATAGTTTTTATTTCGTTAATGGTATCCATTTTTTTTGACAGGGAAAGACTGGCTGTGATAACGGTTGAATCAGGATTTAAAATACAATTCAGACAAAGCCTGGGTTCATGCTCAAAACTAAAAAATACCTCTTCTTCGCAGGAAAGAAAAATTGCGGAAATTAGTAAAACAATATAAAAGGGTTTAAACTTCATTACTAATGCTTGTTAATGTAAAATAAATTCTGCAACCCGTCCCGAAAACCTCCGGGTACAAAGGGCCGGGTTGCTTTTAGCCCTTGAAATATGTAGTGTTGCCATGCAACTATTGTTTTTTCAGCCTCTGCCCAAAAAATGCCATCTACTTTAAAACATTCTCTCTCTATAAAAAACTGCGTTTCTGGCGCGATTGGACAAATGTAAAAAAAAACGGATTTTGCAAAACTTTTGTCATCTCTTTGGACATTTTACCACCTGTACGTAAACGACACCGATGGAATTATTGGGAAAAGCGAAACCTGCTTTACCTGGTCTCCGCTTTTGTAATAATACCAGGGGTTCATTCGGTTATAAATATTATAAACTGAAAAAGACCACGTGATACTTTTATTGTCGGTTTTTTGTTTCACAATGTTGTAGCCAATATCAAGGTGATGAAAAGTTGGCATTTTAAAGTTATTCGGATGGTCGTACGTATATCTTATTGTTTCCCAGGATTTGTTGTAAGTGGCATAATCGCGGCCCGGCAACAATATTCCCTGGGTTTGTATGTCGGGGATACTCAGGTTATTGCCTGATTGTAATGTAAATCCAATAGAAATAGAACGGGTGGTTTTATAGCTTTCATTGAATTTGTATTCAGCGAGAACAGAAACATCATGTCGCCGGTCGTATTTAAAGGGAAACCAGTTTCCGTGGTTCAATTCACTGAATTTTCGATCGGACCACGACAGGGTGTAAGAAAACATTCCCGTTATACGGCCTGTTTCTTTTTGGGTTAAAAATTCAACCCCGTAAGCTTTGCCTTCGCCCACCAGCACGTTTTCTTCCCAGTTCGATTCTTTTGAATTCAAAAAGGCAACGCCTTCATCAAAACGGACTACGTCGTCCATCCATTTGTAATATCCTTCCAACCCAAACGACAAACTGTTTCCTGCTTGCGATGAAATACCAAAGGTTGCCTGTCTGGCTTTTTGCGGAGCAATGTTTTTGGTTGACGCCACCCATAAATCGGTTGGCATACCGAGCGAAGAATTGGTTAGCAGATGCAGGTGTTGCGACATCTCGTTATATGATGCATTTAATGAAAGCATCGGATGGATTTGCAAAGCGGCTGAAACACGCGGTTGAAAATTGATATAGCTTTTGTTTTGTGTTGAATACCTGGAAAGCCTGCCACCAAGATTAATTTTTAGTAAATCGAAATCCAATGCATTTTCAACATACACATTAAATTCATTGGCGGTAAAATGGTTATCGGTGTTAAAACGTACATCCGATTCGATGGTTTTCACCTGTATAATATTTGGATTAAAGACCATGTGCGACAATTTTCCGCCAAAACGGAGCGTATATTTTGGATGGATATAATAATCGAAATCGATTTTAAAACTAATATCCTCCATCTCGGAATTGGTTTTAAACAGGACATTTAAGTCCTGTTCTCCCGATTGACTAAATTGCTCATGCTGAAACCTGCTGTAATAAACTGAAAAATTGGAAAACATTTTTGGTGAAAACACTTTATTCCAACGCAATACCGACGTAATATTTCCCCAGTTGTAATCATACTTCGATTTATTGTTGCCCTCATGTGTATTGGAGAACTGGCTGTCTTTTCCGGTGTATAAGCTCAGATAGACCCGGTTTTTAGGATTGATTATCCAATTTGCTTTGGCGTTAAAATCGTAAAAGGAATATCCGTAGGTTCCATTCTGCCCGCTTAATTTTTGGACCGCTCTCACCGGCAAATCCAGAAATGTTCGCCGGAGTGAAACAATATAAGCAGCCGTATCTTTTTTAATGGGCGCTTCCCAGGTAAGCCTTCCTGAAATTGGGCTTATGGAAAACACACCGCTGCTTTTTTTCAGGTTGCCTTCTTTCATCGATATGTCCAGCACCGATGAAAGTCGTCCGCCGTAACGCGCAGGAATTCCGCCTTTAATTAAATTGACATTTTTGATGGCATCGGAATTAAATACCGAGAAGAAACCAAGCAAGTGGTTAACGTTGTAAACCGGTACCCCATCGAGTAAAATCAGGTTTTGGTCGGCGCTCCCTCCACGAACATTGAATGAAGCTGTATTCTCGCTTCCCTGCTTGATGCCGGGTAAAAATTGAATGGTTTTCAACACATCCCGTTCACCGAGAATAACCGGCGCCGATTCAATCATTTGCATTGTAATTTCCGGCTGGCTCAGTTTTGATAACTCCGGATTTTTTTGATTCAGTCTGCGGGCAGTCACCTGTATTTCCTCCAGGCTGATGCCTTTTTCGAGGGGAATTGTTAAAAAAGTATCGGCATTCAATTCAAGTCTTTTTCTCGTGGTTTTATAACCTACAAAACTGAAATTTAACTCCAAAGGCCCGCCCGGCTGTGTAAGGCTGAAAAATCCGTAATTATTGGAGGTTGTTCCAACTCCTGATTCCGGATTTATAATAGTAGCCCCTATTAAACGTTCACCACTTTTGCTGTCGGAAACATATCCTGAAATGGTATGGCTTGTTTGAGCATTTAGCCAAACCGCGGACAATAATAAAAGGACGGAAAGAAAAGATTTCATACTCAGAGTTTAAAAATAAATTGTTGTTATGGCGCACGATCCGAAAATTCCGTATCCGTTTTCGATGTTGGAATAGATTTGAACCGGCTCGAAAAAAGGCAATTCAGAAGTTTCTTTCATGCGGTTAAGTATGATCGTTTTCAAATGCTTATCGTAATGTTCACAGGCGTTCAAAAAATGTACAGCATCAGTATAGCTGTATTGGGTACCTTCAAAATAATCCGGAATTACAAACTCCATCGTTTTTCCGTCATAACCTTCATCGGATAAGCGAACACCGAGTGAAAGTATATAGCCATATTTGGCCTCAGGATCGGTAATCTTGTTGAACCCATCTAAAAAAGGGGCATTGATCTCTTTTCTTGCTCCACCATATCTTACTTCATTTACAACCCATGTATCATAAATCCAGTAATTGTCTGGTCCTGGCCTATCATTAATTTTAACATTCAGGTTAAAAGTTGCCCGGGTACTGTCGTATTCCAAATGCCCGGTAATTTCTTTAGTATATTCTATTTCAGGTCGGTTAGGGATCACTGTCACTGCAGAAACAGAACTATAACCTGTTGACTCCACTGTTATATTATACTTTTTACCTTCTCGTGGTTTTTTATCCAGTTTATAGTAGCCGCCCTCTGTTTCTTTTAGGATTCCAATTACCTGGTTCTCTTCATATAATGTAATAATTGCGCCATAAACAGGTTTTATCTTTTCCGGGCTATCCAAACTTTGCGATAAAGTCAGGGTTGCTGTAACCATTGAGTCAGGGTTTAAAATACAATTTAGATTAAGCTTTGGTTGATGCTCAAAGTTAAAACTAACTTCTTCCTCACAGGAAATTATGACTAGCGCAATCAGTAAATTAAAAAAATGTTTTCTCATTTATTGAGTGATTTTTAATTAGAAAGCAGAAGTTTAGTTTTTAAACTCCTGCTTTCAATATTATTTTTACCAACCCCAGCCGCTGGATGGATAAGTATAACCACCAGCAATGGTATAATTTTCAGGATTATTAATCCGGTAATAATCCTCATAATCAAATCCAAATCCTCTAAACGTAACTTTTGCTGCAAAATATACAAAACTTGGATAAGGCAAATAATTTTGAGGTATATAAGGTGTTATTTCAAAATGATTATGTAAATAAAAATTTACACTTGGTTTAACTTCTGCGCTAACATGATATCTACCATCCTGCACTTCAGAATAACCACTGACTTGAAACCTTACTTCCCTTATACTATATTGCGTTTTATAATTTACCCATCTACCCCAGGAAATCTTTTGGCCTCTTTGGTTCAAATAAACCAAAATACCATTTCTGTACCGGGTTGTATAGGGGTAATTAGGGTCGGTGTCACTAAGAATATATCTTTCATAATAAAGTTCATTTTTTAGCTTTCTATTCGATATATTTGGCTTTCTATGCCATTCATTATCATCCCCCTTGGGATCATCTTCTGGAAATGAATGGATACTGGATGTTTCTTTGTTAATTATGGTTGACTTTAGTTTTGGCATTGTAATAACCATTTCATCATTCATGTATGCACTAAGATTCCTTAATTTATTCACATCACCATCCAAAATAGCAATTTGATTATCTTTAGTAAATTTCATGATTGTATTTCCTATTTTACAAATGCCTTTATTGTTCAAAACCGGCGTAAAATACTTTGTTGCATAAGGATAATCAATAGAACAATCATTTTCATCATTATCATTAAACAATAGTTTGTCTTTATTTCTTTTTTTAAAGGCTACAAAATCACTATAACTTTTTAAGTTTTCATACTCTTCAAAAAGCGCCTCAAATTCAGATCTTGCCGACTTAAAATCTATTTGATTCTCCCAAAGCTCGAACTCTTTTGGTGTCATTCCGTTAAACATCCGTATCACACTGTCCACTGCTTCCATATTTTTAAAAGCCAAATACCCGTTTTCTACATACACATCGGGTTGAACCACTTCCTGTGGTTGTACTTCTTCGTCCGTCAGTTGACGGTCGGTTAGTTCTTCTTTCTGGCATCCGTTAAAAACCGTTAACGCCACCAGCGCCATCATTAAAATACTAAACTTTTTCATACTTTTACAAAGTTTTAATGCAGGGGAGTGTCAGCTCCCCTTAGTTTAATAATAAATTCTGCAACCCGTCCCGAAAACCTTCGGGTACAAAGGGCCGGGTTGCTTTTTGCCCTTGAAATATGT
>Ga0209614_1001833_pt1 | contig 14988 bp, 13 predicted proteins | sample BlaSprsedimmetaG_FD_185484 | JGI IMG/M metagenome (GOLD analysis project Ga0209614, IMG submission 185484) | Hot spring sediment bacterial and archeal communities from California, USA to study Microbial Dark Matter (Phase II) - Blank Spring... ... | reverse complement strand
GAGAATAACGGAATGGCCTTTGGATTTGAATTTGCCGGCGAATATGGTAAATTGTTCCTTAGCGTTTTCAGAATTATTGCCGTTATTGCCATCGGTTGGTATCTTTTTCGTTTGGCCAGGCAAAAGGAAATCTCCTTCGGCTTTTTGGCAAGCATTGCCCTCATTTTTACGGGTGCCATTGGCAACATCATCGACAGTGCATTTTACGGAATGATTTTCAATCACAGCTACGGCCAGGTGGCCGAATTTTTACCCGAAGGAGGAGGTTATGAAACTTTTCTGCATGGCCAGGTGGTAGATATGTTCTATTTTCCCATTATCCAAACTACCTTACCCGAATGGCTCCCGTTTTGGGGTGGAAACGATTTTATTTTTTTCCGGCCGGTTTTTAACATTGCCGATTCATCAATAACAGTTGGAATATTTTCCATCCTGCTGTTTTACAGGAAACAGTTTAATACCTTTAAAAAAAAGGGGGAACCATCAGAAGATGAAGCAGAAGTTTTAGATACCGCTGCTGAAGAAACAGAAAAGGTGCCGGATGAGGCCTGAGTAAAAGAATTAGCCTTTTCTCCTTCATTTTATTTTACCTTTGTAACACGTGATTCAAATTTCAAACGTTATGAAGAACCAATTGGTTATTTACAATACATTAACGCGAAAAAAAGAGCTGTTTGAACCGCTGGTGGAAGGCAAGGTGGGTTTGTATGTTTGCGGGCCCACGGTTTACAGCGATTCGCACCTGGGGCATGCCCGCCCGAACATCACCTTCGATTTACTTTTCCGGTATCTAACCTTTCGGGGATACAAAGTGCGTTACGTGCGTAATATTACCGATGTAGGACATCTGGAAAATGAAGCCGAGGAATCAGGCGAAGACAAAATTTCGAAAAAAGCGCGGGTAGAACAACTGGAACCCATGGAAGTGGTGCAAAAATACATGAACACCTTCCATCAAAACATGCATCAATTAAACGTTTTACCGCCCAACATCGAACCGCGCGCATCGGGCCATATTATTGAACAACAACAACTTATTAATTCTATTCTGGAAAATGGCTACGCTTACGAAGTAAACGGATCGGTTTATTTCGATGTGGAAAAATACAACAAGAAGTACCAGTACGGCAAGCTTTCGGGCCGCAACCTGGATGATATAAAAACCAATACCCGCCAGTTAGAAGGCCAGGAGGAAAAGAAAAATCCGTTCGATTTTGCCTTGTGGAAAAAAGCCACACCGGAACACATCATGCGCTGGCCATCGAAATGGAGTGACGGTTACCCGGGCTGGCACCTTGAATGTTCTGCAATGAGCTCCAAATATCTTGGGGATGTTTTTGATATTCACGGCGGCGGAATGGATTTAACTTTTCCACACCATGAATGTGAAATTGCTCAATCAACAGCCAGCCAGGGAAAAGAGGCGGTCCGCTATTGGATGCACAACAATATGATTACCATTAACGGACAAAAAATGGCGCGTTCGCTGGGCAATTTTATCACCCTTGACCAACTTTTTTCAGGAAAACACGAGATGCTGGAAAAAGCTTATTCGCCCATGACCATCCGGTTTTTTATTTTGCAGGCACATTACCGCAGTACCATCGATTTTTCAAACGAAGCGCTGCAGGCTTCAGAAAAAGGCCTGGAACGCCTGTTTGCCGCATTAGAAGTCCTGGAAAAACTGCCCGTTTCAAAAGAATCGACCGTTGACGTTGCCGCCCTGAAAGAAAAATGCTTCGATGCACTGAACGATGATCTGAACAGCGCAGTAGCCATTGCGCATTTGTTCGACGGTGTGCGGATGATAAATTCCATAAAAGTCGGCCAGGAAAAAATAACCGATTCAGATTTGAAGAAGTTGAAATCATTTTTACACACCGTTGTGTTTGAAATTCTTGGGTTGAAAAATGAAACCGAAGTAGCACAGGGTGGAAGCAATGAAATTTTGAATAAGATTATTGATTTGGTGCTGAACCTTCGTCTGGAAGCAAAAACCCGCAAAGACTGGGCAACTGCCGATAAAATCCGCAACGAACTAAATGCACTGGGTGTGGAAATAAAAGACTCCAAAGAAGGATTTGAGTGGAGTTTGAAATAAAAAAAGCCTCTCCCGACCTCTCCAAAGGAGAGGAGTAAGATGGCTGCTTTAAGAAAATTTTATGCCATATTTCAAAAACTTGGAAAGCAAAATTGATAATAAGAGGATTTAAAAACTAATAATTTTAATCCCCCTTTTGGGGGAAAATAGGGGGCTTATTTATGTTTTCAGGAATAATTGAAGAATTTGGAACGGTAACCGCCATAGAAAAAGAGAAAGAAAATGTGCATTTCACACTTACCTGCTCGTTTGCCGGTGAGCTGAAAGTGGATCAGAGCCTTTCGCACAACGGGGTTTGTTTAACCGTGGTGGAGGTGAACAAAGAAGCCAAAACCTACAAAGTAACTGCAATCAAAGAAACATTGCTGAAATCGAACCTGGGGTTGCTTGAAGTGGGTTCGAAAGTTAACCTCGAACGCAGCATGCTGATGAATGGACGGCTGGACGGGCACATTGTACAGGGCCACGTGGACCAAACCGCTGTGTGCACCAAAGTGGAAGAAGCCGACGGAAGCTGGTATTATACGTTCGAATACGATTTCGATATTGAAAAAGCCCGGCAAGGTTACATGACCGTTGAAAAAGGTTCGGTTTCGGTAAACGGAGTGAGCCTTACGGTTGTAAATTCAAAAGACAATTCATTCCAGGTGGCCATCATTCCGTTCACTTACGAAGTAACCAACTTCCATACATTTGAAGAAGGAACCGTTGTGAATCTTGAATTCGATATCATCGGGAAATACCTGAGCAAGCTGAATACCTACGCAAAATAGCATTCACGTCATAGTATGACTCCAAGTCATGCTATGACTGTATAGTGCGCTCAAGTCATGCTATGACTGTGTAGCGTTTAATGCTATCCGGCATTTTCTGAAACAAAATCAAGCGATTCGTGTTTTGTTCATATAGATTTTGTAGTTTTAAAAAACTTTTTTATATGAATTATACAGCACTTATCACAGGCGCTTCGAAACGGGTAGGAAAAGCATTGGCAGAACATTTGGCTTCCAAAGGATGGAATATTGTCATTCATTTCAATTCTTCAGAAAAACCGGCGGAAGAGCTGGAAAATGAACTTCGCCAAAAATACCCCCAACAAAAATTTGCGAGGGTAAAAGCCAATCTGGCAAACGAAAGTGAAGTGGAACGGGTAATTCCGCTTGTGGTTTCTGAATTTGGCCCATTTCATTTACTGGTGAACAATGCTTCGGTTTTCAATCCGGGTTACCTGAAAGAAACAGATGCACAACTGTTTGACAGCCAGATGAACGTAAATCTGAAAGCGCCGTTTTTGCTGATGCGCAATTTTGCCAACCACTGCAAAAAGGGCAACATCATCAATTTTGTTGACACGAGGATTACCACCAATAAATCGAATTTTGCCGCTTATTCGCTTTCTAAAAAAGGACTGTGGGAGCTGACCAAAATGGCTGCGCTGGAGTTTTCTCCCGAAATCAGGGTAAATGCCATTGCGATGGGAGTTACGCTTCCTCCCGAGGACAAAGATGAAAAGTACCTTTGGAATCTGGCCAAAAACATTCCCATGAAAAAACCGGGCGGTTTGGAACCGATTTTAAAAAGCCTCGGTTTTATTCTGGAAAACGATCACCTCACCGGGCAGCTTTTGTTTGCAGATGGTGGAGAAAACCTGGGTCAAAACGCTTAAACTTCTCAATATGGCACGAATAAAAGTAAAAAACCTGTTGCTGCGTACCTACATTGGGTTCAACCCCGAAGAGCTGGTAAACAAGCAGGATGTTATTATCAATTTTGAAATTGAAACCCACATTTCACATCAGGCTCTTGAGGTGGATGAACCGGTGGACATTTTGGATTACAAAACCATTACAAAAAAAGTGATTGCCCTGGTTCAGGAAGGTCGGTTCAAATTGCTGGAAGTTCTTACCCAAAAAATCCTTGACCTCATTCTGGAAGACAAAAAAGTAAAATGGGCGAGGGTGGAAGTGGACAAACCTCATGCACTGCGTTTTGCCGAATCGGTTTCGCTGGTGATGGAAAGGAGTCAGTCATAGTATGACAAACACAGCAATCATCGGCATCGGCTCCAACATCAATGCCGAAGAAAATATTTCCAACATGCTGGAAGTTTTGGGGAAGGAAGTGGAAATTTTAAAGGTTTCCTCATTGCTGAAAACCAAACCCATCGGAATTGAAAATCAGCCGGATTTTACCAATGGCGCTGTGAAAATTCAAACCGGTTTAAGCAGAGAGGAATTGAACCGGCTTTTAAAAAATTTGGAAGACCAGTTGGGCCGCGACCGTTCGTTGCCTAAATTCGGACCGCGAACCATCGACCTCGATATTGTGGTTTGGAATGGGGAAATTGTGGATGAGGATTATTACACCCGCGATTTTTTGCGGGAAAGTGTTCAGGAAGTTTCGAATTCAGTAAAAAGCAGCTAATTGAATAATTTGAAAAAATATGGATTTTTCAGAATTAATTTCAATACGCCAGAGTGTGCGAAAATACCAGGACAAACCGGTTGAGCCTGAAAAGCTGGAGAAACTGATTGAGTCGGTTCGGCTGGCTCCTTCAGCTTGTAACTCTCAGCCCTGGAAACTGGTTATTGTCGATCAGCCCGAGCTGAAAAATGAAATTGCACAGGCAACTTTCAGTAAACTGGTATCATTTAACAAATTTGCAGTTCAGGCGCCAGTCATCGCTGTTTTGGTCATTGAAAAAGCAAAACTGATAGCACAAATCGGTGGAAGCATTAAAAATATGGAATACCCTCAGATTGATATTGGCATTGCTGCCGAACATTTTTGCCTTCAGGCTGCCGAACTGGGCCTGGGAACCTGTATGATTGGATGGTTCAACGAAATAAAAATAAAAACCTTGCTGCACATTCCCCGGCAAAAACGAATCGGGTTACTCATTACATTGGGCTATCCGCCTGATGGATACAAGAAACGGCAGAAAATAAGAAAGAAAACAAATGATATCTGTTCTTTCAATGTGTATGAATAAACCATGCATCTATTCACCCTGGAATTTTAGAAACAGTTCATTCAACCCTTTTATTCCATACACTTCTTCCAAATCAGTCACTACATAATCGGCCCCGTTTTTCAGCAGTTCCTGGGCGTTATCTTCGCGGGCAATGCCCAATGTGAGGCCAAAACCACCTTTTGCCCCCGCTTGTACGCCTGAAACAGCATCTTCCACAACAATTGAACGGGCCGGGGTTGCTCCCAGCATTTCGCAGGCTTTGGTAAAAATATCCGGCTCGGGTTTCCCCTGCAAGCCATGTTCAGCAGAAACAACTCCGTCAACACGGGCTCCAAACAAATAAAGTAGATTTACTGCTTCCAAAACAGCTTTGCAGTTTTTACTCGAGGAGGCCACACCCAGCTTAATGCCGGCATCTTTCAAATCGAACAGCATTTTTTTTGAAGAAGGATAAACTTCGGCGCCATCGCGCTTCAGCACATCATTAAATGCTTTGTTTTTCCGGTTGCCAAGCCCGCAAACAGTTTCACTTTCAATGCTGTCATCAGGCGAACCCCAAGGCAAATCAATTCCCCGGGATTCCAAAAAAGAAGCCACGCCCTTGTACCGGGGTTTGCCATCAACAAACGCCAGGTAATCTGCCTGCTTAAATTCACTGAACGGTTCATTGTACTCCTTTTCCCTTTTTTTCAGGTACTCGTCAAACATCTTCTTCCATGCCGCAGCATGGGTCACTGCTGTTTTGGTAATTACGCCATCGAGGTCGAAAACCACAGCTTCAAAGGCAGGAATCAATTTATCGGACATGATGTTTATTTTTTAACACCAATCCACTACAACAGACTGGAATAGTGTTGGTTAAACTGTTCAAAATTCATCGGATAAGGTTCGCCCAGGGCCTCTGCATATTTTGCACAAAACGAATTAAACTGATATTTGGCCAGATGCACATTGTTTGTTTGTAAGAGCGTCCAAACCTGCAGCCAGGTTGCTTCCTCATTCAGGTCGTCGTATTCAATGATGCGCCTGGCCAGTGCCTCTACCTTTGTAAAATTGCCGGTCTCTTTTTCAATAGCAGCCAATTTCAGCAGGCTGTCAATTATCTGGTTACCAGTGTATCCACGCATTTCATCCAACCAGTGCCAGTCGGCACCCTTTAAAAACCGACCCTTTTTAACCAGTTGAAAAAAAACATTCAGCTGTTTCTTGTTCATTCCACCCGGCACATGGCAAAGCCTGAAGGCTTCAACAAAGTCGCAAAAAAGCGGTTCATTTAGCCGGGCCTGCAAATATCCATCGGTAGTAACTATCTCCAAACCATTTATGTTTTGCAATATTTTCCTCAGCTTGTTCAAGGTAACTGCCCGGTTGTTGGTTACTTTTTTCGCTGGCAGCCCGGGCCACAATTTCTCATCCATTTCAGCCACCTGGGCTCCCTGACTATTTTTAAGTGTTGAAAGCAAAACGAAAAGAAACAGTTCCCTCACTTTTGGGGTAAACATGGAGGATATGTCTTTTCCGTCCCTGTCAACCGCCCTAAACCCGCCAAAAAGAACAATTTGGTTGGCTGCATCTTTTTCAGGAAAATGAACCGGAATCAATTCCTGTTTTGCTTTTCTTCTTTTTAGAAAATATGCTCCCGCAAGCGCCAGAAAGAGCAGTAATATTGCCAATCCAGCTGTTTTCCAGTATTTTCCTGCAAAATATGAAACGCCTTCTTCCACCTGCTCTGCTTCAACCACTTCGTTTAAAGCAAGGCGGGTTATCTCCTCCACCCCCAGCGGACGATTCCAGAAATACAGATCATCGATGGATCCGCGCAGGCTTGCTCCCTGCGACAGGGCGCTGCCAAGAAAAATATCGCCCGTTCCGCTGAACGGCAAATGCCCTTCGGAACTGCCGATATTGCGTCCGTTCAGAAAAATAGCCTGCTCGCCGGTTTCAATAATATAGCGCCAAACCAGATGGTACCAAACATTTGCCTCCAGTTTTTCTTCCGAAATATAGTCATTGGCCCACAAACCAAAATAGGGATGCCCCGATCGCAAAATCAGGTGCAGACCACGACGGTATTCACTTTCATAATTCCCAAGTACTGCATTGTCGCCAAACTCCAGCACTTCGCTGAATTTCACAAAACAGCTGACAGTGAAACTACTGTTGCGCAAACCGTATAGTTCGGGAGGCCCCAGGTTGATACTTGCATTTTCAGGCAGCCGGAGCACTGTGCCCCGTTCAATGTCCTGGCTGAAAGAATAATTCTTACCGCTGAAAACCTGATCAGGAAGCAATACGTTTTGAATGGTATCGTTAAAACGGAAACTTCCAGTTAGGTTATCGCTCAAACGCAACGGGAAGGCCATGATGTGATAACTTTCAGGCACCTCCATTTCACCGGTAACAATGATTTGTTCGGGTGTCATTTTATAGCCGGGCACAAACGGTGTTAATGTCAGCTCCTGTCCTCCACGGTAGGGAAAGCTAAACCGCCCGCCGGTTACTGCCACTTCAGGATTTCTCCAGTAAACTTTGTCCATCGTCTTTCCGGCACCCCTTACCGTTCCTGTAATCCATGTAAATGAATTAAGTTGCGTTAGAATAAAATCGAAATTGTAAATATTGTTGCCCACAAAAATAAAGTTGGGTCTTTTGCCGAATTTTGTCCAGTTCTCGAGCAGAAAGTTGATGTAATCGGGTACAAGGTTTCGAATATTGCTTCCGACAGCGTGACTAACCGGCAGTTTGTCAAATTCATCAACCATAAAAAGCTCCTGATTTGTTCTGCCAGAAAGAGAACTGCTTCCCGGCACCGCAGAAATCCTGAAAACATATTCACTTGTGGGGTGCAACATCCTTCCCGAATTTTCAACAGCACGCGAGATGAATAAAAGTATTCTGCGGTTCGACTGAATAAGATAATCCAGCGGTGGCCATGCTTCACCTCTGGGCAGGAAAAAAATATTCTGTGCGATTTGCGACCGACCAATAACCGAGTCGAGCAATGCAATATTTCCTTCATAATGAATAAAAACCGGAATAATTTTAGATGAATCTCTTACGGTCAGTACTGAAAGATTCTCAATGAACCTTTCCACCGGCTGAGAAGAGCCTTTAATTGTAATATTTCTGTCTCTTTCTATTAGGCAGACTTCAATTCCAAAATATTCATTCGACTGTATAAAATTCCAGAAGCGGGTATCCTCCAAATCGGTTTCCCTCATGGTGGCAACCAGAAAAGAGGTTTCAGTTATCTCCTTTGCCTGAATTGCCGGCATAAACAGCGTGAAGCAAGCAAAGAGGGTGCATAAAAAAAAGACATTCCTAAATTTCATCGTTTTTGAGCACCAAATTAATTGTGCAATTAATCAATTTCTGTTCTTAATTATAAATTATTTCAACATCAAAAATAGGTTTTTATTTTAAGGAACCTATTTTTTTTCAAATAATAATTAATCAAATAAAGCATTTTCAATCAATTACTTAAAAAATAAATTAATTATCAGTTAATGCTTCAATAAGAATCCGATACAACTTGCTTTAATAAACGAATAAGGACTGGCTATTATTATTATCAAAAAATTATTCGGTAAAATGGCTGAAAAGAATTTGAAGCGGAAGCATTATTTAACTTTTGTGATTGGTGCATTGACCTCCATTTTATTTCTGGCATTATCAAAAAAGGGACTTGATTACACCTCTACCGATGAATTTTGTGCTGCCTGCCATGCACACCCCCATGCCGATGCAACCTTTAAATTATCAATCCATAACAGCAACCGCAGTGGTGTTTCAGCCAAATGTGTCGATTGTCATCTTCCGCCAGAAGATCAACCGGTTTATTTTTTAACCCGTAAGGCTTACCATGGGTTTCACGACTTATATGTGTTTCTAACTCAGAACCCCGAAGAGATAGACTGGGCTGCCAAGCGCAATGACGTTGCTGCAAAACGCTTTGTTTACGAAGATGGCTGCAAAAAATGCCATACCAACCTTTTCCCCTCAACCCTCGATGCTTTAGGAGCAGAGTCGCATTTAAAGTATGTTCGCAACCCGGAGAACAATTCCTGTATTAAATGCCATTTGAATGTGGGCCATTATCGGGGCGAACCAAGTTTAACCATGGAAGAGCTGGTGTTGTCGCCGGAAGAAATTTTCAATGAGCCAACTGTTGTTACTGCCTTTGAGGACTTTATAGAACAAATTCCCGGCACTGCGGTTTCATTTAACATGAAGGCTATTCCCGGGGGACAGTTTAACATGGGAAGTCCTGCCGACGAACCCTACCGCCGGCCTGATGAAGGGCCTGTGCGCGAGGTGGAGGTAAACAGCTTCTGGATGGCCGAGGTGGAGGTAACCTGGAATGAATACCTGGCGTTTTTCAATGCCACCAGTTCGCAAGGAAGAACAGAAGCCGATACAAAAACCGATGAAGAAGTGGATGGTATTTCAGGAGCGACACCTCCCTGGGGTGCGCCCGACCAGGGTTGGGGAATGGGAAACCGCCCGGCAATTACCATGACTCACCATGCAGCCGAAACATATTGCCGCTGGTTAAGTAGTGTAACCGGGAAAAAATACCGGCTTCCAACCGAAGCAGAATGGGAATATGCTGCACGCGGCGGAACAGAAGGGCCTTACTTTTTTGAAGGTTCACCCAAAAATTTTGAGCGCGACGGACTGTGGAACAAGATATTCGGCCCTGATACAGCCGGCATTAATTCTTTTGTCATTTACAATGAAAACAGTCCATACCGGACACAGCCCCCGTTGTTGGTCAGGCCCAATCCTTTCGGGTTAAAAAACATGTTGGGAAATGTGGCCGAATTTTGCCTCGATTATTACGACCCGCAGGTTTATGCTAAATATCCGCAGGGCGTTGTGAAAAATCCCCGGGGACCACGTGAAGGACTTGAACATGTCATTCGGGGTGGTTCATTTAAAAATACACCTAAAGACTTGCGGGTTGCCCGACGCGATTTTACGCGAACCAAAGAATGGCTGGAAACCGACCCACAGATACCCAAAAGCATCTGGTGGTATTCCGACTGTAACCATGTTGGTTTTAGGGTAATTTGTGAATACGACCGGGAAGAATTGAATGCAGAAACAACCAAAAATTAAAATACCATGGAAAAGAATCAACTTTCGCGAAGGAACTTTCTGGAACAATCGGCACTTATTGGAGCTGCCGGTCTTGCCGGAATTAGTGCCCTGAGTTCCTGCAGCAAAAAAACCAATACGGTTGATTATGAATTTCCACCGCTACTCGACAAAGCGCCCGACGGCGAAAAACTACGCGCCGGGCTGGTTGGCTGCGGAAACCGCGGAACGGGTGCAGCCCTGAACTTTCTGGCAGCCGGAAACGATTTGGAAGTGGTTGCCCTTGCCGATGTATTTGAAGACAAAGTGTGGGACTGCCACAGCAAACTGGAGAAGCAAATGGTGGAAGTGCCAAAAAACAATTGCTTTTGGGGATTCGACGCCTACAAATCGTTGCTGGAAGTTGACCTGGATGTGGTTATTCTGGCCACGCCACCGCACTTTAGGCCCGAGCATTTCGATGCCGCTATTCAGGCAAAAAAACATGTGTTCATGGAAAAACCAGTTTCGGTTGATCCGGTGGGATCGCGGCAAATTATTGCCACTTCAAAAAAAGCTGAAAACATGGGGCTGTCGGTGGTGACCGGAACCCAGCGCCGGCACCAGCGCGATTACCTGGAAACCTACCGGCAGGTGGCCTCGGGAGCCATTGGAGAAATTACCTCGGCAAAAGCCTGGTGGCTGCAGTCGCATGTATGGTTCCGTACGCGCGAAGAAGGCTGGACCGACATGGAATACATGCTTCGGAACTGGAACAACTTCTGCTGGCTTTGCGGCGACCACATTCTCGATACCCATGTACACAACATCGACATTATAAACTGGTTTGTGGGCAAACAGCCCGAAAGCGCCATTGGTTTTGGCGGAAGGGTGCGCAGGCTTACCGGCGACCAGTACGATTTTTTCAGCATCGATTTTGAATTTGGAAACGGAGTTTTTTCGCACAGCATGTCGCGCCAGATTGATGGTTGTGCCAATACCCTTGGTGAACTGGTGATGGGAACCGACGGATATACCAACTGTAAAAATACCATTTTTAACCCTGACGGAACTGTGAAATGGCAGTACGATTATCCGAAAAACAGGGACGGTAAATCTACCGGAATCGTTGAGGTTTCGCCTTATGTGCAGGAGCACATCGATTTAGTGACAGCCATACGCACCAAAAAACCGGTTGTGGAAGCTGAACGTACCGCCATTTCCACTCTTACTGCCATTATGGGCCGCACAGCAGCCTATACCGGTCAGAAAGTTACCTGGGAAGATATGCTCAATTCCACTGAACGCCTCGGCCCTGAAAAATATGATATGGGTGATGTAACTATGGATTTCCCGGTACCGTTGCCGGGAACCCAGCATAAAGCATAAAATAATGAGTATGATTTCGGTTGTCATTCCTTTACTTAACGAAGAGCAACTGGTGAAAAGGCTGCTTAAAGAACTTTGGGTAGCCCTGGAAAAAACCGGAGAAGCATTTGAAGTGATTTGTGTGGACGATGGCAGTACCGATTCCACACTGCAACAATTGCTAAAATTCAAGGAAAAACATGAGCATCTGAAAATCATTTCACTGTCGCGCAATTTTGGTTTGCAGCCCGCACTTACCGCGGGTATTGATTATGCCAAAGGCGATTATGTAGTTATTATGGACGGTGATTTTCAGGATCCGCCCGATCTGGTTCCGGTACTTTTTGAAAAAATTAAAGCCACCGGCGCCGACATTGTTTCGGCAGTGAGGGAGGCACGCAACGAAAAATTTACTAAAAGGATTTATATCAATATTTTTCATCACATTTTCGGCCGGCTTACCGGGGGTCAGCAAGTGGAACAAACCGGCAATTTTTGCATCATCAACAAAAAGGCACACCGGGCTATGCTGCAGTTTTCGGAGCGAAACCGCTATTTGCCGGGAATCCGCAACTTTATCGGGTTTAAACACGAATTTATTTTATACGACCGCCCCGATCGAACGGAAGGAGACGCAAAAATGAGCCGCCGAAAATTGTTTGAATTAGCCGCCGATGCCATCTATTCCTTCTCAAAATGGCCCATCAGGTTTTGCCTTTACCTGGGGCTGCTGGGCGTTTTGATATTTTTTGCAGCCATTGTTTATACTTTTGCCTCAAAAATACTGGGATTAGCACCCATCGGCTGGTCTTCCATGTTTTTGGCCATCAGCTTTTTCGGATCGGTACAACTTACTTTTCTCGGGTTGATTGGCGAATACATTTACCGCATTTTCAAAGAAGTGCAAGACCGTCCGCTCTACTTTGTTCAGGATATATATGATTGAAATCCACCACATACCAACTGCAAAAACTTCCTTTTACATCACGCTCGTGGTGGTGGCGGTGGCTTTGGCACTTTTGGCGCCAAAAGCAGCAGTTAATGTGGACGAGCAGTTGCATTATCCCCATGCAAAAAAAGTGGTTAACTGGTATTTTACCGGGGGTGAAGACCAGAGCTGCCTCCATACTCCCGTAACCAACCTGAAATATTACGGGCAATCGGTCGATAATTTGACGGCCCTCGTTAACCGGATTTTTCAGGTTCAGAATGAATTTCTGACAAGGCATTTTACCGGTGCACTTTTTTTCTGGCTGTTGCTGCTTTTTACCGGATTGCTGGCCCGGCAAATTTCCGGTTCGTGGCAGGTTGCCGTGGCAGTTCTCCTGGCCCTGATTTTTATGCCCCGGTTGGCTGGCCAGGCTTTTGGGAACCTGAAAGACATTCCTTTTGCAGCCGGCTATATGGCAGGTTTACTGATGATTCTTCAGTTTTTGAAAGAAATCCCCCGCCCAAAATGGAGAACAACCCTTTTGCTTGGAGCTGCCATTGCCTTTACCGTATCGGTAAGGGCCGGCGGATTTATTTTGTTTGCTTACCTCGGATTAAGCATACTGTTATTTTTTGTTTTGAAGCCTTTTTACCTGAAACAAATAGTTTCAACTAAACCCGTTTTTGTAAGGTTGATAGGGCAGGGAGCAGTAATTCTGGCAGTTGGTTATTTTGCCGGATTGCTGTTCTGGCCCTACGCCTTGCAAAACATTTTTGTGCATCCGATGGAAAGTTTACGCGTGATGGAACATTACAAAGTGAGCATCAGGCAACTTTTTGAAGGTGAAATTTTCTGGAGCACACAACTGCCCTGGTATTATTTACCCAAATGGCTGCTCATTTCCACGCCCCTTTTTGTACTGACCGGCTTTGCGCTGTTTGTGTGGTTCTTTTTCAGGGAAATGGTTTTGCAAAAAAAGCGGCCGCAAAAACTTCCGGTAGAAGGATTTATTCTATTTGCCTTTGCATTTCCTTTCTTCTATGTCATGGCTATCGATTCCAATTTATACAGCGGGGTCAGGCAAATGCTTTTCATTTTACCTCCGCTTGCTATTGTTTCAGTTATCGGAACATACAGGTTCATAAAATATTTAGAGGAAAAAAGCAAGGTGGCTTCCCTTATAGCATTCACCGGTTTTCTATTTATACTGGTCCTGCCACTGAAACACCAGGCTACAACCTTTCCTGTTGATTATGTGTATTTTAATCCTTTGTTTGGCGGAAACAAAAAAGCCTGGGGAAACTACGAATATGATTATTATTTTCATGCGGTAAAAAAGCCCGCAGAGGAGTTAATCGGGCTGGCCGGCAAAAGTGAAATCATTGTGGCCATGAATTCCAATTTATCGAATTACTTTGAACAACATCCCAACATCCGGGTTGAATATACTCGTTTTCCGGAACGGAGTTCCCTGGACTGGGATTACGGTATTTTTGGAGTAAACTACCTGCACCCCAAATTATTGGAAAACGACAGATGGCGGCCTGATGGAATTTTAAAAACCTATTACCACAGGGGCAATCCGGTGGCTGTTCTGGTAAAACGAACAGATAAAACCGGTTTTGCTGGCATTTCCGAAATAAAAAACGGAAATTTGCAGAAAGGAATTGCTTTGCTGAAGGATGCCATTAAAAGTGAGCCTGATAATTTCTGGCTTTTCGTTCATATGGCCCAGGCAAAATTGGCTTTGGGAGATGTTTCTGGTTTTGAATATTATTTGCAAAAGGGAAAGGAAATACATCCCTTTTTTGAACCGTTCTTTTTGCTGGAAGCAACCCGATTATTTAATGAGGGGAAATTTCAGGAATCGTATGCGGAATTAAACCGGTTGCTGGAAATAAACCCAAGGTATTTGCCTGCAAAGCCTTTATATGAAAAATTAAACAAGAAAACAAACTGAAAAAGTTTAACTTAAAATTATATAAGATGAAAGCATGTGAAAGATTTTTTGCAACGATGGTTGCCGGCATTTTAAGTTTTCCTTACGTTTTGATGGCCCAGGACGAAGGAACCTATATTGATAATCTCGGTGTTCAGGACAGTTCGTATATGGAGCAGGACCTGCTGGCCGACAGCGCGCAAAGTTCAGGATCGGGAACTACAGTAATTATTATTGTGGTGGCGGTGATTGTAATTGCTGCAATTGCCTTTTTGGCCATGAAAAAAAAGAAAAAATAATACCCGGGCAACACTTCAACCTTCCCCCTTTCAATTTAATTCTTCTGGCAGGTCGTCTTTCTAATTCCAAACCATCCGGCGGCCCCACATTTTGTTTGTTGTTGCCAACAGCGGCTCGCTTGAATATTTTGACACAGGCAACTAATTGGTTAAAGGGAACCGTTCTTTTCCTTTTTCAGAACGGTTCCATTATCTCTTTGCTGAACAAAGGGAACTTTTCTTTTAAAAAAGGGAACGATTCCTTTGGCTATTTTCTTAACCCACTTTCTATTTTCTCGTCAATCACAACAATATTCG
>Ga0209614_1001832_pt1 | contig 14990 bp, 14 predicted proteins | sample BlaSprsedimmetaG_FD_185484 | JGI IMG/M metagenome (GOLD analysis project Ga0209614, IMG submission 185484) | Hot spring sediment bacterial and archeal communities from California, USA to study Microbial Dark Matter (Phase II) - Blank Spring... ... | reverse complement strand
ATATAATATATAATGTTAGCCTGAAAGCAAAATGGAAATCTGTCAGGGCATGAGCCATGATTGATGAAGAAAAGAAAACTCCAGACAAAATAATTCGTCTTGTCGAATACCTGACTAAAGAACAAACCCGCAGGTCTATACGTCGCTCAACTTTTTGTTAGGGCTTGGAAATACTAGAGGCAGCTTTGAACGAAAAAGAAGCTATAGAGAAGGCGATAGCGGATGCTTTTGTAGAATTGTACAACCGCGAAATGGGGACATCTTTCTCAATAACCGAATACTCCGACGCTCCAGATATCAGATGCAGGGACCCGAAGGGAAACATATTCAATTTTGAGATCACTTTGACTGAAGACCGGCCGAAAGACATCGCAGCCGCACTCGGAAGGTCAAATCACAGAAGTATAGAGGCCCTGAGGCAGCATCTCGCTGACGTAAAAGCGGGGAAAGCAAATCCTCTTGAGAGGGGGAGTTGCTTGCAGGGAAATGTTACTGAAATGATCGTGAATAGGATGCTACCAAAGCTGCAAAAGGACTACGGCTCTAATGTAGCCCTTGTCATTCGGGATACATCGCCTGTCTGTTGGGATTGGGATTTGGTCGTGGATGATATCAAAAGCATGCTCACTTCGCAAAGGAATCCGTTTGATAAAGGTATATGGATCATCTCTTTCCGCAAGGAGAAGATCTATCGAATCAGTTGAAGAAGAAAGCCCTAACCACCGGCTGCACGAGGATCGCTCGTGGCCTCGTGGCCTGTGAGGTGCGGCGTTACCTGTAGCTGAGATATGACAACTTACGATAAATGGAGTTGCTTAGAACGTGCGCAGAGCATCCTATCAAAAGGAGGTGTTAGTCTTCTCCGTTATGCTTGTCTTGAACTTCGGTTCTGTATGGAGGCAATCACTTACGAAAAATTAAATGCTTATTCCGGCTATGTGCCAACAAAGGTATTTAAAAAATGGCAACCAAACCATGCTCTGAAAATGCTTCTTCAATTTGAACCCCATGCTGATGAGGAATTTTCGCTTTGTATATCCCCTGAGCCGGAGCTTGCTAAACCAACAGGAAATTGGACAACCATAGGAGAACACCGGGCATTCAAGCTAAGTTGGTTAAATAAGAATTACAATAGACTTGGCAGCTATCTGCATATGCCACAGAATAGTAATAGTTTTGATGAAGATGTAGAAGACTCAAGTAAGATCAGAAAAGAACTTCAAGAAATAGCAACTGAGCTTGTGCGTATTTTGGATGGTGACATCAGTTCAATGACCTTGGCTACTCGTGTTCAATTTAAATGTCAAGCCTGTGATCAGATATCTGTGGTGCATGAAAGTGTCCTTCGCGAAACGCATCATGCTACTTGTATATATCCAGAGTGCGGAGCGGAGTATCATGTAATAGAAGAGGATAGGGGAAACTGGCAATTCAAAATGAAAGCCATATGCTTTAAATGTCCTAATTGTGGCACTAATAATTGGCTCGAAAGTCACAAGTTAGATATCGGTACAAAGTTTAAATGCCGGAGCTGTGCCGAAATGTATCAGATCATTTCTGGCGAATGGCGGTATGAGCAAGAAAGCAAAATCAAGACAATCAGCTAGCAAATCAATCGAGGCGGCAGAGATAGCCCCATTGCTTTTTTCGAAGGCTGGTTGCCCCTGCGCCTCCTTGCTATCGTGTGTGCCGGGCATGGCACAGGACTATCGGGGTGAAGGAGTAGGGGAGTCGTGAGGCTCCTTCCTATCCCGATTGGCGTAATAATAAGAATAAGGAGCATGTATGTACAAAGACGATATCCTTAACCTAATTGAACAATCCCCACTGGAGATTGATACTGAAATACAAATAAGTGGACGCCCGCCGACGATGGCAAACTCTGAATTTCTTACAAACAAAGAGCAGGGCGACTGGGCAGAAAAAATTGTCTTTAAGGCAATCAATGAATACTCAAATGATTATTTTGCTGTTGAATATGGACGTTCTGAATCTATAGCCGCAGGCGATGATGGGTTTGCGGATTTCTACATGGAATATCAGAGTGAACTTAATGCTATAGGTAAGAGGCCAGATATACTGATATTTAAAGTCAGCGACTTTCCTGATAGAAGTATTGATGTTGAAAATGATGAGCACATAAGGCGAGCGGTGGCTGCTCTTGAAGTTAGATCAAGCTCGTTTTTAGCAGGTAAATATGCGGCATTCATGCGAGGCAGGCAACAGCAGGCCATTAAAAAATGCACCGAAATTAGAAACGCTATTATCGGCACTGATCTTGGCAATCTATTAAGGCGCAAAAACGAGACGATCTACAATCTTATATCAAATGCTACGGATGACACCTTTAGAGAATTAGACTTTCGGTGTCCCTCTTGGTCATTAACAAAAGAGTTGAGAGATTTAACAACATTATTGAAAGACATAAAAGAAAACATAAAGATATTGCATAAACGTGATTATTTAAGCATTACACGTCACGACCAATCCATAACTGCCAACGTCCTCAGGCTTTGCAATTCAGCTTATTTTGGATTGAAACGCAGGATTGATTCGTTAGTCCAGGCCGTTGTCCTCATAGGACAAAACCAACTCGCAGAATTAGTTATGATCAGTAGTTGCATCCACCTTTTCCGTAACGAACATAAAGGATACAATATGAAAAAAGGCGAACTGTGGCGACATGCTATCGCTTGCGCCCTTCTATCGCAAATCATTCTCAAAAAAATGGGGTCTGCTCCTGACCACGGCCTTTACACCGCCGCTCTTCTCCATGATATAGGAAAAGTGATCCTGGACAACCACATGAAAGATAAATATCAACAGGTAATCGGCCGGATTCAAGAGGCCAACGTGTCATTCCACGTTGCAGAGCAGGAAACACTGGGGATAGATCATGCCGAAGTAGGCGCGCAAATTATGGAGGCCTGGAATCTACCCGACAACATAGTCAGAGGAATTCGTATGCATCACCATCCTGAAGCCAGGTTCGGATCTAAGGATTTCGGCTCTATCGTACACCTCTGCGACCTGCTCAGCCTGCATAAAGGCATAGGCAGAGACTTCTATGAAATAGATGCAGTTACCCTGAAAACCTTCCTGGAAACGGCACAACTCTCAGAAGAATTTGTGGACTCCTGCACTCAGGAATTGGGAGGAGAGATGGAAAAGGCGGCGGCGTTTATCGGTCTTGTCTAATACCTAATAGAAGAGCCTCTTGCAAAATTGTCTGTCATCCCCGAATGATTCTATCGGGGATATGGTTTTTACTTGAATAAAACCAGATTCCCGCTCAAAATCGCTGCGGGAATGACAGAATTGGGACTTTTGCAAGAGTCTCAGAAAATTCTTTGATACCAAATCGAATGCTTAATCCGGGAAAATCCTACGTGGCAGTGCTTGCCCGAACCTTAAGTCTTGTTCCTGGTAAAATGGTATCTCTCTGGATATTGTTCCATACGCGAATGTCGGCCGGGGTAATGTTATATTTTTGGGCGATATTCCAGAGGGTATCTCCTCTGCGCACTCTATGATACCTTACCTTTGGCTTGCCAGCATAAGTTTTCTTACTCTTGCCGGATCGGGCCGCCATAATCTTCTTTGAAGATTTAGGTTTGATTATATCACGCCCTGGCGTATCTACGACCTGATCTTGTTCATGTTCCGAAACGTGAACAAGAAGTGTACGGCCGGCCCTAAGTTTTGTATCTTCGGCCAGGTCATTTTGACCACAAAGAGCTTTTACGCTTACACCAAAATGCCTGGCAACACTGTAAAGGGTGTCTCCCTTCGTTACGGTGTAAGTATGCTCTTTCTGCCCGGTTGATTTCTCACCCTTATGTAAATCATTTAAAGAAACGACTTTCGCAGTAGGCTTCGATTTTTTTGAATCAAGGGCATATTCCCTGACCTGATAAGGAATTCGTAGCACTTTGCCTTTTTTTATAAAACGTTTTCCTTTGATCTTATTTACACTAACCAGAGTCTTTTTCGAAACATCAAACTTTTGAGCTATCCTGGCTAAAGTATCCCCCTTTTGAACCACATACCGGTGATAACAGGTCTTAACAATCGTCTTGACCCGGTCAAAATTATCCTTAAACACCTGTAAGGTATTTTTGGGGATGTTGAGCAAGTAAGAGGCCCCGGGCGGGGTACAATCACGTCTGAGTTCGGGGTTGATCTCCTTCACGACCTGATCATCCACCCCACAGGCCAGGGCCACGGCCTTTAAATCCGTCTTGGGCGGGACGGATACCTTCGCGCAAGGAACAGGCTGCTGGTACTCTACATCCGTAAAACCATATTTTTCCGGATCCTTGGCCATAATGGCCGCGGCTATCATCTGGGGGACATAATTCTTGGTTTCTTTTGCGAACAGGTCGTAATCGCACATTTCCCAAAAGTCAGTAGTCTCATAGGTGCTAATTCCCCGGCGAACCTTGTTCTCGCCCGCATTATATCCCGCCGCAGCCAGGTACCAACAGCCAAATTCCTGATAAAGATCCTTAAGATAATTCGCCGCGGCTCTGGTTGCCTTTTCCGGATCACGCCGCTCGTCCAGCCAGTCGTTGACTTTAAGGCCATAACGCCCGCCCGTTTCTTTTATAAATTGCCAGGGACCACAGGCCTGCGCAGGCGAATAAGCGCCTACATTGAAGCCGCTCTCAATCATGGCCAGATAGACTAAATCTTCTGGAAGCCCATTTTCGCGCAGTATTTCGCGCATGCGTGGCACATATCGTGTTGAACGCGCCAGCCAATTGCGAAACACCCTTCTTTTTTCAGTTTGAAAATAATTAAGGAAGTATTCTACCCGGTCATTAATTGTGATAGGAAGGTCAATTGAAACTTCGTCAGAAAGAAATCTGGAAAACCCGTCTTCAATATCCCCTTCTGCTTCGGCAGAAGAATCCGTGGGTAATGGAGAACGGTTAGCCGCTATTATTTCTTCTGCTCCTGCGATACTTAAAGAACATAACGTCATCCATATAAAAAACAGTGTTACCCATCGGCCTGTTCGCTCCATGAACTTCCCCTTTTAATAATCCAGGTATTGTCAAAAATTAACCACAGAGCACACAGAGAAAGCATAGAATATCAAATAGTCCCCTCTCCCCTTGCGGGAGAGGGCCTGCCCTGTTAAATAGGGTTCCCTTCGGGAAATTTAACAGGGTGAAGGTTAGGGGTATATAAACTTATTTTTTGCTTTCACTATATAAGTGCGAAAAATTTTTAACCATTGGTATCTTTAGCCAGTGACAAATGACTATTGACTAATAACATTCACTTTAGTGTCTTCTACAATAAAAGGATTTTTACTGTCAACTAATTTTTTCGGCGATCTTCCTGAACTTCTTAAATGCGAAATATATTAACCCGCCCAGTACCGGCAAAAAAATAATGATTAAAAGCCAGATCATCTTCTTTTGCGGGTCATCGGAAGGTCTATAAACAACATCCCTGATCGCCAAAAAGGTAGGCACCATCGGTAATAATAAAATAAGGATAATGATGACAAGACGCATAGTAAGCTATTTTATTTAAAATTAATTAGGACGCAGATTTTCGCCGATACCCGCAGAGAAATATTTTCTACATTTAAAATCTTGATAATCTGCGTTCACCCTGTTGAATAGGGTTCCCTTCGGGAAATTCAACAGGGTTCATCTGCGTCCAAAATAGAAATTCCCGTGTCTTCCTTCGGGAAGATAGCAGCCAGGGCGACTTTCGTAAACAAAAAAATGCGGGCTGATTGCTGACTGCTGAAAGCTGAGAGCTAATTTAGTGCTTGACTCATATAAAAAGGTGATGATAGATTACCAAATAGGTCTGACAGGAAAAGCAATGAAGATACCACCAAGAGGTCTATTTAATTATGGGGCGCCTGGCCTCCTTACTCTCTGAGAAAGGAGGCTTTTTTTTGAATACAGACTGATGAAAGAAAAACCATTTACGATAAAACATGTCCTGGACATAGCCAGCTTAAGCCCGGACCAGATCACTTATATTCTGGATACCGCCGAATCTTTTAAGGAAATCTCCACTCGCTCTATCAAAAAGGTGCCCACCTTACGCGGCAAGACAGTAATTAACCTCTTTTTTGAACCCAGTACCCGCACCCGGGCCTCTTTTGAAATAGCCGCAAAAAGGCTAAGCGCCGATACCCTGAGCATTTCCGCCTCAACCAGCAGCGTGGTAAAGGGAGAGACCTTAATCGATACTGCCCGAAACTTAGAGGCTATGCAACCTGATGTAATCGTCTTGCGCCACTCATTATCAGGCGCTCCACACCTTCTAAGCAGACATGTCCGAGCCTCGGTCATCAATGCCGGCGACGGCGCGCATGAGCACCCAACCCAGGCCCTTCTGGATTTACTTACGGTACGCGAAAAAAAAGGAAAAATTAAAGGCCTTAAGTTAGCCATAATGGGAGACATTACACACAGCCGGGTAGCACATTCCAACATCCTCGGCTTTACAAAAATGGGAGCAAATGTTGTAGTGAGCGGCCCGGCGACCATGATACCGCCTTATATAGAAAAGTTGGGAGCCAAAGTTACTCTTAGTATAAAAGAAGCCGTGCAGGGCGCAGACGTGATCATGGCCTTACGCATTCAACTGGAACGGCAAAATAAACTCAGCTTCCCTTCCATACGTGAGTATGCCACTTATTTCGGACTCAACACCCAACATCTGGCCTTAGCCGCATCGGACGCCATAGTTATGCATCCTGGCCCTATTAATCGCGGGGTAGAAATAAGTCCGGAACTGGCTGATGGTCCTCATTCTGTAATTCTTGATCAGGTGACAAATGGTGTAGCCGTACGCATGGCCCTCCTTTATCTTCTCCTGGGGAGCGAAACACGCATGTCGCATGGCGACACAAAGAAAGATGAAAATAATCCCCCCTCACCCCCCTTTAGTAAAGGGGGAAATCCGTTAAGTCCCCCTTTGGAAAAGGGGGATACAGGGGGATTTTCAGGTAAGAGTCAATGAATCTTTATCTGAAAGGTGCGAGAATAGTCGATCCCTCTAATCTGACAGGCGAGGCGCCTGTCCTTAAGACAAATGTACCCTGCGATATATATATCTGTAACGGAGAAATAGCTTCCATAGCGCCACAGGGCAAAGAATCCATACCGGCTGACGCCAAGGTAATCGACCTTGCCGGAAAAATCGTCACCCCCGGCCTCATTGATATGCACACCCACCTGCGCGAACCGGGTGAGGAATATAAAGAAACCATAGCCACGGGATGTCTGGCCGCGGTCTCTGGCGGGTTCACGGCCATAGCCTGTATGCCCAATACCAAACCGGTCAATGACAACAAATCCATAACCGAATATATCCTGCAAAAGGCGCAGGAGGCCGGGCTGGCCACTGTCTATCCCATCGGGGCTATCAGCAAAGGGCTTCAGGGAGAAACCCTGGCGGAATTCGGCGACATGAGGAGCGCCGGGATAGTGGCCGTTACAGACGACGGCCGGCCCGTCATGAATGGCGAGCTTATGCGCCGGGCCTTGGAGTATGCCCGAAACTTTGACTTACCGGTGATCTCACACTGCGAGGATCTGACGCTTTGTTCAGGCGGGGTAATGAATGAGGGGGCTGTATCCACACAGCTTGGCTTACCCGGCATCCCGGCCGTGGCTGAAGAAGTCATGATCTTCCGGGAAATCAAACTGGCCGCTCTTACCGGTGGCTCAGTCCACATCGCCCATGTAAGTGCCAGGGGCTCGGTCGATTTGATAAGACAGGCCAAGGCCTCCGGGATTAACGTCACCGCGGAAACCGCCCCGCATTATTTTAGCCTGACTGAGGAGGCCGTAACAGGCTACGACACCAATGCCAAGATGAACCCTCCTCTCAGAACGGCAGAAGACGTTGCCGCCATCATCGAAGGTCTCAAAGATGGAACCATAGATGCCATTGCCTCTGACCACGCCCCGCACAGTATCCTGGAAAAAGATGTGGAATTTAATATGGCGTCCAACGGTATCGTAGGTCTCGAAACCGCTCTTCCTCTAACGCTGAAATTAGTTCATGCCGGCCATCTTTCCCTTTCCGAGGCTGTCGCCAAGCTTTCTATTAATCCTGCCCGCATCCTGCGTCTTGAAATCCCTTCCATCCAGATCGGCCAAAAGGCCGACCTTGCTATCATCGATCCTGACCGCAAATTTATCGTCGATGTCCAAAAATTCCAGTCCATCAGCAAAAACTCACCCTTCCACGGCTGGGAATTAAAGGGCAAGGCCGTAATGACGATAATAAATGGTAGGATCGTCTTTGACGACCTGGACTAGAATTTTTCTCACCGCAAAGGACACATGTTATGTAGTTAATTGGTTGAGTAGTTGAATGGTTGAGTAGTTAATTGGTTGAGTAGTTAAGTAGTTGAATGGTTAAGTGGTTGAGCAGTTACTCCAGACCTCGTAAAACCTAAACTTTAACCATGTTATAACATGTTGATATTACTGCATTTCGCTTAGTAATTGGACATCGGAAACAGTGAAAAAGCGTGAATTTGCCCTTTTGATTGGAGTTTCTTACAATTTTTCTTCATCATGTATTTCCTCATGTCCAAAAAAATCGCATCTTTTGGGTGTGCGTTTACGAGGTCTGTACTCAACTACTCAACTACTTAACTACTCATCTACTCAACTGATCTTACCAGCTTTGCGCCTTTGCGGTGAAAGTATCTTTTTATGAGACCCTGCGCCCGGATATTGGTAGTCGATGACGAACTGAGCATGCGTGAGTTCTTCAAGCTCATGCTGGATAGCGAAGGCTATCAGGCCGAGTGCGTCCCAAATGGCCGGGAGGCCGTCTCTCTCATCCAGAAAAGCTTTTACGACCTGGTTATCACCGACATCCGCATGCCGGGCATGGATGGGATTGAGGTGTTGAAAAAGGTCAAAGAGATAAGCCCGGAGACGATAGTGATTATGATCTCCGCTTATGCCACCACGGAAACAGCCGTTACGGCCATGAAGCAGGGGGCTTATGACTACATCCCCAAGCCGTTTAACGTTGAGGAAATAAAGTTAATCATCCAGAAGGCCCTGGAAAAAAGGCAGCTTCGACAAGAAAATGACCGCCTCAAGGAGGAATTAAGGAAACATCACCGCTACGAAAAGCTGGTAGGCAGCTCTCCGGCCATGTTGAAGGTATATGAACTGATCAGAAAGGTCGCCCAGACCCGGAGTAACGTCCTGATTTATGGAGAAAGCGGAACCGGCAAAGAGCTGGTGGCCCGGGCTATCCATGTCGAAAGTCCACGCAGTAAAGAGAACTTTGTGGCCATCAATTGCGGCGGCATACCGGAGACGCTCATCGAGAGCGAGCTCTTTGGCCACAAAAAAGGCGCCTTTACCGGGGCCGTTACCGATCAAAAAGGCCTCTTCGCCTCTGCCGATGGCGGGACAATATTTTTAGATGAGATAGCCGAACTTTCTCCGGCCCTCCAGGTAAAACTCCTTCGCGTACTCCAGGAAAGGGTATTCAGGCCGGTGGGAGGGACGGAAGATATTGCTGTGGACATCCGCATAATATCGGCCACGAACAAGGATCTGGAACAGGAAGTGGCGGCCGGGAATTTCCGCGAAGACCTCTTTTACCGGCTTAATGTCATCCAGATAAGGGTCCCGCCCCTCAGGGAACGGAAGGAGGATATACCGCTCTTGGCCCGGCACTTTTTCAAAAAATATGCAGATGAGACGCAGAAGCAGGTGGATAAAATATCGCCCGTAGCCTTAAAAATACTGATGCAATACAGCTTTCCGGGAAATGTGCGTGAACTCGAAAACATTATCGAAAGAAGCGTGGCCCTCGCCTCCTCCAGCGCTATTCAGGCGGAAGACCTATCATTTATAAACATAAACAACGGCAAAGGAGCGAAGATCGACACACCGGCTGTTACCATCCCGTCAGATGGCTTTGATCTCGAAGAATACATAGCCAGAACAGAAAAAGATATCCTTCTTAAGGCCCTTGAGATCAGCCGGGGCGCCAAGCAGAAGGCCGCCGGCCTCCTGGGCATCAGCTTCCGCTCCTTTCGCCATCGTCTGAGCAAATACGGCTTGTGATAGCCATCAGCTATCAGCACTCAGCCTTCCAGTTGCGGGTTCCGAGTTACGGGTTTCGGGTTAAAAAACTCGCACCTCGTAACTCGCAACCCGAAACCCTTCTCCCGACTCATCACTCATCATTAAGCCGCAAAATACCCTTGCATAATCTTTCTCCATCTGATATAAATCGTTTCAGCTCGTGAAACAATTTGTCAGCGGTCAGCTTTCAGCCCTATACCAGGGGATAAAATTCCAGATGTAGGACGGGCATCTCGCCTGTCCGGCCAGACCATTCAGTCAAAAGGAGGTCACTGGTGGATATTTTCAAAAAAAGATGGGTTACGGAAAAACTGAGAGAGGCCACATCATTCTCGCCGGTTACCGTGCTGACCGGCGCCAGGCAGACAGGCAAATCCACACTTCTTAACTACGAAGAGCCGTTCCGCTCCTGGCGTTATGTAACTATGGACGACCTGGATGTCATGGCCATAGCCACCAAAGATCCGGGCGCTATCATTGAAGATAGCGGGCCCCTTATAATCGATGAGGTACAGAAGGCGCCAAATCTTTTGCCTGCCATAAAGATGGCAGTCGATCGGGATCGAAGCCGGCGATTTATCCTCTCCGGTTCCTCCAATCTGCTTCTCATGAAAGGGGTATCGGAGACCCTGGCCGGAAGGGCTATTTATCTGGATTTGTTTCCTTTTTCCTATGGCGAATACAAGGGAAAGGGCCGGCCCGACTGGATTTCCGACGTCCTTGCCGGAGTTGAACCCCGATTTCCTGAGGTATCCGGTGAAGAAAACATACGGTCTCTCCTATTCCGGGGATTTCTCCCCCCGGTGACCGAACTCTCCCAGGAGAAACACGTAAGCCTCTGGTGGCGAGGTTACATAGCCACCTATCTGGAAAGGGATCTGCGTGATATAAGCCGGATATCAAACCTTCCGGATTTCCGGAGGGTAATGAGCCTCCTTGCCATGCGGCAGGCCAGCATACTCAGGCAGAGCGAGGTAGCAAGGGACGCAGCCCTTAGCGCCGCCACGGTCTCCAGATATGTAAACCTGTTAGAAGTCTCCAACCTGTTTGCGAAACTTCGCCCCTATTCCAAAAACGTGGCTACAAGGGTTATCAAATCACCCAAGGGTCTGTTTGTCGATTCGGGGCTTGCCTGCGCCCTGGCTGGATTTACGGAGAAAGACCGCATACCCGATGAATGGTGGGGAGGACTTTTCGAGGGGTTTATCTTTTCGAATCTCTTAATAGTTACCCATCTAACCGGGGGAGAGATTTATTACTTTCGGACACAAGGAGGTAAAGAAAAAGAAGTTGATTTCATACTGGATGTAGGCGGAAGACTCTGCGCCTTTGAAGTAAAGTTTTCGGAACGTATTGCACTCCGGGACGCAGAGGGCATAAGATATCTTCAAAGCCTGCTCCCGCGTTTGTCGGGCGGTGTGGTCTTATATGCCGGCAAAGAAATAAAGAGACTTTTTAAGGGAATCTACGCCGTGCCGTATTGGTGTTTATAACAGCGGTCAGCTTTCGAGTTGCGGGTTCCGAGTTACGAGTTGCGAGTTTTTTAACCCGAAACCCGTAACTCGCAACCCGAAACCCTTCTCCCGACTCATCACTCATTACTCATTACTCATCACTAAGTCCTGCCAACATTTGTCAAACCAGTGACAAAATTTGTCACTTTCAGCTAATCCTCGCAATCCTTAGTACGCTATCCAAGCCAATAATCCACAATATATTGTGGTATCAATTTATTAAAACCTATATCTTGGACATAGCCAAAGTTGGCATCACTATTGCTATAAAAATAAAGCAACTACACAGGTTCAAAGTTCCAAGGTTCACGGTTCAAGGTTAGAGAGCGATGAAGATTGAACGGTTTGAAGATATTGAGGCATGGCGCCTGGCACGTGAATTGACTCGAAAAGTGTACCGTCTAACAAAGAAGCCAACCGTGAACCTGACAACCGTGAACCCTGAACCTGAGTAATTACAAAAAAAAACAAAAAAATTTAAAGAAATCATGCAAGAGCCGATAAGGAATGATAGTAACACCTTAGCTGTTCGAAAACTGGGTTGGGTTTTCATTGGGCAAATGGAATGGTAAAATATATGAAATGATGGGTAATAAAATCGGTTCACCGTTCCGAGTTCCGGGTTGAAAAACTGTGAACCCAGAACCGTGAACTTGGAACAATTTCCAGAACCCACTATTCCATCACTCCAGCAGTAGGTCGGGCGTCTCGCCCGACACAAAGGAATCATACGATTTAATTCTAACCAACGAAAGGGAGGTGAACGAAAAGTACAAATGAAGTCAAACGCGCCACTATAACCGGTAGCCGAACCCTTTAGGGTGCGAAGAAGAGGAACACTAAGTTATCTATTAAGAACAAGGAGGCAAAAAAAATGTTAGCAAAGATGAGAATGAAGAGAAATCAAAAAGGTTTTACGCTTATCGAACTCATGATTGTCGTGGCCATCATCGGCATCCTGGCCGCCATCGCCATCCCGCAGTTTAGCGCGTATAGAATAAGAGGCTATAATGCGGCTGCTAAGTCTGATCTCAGGAATGCCTATACGGCCGCCCAGGCATATTTTTCAGACAACCCTACTGGCGTTGCAACCCTTGCCCTGCTTCAAAACTATGGTTACAACCCAACAGTTGATGTAACCGTAAATCCCGCCGGCCTCACAGCTATCGGTGGTGGTCCCATGACAAGCGTCCACGCCAGTGGCGATACCACTTATTCTTGTACTTTTGAAGGGGTTATAACTCCGTAGGCGTAGTAACGTTGTTGAGAACTTTCACTTAAGGCAAGAGGCGTCATTGAAAAAAGGGCTGTCCCACCGGGCAGCCCTTTTTATTTAGGTCATAGGGTGTAGAATGTATCCGCAGGGAACGATGCTGTGCAGAAGAATGGCGAAGATTGGGGACGTTGTTGAAAACTTTCACTTAAGGCAAGAAGCGTCATTGAAAAAAAGGCTGTCTTAACAGACAGCCTTTTTTGTCATTCCCGAGGGTTTAATCGGGAATCTGGTTTTTCAGGCAGTTTAAACCAGATTCCCGCTCAGAATCGTTGCGGGAATGACAAAATTCGTGACCGATTATCCTTAAGTGAACCGTATTGGGGTTAGGGGAGATTTCTTGCGCCCCATCCTGTATTTTTAGTCACGTAGGGTGGGTTTTGCCCACCAAAAGAAATGCCAAATTATCGAAGAGCCCGGGAAGGGAATACCTATTTTTTCACGGTGGTTACGTATCAACGGCAACCGATTCTTTGTTGCGAGGAATCGAGAGCGCTGTTACGTGAAATCATTGCTGGCGTGTACTCACCGGATTGGGGTGCAACACCCTTGCAAATACCCACGGATATTGGTGGAGAATAGAGCGGCGATCTAATGATGCCCTACGTGACTAAACTGTTTCTAAAAACCCTTCAATAGCCTCTATAAAAGCCGAAAAGTCCTTGTACCCCAGCCGGCAATTAGCCAATAGTTTTCTGTCGTCTATAATCCAGTACCTGTGAACCAGGGAATTTCTAAAATCGAAAAAGGGCCTCAGGGATGTAGAAAGTTCCGGAGAAATTATACCCACGTCGGATGCCTTTTTGATGGTATCTATATAGCCTTTCACAGGAAGACCATACTGTTTGGCGAGAATATGCTGCAAAACCAAAGAAATAGCTTCGGATATCTCGACGAGAGAATACTTCAAACTCTTAAGGAAATGTTTGTGACCAAGGATTTCATCGTCGCTATGTTCCTTCAATAGACTTTCTATGTCCCGGATGTTGGAAAGAATATCGTAAAGGTATTTCTTTATCCGTCTTTCATCTACCTGCATGAAATGCCTCATCAAGAACAAAATAATTGACCCTGTATTCATCCGAAATCTTTTCTATGTAACCTGTTCTAAGGTCAGGGTTTTTATCCACAATCAGCCTCCCTTCGCAAAGAAGGTCTATAACAAAATCATAAGGCGCATCATTGATAATCCTTACGTCGAAGTCATCGACGGCAAAGGCACCGAATCCAGCCTTGGTGACGGCACGGAAGAGTTCTTCCCTTATACTGGACGAGCAGACGAAAAGGTCTTCAGTCTTACGTGTAAACAAAAATATATCTATGTCATTAAAGAAACTTCCTGTTACAAAAGAACCGTATAAGTAGGCAAAGATAACCCTTTCATCACCTCGGAGGACATCTGATATGATCGTGGTAATATCTTCTCTTTCCCTCTGCGATATGGTATAAGCCATTTTACTCTCCACAAAAATAATAAAAGCCTTATATAGAACCAGTTACCAAAACTTTCTAAAAAAATCCACCAAAATAAAATAGTCGTTATCACTTTAGCGCCTTGAAATGGTCCGGCCTCCCCATTAATCCCCTCCTGCACTCCATCCTGTATTTTTAGTAGACATCTTTTCAAACAAAATGTACATTACAAATGTACATTTCTGACGAATATAAGGAGCTCCATATGAAGATCAACGCAAAGGAGGCCAGAAACAAATTAAGTTCACTTCTAAACCAAATAGAAGAAGGAAAGGAAGTGATCATCTTACGCCGCGGCAAGGAAGTAGCCCGGCTTGTTCCGCCTAAGGGTGAAGTCAGAGTTTTACCCAAGCTAAAGGATTTTCGCTCTTCTATTCGACTTAGCGGTAAGCCATTAAGTACAGTGGCAATCCGTAAAAGGAGAGAGGAGCGCCATTAATGTTTTATATAGATACGAGCGTGTTGGCGGCGTATTATTGTCCGGAGCCTTTAAGTGAAAAAGGCGAAGATTGGGGACGTTCTTGAAAACTTTCACTTAAGGCAAGAAGCGTCATTGAAAAAAAGGCTGTCTTAACAGACAGCCTTTTTTGTCATTCCCGAGGGTTTAATCGGGAATCTGGT
>Ga0209614_1001831_pt1 | contig 14994 bp, 10 predicted proteins | sample BlaSprsedimmetaG_FD_185484 | JGI IMG/M metagenome (GOLD analysis project Ga0209614, IMG submission 185484) | Hot spring sediment bacterial and archeal communities from California, USA to study Microbial Dark Matter (Phase II) - Blank Spring... ... | reverse complement strand
CTTCCAGGGCGATGGCAGCGGTTTCCCGAGGAGAGTCATCAAATAATCCAAGTTCCCCAAAAATTTCACCGGGCTCAAGCAAAATGATTGTAAATTCTTTACCTGACTCGTCGATCCTGGAGATTTTTACCCGACCTTCTTTTAAAAAATATAGATTTTCATCGGGGTCACCAGCCAAATAAATTGGTTGTTTTTTCTTTACCACATTATCGATTAGCACATCTTTCAGTGATATCATTTCTTCTGCTGAAAACGTTTCCAGCAAATTGAATTTTTTCAAATACCAGAGTTTAGTATGCTTCATTAAAAACCACCAGATTGGTTTTAGTTCGAAAAAAAATTGAATTTAATAATTTATTGGTTCCGCTTGTTTGTTCAATCCAGTTTTCTCTTCCGTCTATGGTTTTAATGATAATGCCACTTTCACCAACAAGCCAACCGGTCAAGTTATCTACGAAATGTATCGAATAAAAGGACTTCCATATCGTATCAATCGTTTTGGGAACCTGCAATGTTTTCCGGAACGATTTCTGTTAGTGTAGATTTTCGTGCAAGTTTGGTATTTTCAAAATTTAAAAATTCGTTATCTCCCGCGTCGAATTTTTTGGTATATTTGATTGCGCTTTCGGGACAGTTGTTTACACATTGTTGCGATGCCAATATACCCAAAATTGAACAAGAAGAAAATATGACCCTTTGATTGCCACAACCATATCCCGATCAATAAAAAAAATATGAAGGTGACGATGCTTTCGGTAATTACTTTTTAAGCCTTCTTTTCCATGTTTCAATCCTTTTCTGTTTCGGGTTCCTTTTCTTGTTTTGTATGAAGCCTAATCTATAAACAGCGAAGTTGGAGTTATGCGTAATCAATTATTGGCAAAATTCTGGTTGAAGCATAAGAGAGCCAATTGAATATTTATTTGGGTTCGATAAATATTTTTTACCGGTTTCCGCCAGAGAATGTCAATGAATAATATTGTTAATTTCAGGTGGAATCTTATGATTCATAACAATATAACAAACTATTTACGATATTGCAAGAGCTAATATTTTTAACTCACAACTCCTCAGTGGTTGGCAAACAGAAACCACTGAACTGGTTCCATTTTTTTTGTGATCAAAATCCATTCGAATAAATTCGGGTGTTCATCCAACATTTTCATTGAAATGGGGAGTTGTATCAAAAGTCTAAAAAATTATTGATACTTTTTGTAGTAGTAGCGAATTTATTCGCTTTATAAACGACTAAAGTCGTTACTACGGAAGGACTTTTGATACAGTCTCATCTCATAACTTCTTTGTTATTAATAAAGGAAGGCACTCTGGTCTTCGCAGGAGTGCCATCCATTAACGGCTTCTTTGTCTGTTTTACAGGACTCGAATAAAATGCACGATATTTTAAAACTATTTCAATGGTTTCCCTTTTTGGCATTGACGATGATTGAGTTTTACTATGGTCAAAGTTATCGCTTGATTTTTATGTAAAGAATGATTATCATAAAGGAAAAAAGGAGTCGCCGTGAAAGAAAACACACTCCGCATAAAAACAATCATCCTGATGTTGGGTTTACTGGGGCTGATAATTGTCATTTGTTGCTGTGAAAAGGGTCCCACTAAACCCACGCTGGTGACATCTGAAGAGGTCGAAAACATCCCGTTCGACCGGCTGCAGGGCAAAATCTACTTTCGCCGCTTTAATCCGGAAACACCGGAGCTTTATTATTTTATGGCGCTGGACGCAGAGAAAAAGACCTTAACCGGGCTGGCGCAATTTGATATGTACGTGCCCACCAATTTAGCCCTTTCGCCGAACGGCGAACACTTGTTGTTTTCCTATTACATTTTGAAAGGAATTACTCTGACGTTTGCATGGCAGCTTTATGTTATGGAAATTAACAGTTTAGCCATCCGCAATGTAGCGCCCAGCGAATTCAATGACAGTTACAGCGCCTGGTCGCCGGGCGGCGACATGATCTCTTTTTGGTCCAACCGGGATTTGAAATCAGCGATCTGGCTGACTGATTTTCCCGAAGATTCTTCCCGTTTGCTGATCGAGGTCGCCGAGATCGCACGAACCAGATGCGCCTGGCTGCCGGATGGCGCGCAACTGGTCTATTCCGATACTGATTCAAATCAATCCGCGGTGCTTATATTGCTCGAACTGGAAACCTGGGACAAACAAACGATTCTCCGGGAAGATGAATCATCCGAACTCATCGTGTATAAACATTTGAGCATAGCGCCGGATGGCAAACAGATCGCATTTGTCAAAGCCTACGCCGGCGGTTACGATGAACTGTGGATCATGAATCTGGAAAGCCGCGAAACGCTGCGTCTGACAACCGGCGAATCGGATTGGCATCCGGTTTGGTCGCCGGATGGTTCGCAGATCATTTTTTCGCGGGGGTATGCGCTTTATCTGATCAAAGCGGATGGAACGGAATTAGAACGGGTAACCCGCGGCAAGGGCCTGGATGAATTTCCCACCTGGGGAAAATGATATTATGCTGCGGTTTAAAATCGAACAAGTTGGATCGTAAGCGATCACAGGGATAAATAATTCTCACGCAAAGACGCGAAGCCGCAAAAGCAACGCTGCGGTTTGGTATCAACCCGGACCGTGGCTAAGATGAGCCGGCAAGTTGTTGCATGCTGGAAATTTGAGCTTCATTGCCCAGAACGTAAAGGATAATACCTTGAGTGAGCCGGGTATTACCGGGCGGATTGACCACAATTTTCCCGTCCGGATTTTTGACCCCGATAACGGTAGCGCCATCGGTTTCCGCTTTAATATTAGATTCCCGCAGTAATTTATTGATGAGTGAACTGGAGGCGTCAAGTTTTATTTCTTCGATTTTTAATTCCAATTCCTGGCTTTGAACCATCACTTCTAAAAAATCGACTATGCCCGGGTCCAGCATCAACCCCGCCATTCGTTTACCGGCAATTGAATAGGGAGAAACGACTTTATTGGCGCCGGCGCGCAACAATTTTTTTGAGCTGGACTCATCCACTGCACGGGCAATAATTCTGATGTTCGGGTTCTGTCCCCGAGCAGTCAGGGTTACATAAACATTGTCGGCGTCATGCGACAACGAGGTGATCAATCCGTGCGCGTGCCTGACACCGGCTTTTTCCAGAACCTCATCCTCGGTGGCGTCCCCTTGAATAACCAACAAACCCTCATCTTTTAGTTCCGCAATTTTTTGCTCATCGTTTTCAATAAGCACAAATTCTTTGCTGGCATTTTTTAAATTGTTAACGATTTCATCTCCGGTTTTTCCATAGCCGCAGACGATAATATGATTTCTCAATTTACTGATTTTTTTTTCCATTTTTTTGCCTTTGAAAAAATTTTGGATAAATCCTTCAATAATATATGCTGAAAAATTGGCGATGGCGTATCCACCGACGCCGATCCCGAAAATAATGATGATGATAGTAAATGCTTTTCCGGTTGGAGTAAGTTCTCCGACTTCTCTGAATCCCACGGTTCCGATGGTAATTACAGTCATGTACAGGGCGTCAAAAGGGCTCCAACCCTGAATCAAAATATATCCCACGGTTCCGATGATCACGACCGTTACCAATAACAAAAACGCGATGATAAAGGGTTTTGCCATGCTTGCAACCTGAATGCTATGTAAAAAGTTGAAAAGGTAGATAGATTACTGACGCCATTGTTTGATAATTAAAATATGTTACCTGTTGTCAAATTTATTAAATTACAAAAGTGATAACATTTATTGTCTCAACCAAAGCCATGGCATCGGTTTGCAATTTCTCCGGTAACTGAAGTTTTACTGTTTTGTAAATATTTGATTTGACATTTATTGTATTTTTTCTTATTTTTCGATGTAATTTCATTTCGAACGATTTCTTCCCAACAGTATGAAAAATAAAATGGAGGATCGATGCGATTGTCAAAGCATTTATTTGTGTATTTGTTTGTGCCTGTTTTGTTCATCTGCGGCTGCAGAACCGGCAGCCACGAATTCAAGTTTTCGCGATTCAATGCAAGTTTTTTTGCCATCCACACGCCAGAGTTTCCCGGCGCCCGGATGTTAACCAAAAACGATCTGCCGCCAGAACAGCGCCGCTATTTTGATGAAGAGAATGCGAAGCTGCAATTAATATTGGACATGAATCAAAACGGCGTACCTGAATATATCATCTGCGGCGTTTCTGATTCGATGTTGCACCGCGACCAAAAAGGCGCATACTTCATTGCCATGTTTGAACAAACCGAAGCCGGGATTCAGCGCCGCTATTTACAGCGGTTATGGGAAGCGCCGGTAAACCTGCAACCATCGGACAACCATCCGAATCCCAGTGTGGTACTGTCTTTCGCGTTTCACACCGATTTTGCGGCTGAGATCTATTTTGAGGACAATGAATACCGGCTCGACAAATGGTTCGAAGAACCGGAAGAGTTTTAATGTTTCATTTTAACTCACATCTCACTCGTCGGCAATTTAACACCTCAAACCGCGGTGTCATTGGATAAAGATTCAATGCGCCGGTTCTACAAATTGCGGTCTTTCGTCGCTGTTGGCAATTTGCCAAACGATACCAAATACCAATCTGGCGATTTGCGCCATTTTTTCGGGAATGATTTTCTCGACGGTGTCGGTTGGTTTGTGATAATCCTCATGCATCCCGGTGATAAAGAACAGATAGGGAATCTGTTTCCTGGCAAACGACATGTGATCGCTACCGCCGCTCATTCTTGTTTCGTCGGCAAATTTGTAGGAGATTCCCACGCTTTCATTTGCTTGTAGCAGCGCCTGTTTCAAATTCGGGCTGCGGCTCCAGCCGTAAACACTGACTGCACTGGTGTCGTTCCTGCCGATCATGTCCAGATTGATCATAGCCACGGTCTGTTCAAGCGGAAATAGCGGATCGGTGCCCACATAATAACGGGAACCAAACAATCCCTTTTCTTCACCAGCAAAGGTCATGAACAGGATCGAGCGACGTGGTCGCTGTTCGCAAGCAGTAAAGGCTCTGGCAACTGCCATGACACCGGCAGTTCCCGATGCGTTATCATCGGCGCCGTTGTAAATAGTTGTGTCGTCAGCAGCGCCGACGTGGTCGTAATGTCCGCCAATGACAATTAATTCTTGCTTCAGCTTCGGATCAGCCCCCTCCAAGTAACCGACCACGTTTTGGGTTTGGTATTCATCGGCTTCCAATTGGGTGTTCATGGTAACGGTGACGCCGCGTAATTCAAAGGATTGCGGTACCAGGGTTTCATCAATTTGTTGATGGATTTGCTGCATGGTCCGGTCCGAAACCGAGAACAGGGTCTCGGCTAATTTTTTTCCGATCTGGGCGACCACGATTTTATTCTCCTCTTTTTCTCCCAATGTAAACGGAATAGCATCTTCCGGGACATTCTTCATTAAAGATGGCCAGACATTGGGCGGGCGCCGAAAGCGGCGAGTGGGATTGGTCACGTAAATGAATCCAACTGCGCCGTGATCAATCGCATTCAATACTTTGTTGACGAGCTTGCTGTGATCGGTTTTTTTTACGCCATCGAAGACGCTGGAACTGTCATTTTCCTGAGGTTCATGGCTGAAGGCGAGAACGATTTTGTCCCTGACGTCCATATACTGATAATCATCGTAGCCCAATTCCGGCGCAGTGATGCTGTATCCCACAAAAACCACCGGCGCCGTAACCTGTCGATTGGCGGTTAAATAGACCGGAACAAAATCATTTTTAATTTGCTGAGGGAAAGACTCACCATTAATCGTCACTATGAAGCTCTGGTTTTCCGGTCCCTCGAGCCGGGTTTTCAACAGCGGAAAATTTTGGTAATATCCGTTTGCAGTTGACACTGTCTGGAGTCCACATGTTTCAAAGTAATTGGCAATGTATTCAGCACACTGGTCGAGCTCCTCGCTGGGAGTGTTTCGTCCTCGCATCGCATCCGACGCTAAAAAAGCCACGTGCTGATACATTGTGTCGGCTGAAATGGCTTCAAATCCCTGCATGGGGATGGTGGTGGTTTGGGCTGTTGATAATGAAACACAAACCAGGGTCAAACAAACCGTGGCAACTAAACAACAAATTCTTTTTTTCATCTGAGCCTCCTTAACTTGTCGAAAATTGATTTTTCTGGTTTGGAAAAACTGAGTTTGGTTTTAAAATGATGTTCAAGTACGGATGGGATCTTCTCCAGACTGCTGATTTCAAAATCATGATAGGGATAGCGGGCATTCAAGGCGATATGCTGATTGTTAAACCAGATTGTCCACAAGCCTACCTGTTTGGCGCCAATGATGTCATATTCATAATCGTCGCCCACCATGACCACATTTTCCGGTTCAAGTTTAAGCTGGATCAAAATTTGGTTGAAGTAGCTCGGTGACGGTTTTGAGCTATGCAACTCATGAGGCGTAAATACATTGGCAAAAAAACCGTTCAAATTTACGCGCTCCAGCGCCTGACGCACCAGCTCGCAGTTGGAATTGACAGCGTTGCTGACTAAAGTCAGTGTGAATTTTTCTGACAGCAACGAGAGCACGTGCCCGGCGCCTTCAATGGCTTCAACATGATTCCATTTTGCCATCGGTCCTTGCTGGTCAGGAAAGACCTTCATGACGGTATTGCCCCAATCAAACAGAAGCGATCTGATTTCAAATTTGATATTTTTCAACGCCTGCGACAGATCGATGCTCATCGGCTTAGTTCCTACTGAATGATGATAACAACATACAAATTTGATCCTGAACATCCAAAACAACCTGAACGCTGCACAGAAAATTGTTGAACATGGTGGAAAAAATAAGGGTTTCACAGTCGGCGGTTTCAGCGTAGCCGGAAAGGCAACGGACATTGGAGATGGTTCCGGTTTTGGCAAAGATTTTTCCCTCAGCCACGGTTCCCTTTAAACGATAGCCGATGGTGCCGTCAACGCCGGCAATCGGCAGACAATCGCGGTAAATATCGCCAAGCGGGTGAAAGTGCATCCGGCGAAATATTTTCACCAGATAAGCTGGCGAAACGTAATTGTACCGGCTCAATCCGCTCCCGTCCTTGAAACCATAATAATTTTCCTCCAATCCCAATCGTAACAAAGTTCTCTTCAACACCTTTTCACCGCTGGCAAAACTGCCGCCCTCGCCGAAATGATGCCCCAGCAATTTGATCAGACTTTCAGCATACAGGTTCTGTGATTCCTTCATTAAAATTTTAAGAATTTCCTCGAGTGGGATTGAAAAATGGGAAAATAATTCAGTTCCCGGTTTCAGTCTCTCAGCATCGTCGATATCATCTCCGTCCAGTACATCGCCGCTAACTTCTATGCCCGAGTTGATCAGTTCACGCTTCAACGCGCTGACAAAAAAAAGTGTGGGATTGTGCACCGACATTCGCTGTCGGATTTTATCGCCGGGTGAGATATTGCCACTAATAATTATTTTATTTGAAAAGGGTGGTCGATCAAAGTCGAGCTTAGTCAGTTCCGAGTCAATAGACACTTTTGATACGATATCTAAAAATTCAAATTCAGGCGAAATGGCGATGTTGATGCTGTCACCGGCGCTGTCGGCTTCGATAGTGATGGTGGTGAAATTTTCATGATACATCAATCCGCCGACTTCTGCTGCATAAGAATAGGGCAGGTTGTCAACTGTCCAGCCGTAGCCGATGGGCTGGTCATCAAAAATATCATCGATGCCGATAATATCGCCCTCTATTTTTTCAATGCCCAGGCCGCGCAGCGAATCCGCCCACGGGCTGAAAACAAGACACGGATTTTCTTTCTTGCAGAGCCGATAGCTGATTGAGGGATCGCCGCTGCCGATGATGATCAAATCGCCTTTTAGTATTCCGGAATCGATGCTCCCGTTGGTGAATATTTTGGTCTCATATCTGAAATCCGGTCCCAGATTGAGTAAGGCTGCCGCAGATGTTAATATTTTCTCGTTGGAAGCCGGCATCATCAGCGTATTGGCGTTGTGCGAGAATAAAATTTCTCCGGTCTCAGCCGATTGTACCATTATGCCGACAACAGCCGTTTTCAATTCAGGAATGTTAATCTGTTGAAAAATTTGTCGCGCCAATTCTTTTTCGGGTTGCTGAATCGATGTGCGGGGTTGATAGGTTGCAGCGCAGCCGCTCAACAGAATGAACAAAAGCAGCGTCAATAAAATTCGGATTTGAGGGAACATGGTTACCTTTCTTGTTTTTATTTAAAGGAATGGTTTTTGGTTAAAGCGATTTTTTTTACTCTATCACCGAATAAGTATTGATCCCCAGCTAAATCCGGACCCGAAAGCGACCAGGACGACATAGTCGCCAGCTTCAATTTTGCCCTGAGATAACGCCTCGTCTTTCAGCGTCGACAAATCTTCGCTCAACAATACCGGCGCGCTCCCGAATCCAGGCATCGTTGGTGTCGATGATTTTTTCAAGGTCAAAGTTGGTAACTACTTTTTCTGGCACATAAAATCCGGTTCCGCTAATTCGGGCTGTTCGCATCCCTTGCTTCAGGTTAAGAAAAATTTCTTTAATAGTTCAGCACTCTTAACTAATAATGTCATTCCGGCATGTTTTTAGCCGGAATCTCCTGAATATATGTGCAAATTAATATTTAAAAGTTCTATTATTGAGATTCCGGCATTCCGCTTCGCTCCAGCCGGAATGACAGGTGAACTATTACAAATTTTTTTAATATAGCAACAAATATCAAAAAAGTCAAGTTGAAACAATTTAAAATTGCAATACGATTGCCTTGGCGCTTGAGGACTGATGCAACTTTTATGTTTGGTTCACGTTTAATTGAATAATTTTTATTCATGTTAACGAGAGAAATCAAATCCTTTTGATTTTAAAAAAACCCACAAGTTTTTTACCGGCGATTGGTTTAAATAGTAGAACGCCCGGAACATGAAACGCTGGTTCAACCATACCTGTCGAATTATTTTTTAAAGAGGACTACATTATGAAGATAGTTATTGAAGATTTGAGTAAACAATATAAAAACGGAAATCTGGCGCTCACGGATGTGAATTTGGAGATCGAGAGCGGGATGTTCGGGTTGCTCGGTCCCAATGGCGCGGGAAAAACCACACTGATGCGCATTTTGGTGACATTAATGAAACCATCGACAGGGAGTGTCAAGGTCGACAATCTCGACCTGCAACGGGACCGCCGGCAGATTCGCGCCATGTTGGGTTATTTGCCACAGGATTTCAAATTTTTTCAGAAGCTCAAAACCTGGGAGTTTCTCGATTATGTGGCAAGTCTCGCCGGTATCACGGACAGCCACAAACGGAAACAAGAGGTTGACAAAATGCTGGAAAGTGTTGGCTTGTATGAGGCGCGGGATCGCAATGCAAACAAGCTCTCCGGCGGAATGAAACGACGACTGGGAATCGCCCAGGCTTTAATCGGTGATCCCAAAATCGTTGTCGTGGATGAGCCGACGACCGGGCTCGATCCCGAGGAACGGATCCGGTTTAGAAATTTGCTGGCTGAGATGAGCCAACGCGATATTATCATTATTCTCTCGACGCACATCGTCGGAGATATTTCCAGCACCTGCAACAATATGGCGCTGTTAAACAACGGCGAAGTCGTGTTCAATCAATCCCCGGACAAGTTGATTGAAAAATCGAAAGGCCATGTATGGCAGATCGATGCCATCGACAGCGAATTGGAAATTATTAAACAAAAATATCCGGTGATTGCCACCATCCCCTCAGAAAAGGGCTGGAACGTTCAGGTTGTAGCAGATCAACTGAAAGATTTCCCGGGGAAACAAATTGATCCCAATCTGGAGCATGCATACGTTTATTTTGTGGAATATGAGCTGGGTCAATCCTGGAACGGTCAAGATGATTAGAATTTTAGCGCTGACAGGCATTGTGTCAGAGATGGTGGTGATTAACGTTAATATCGATGTTGTTAAAAGATGTAGCCGTTCACAGGCTATCAATCGAAAATAAAAACTGCTGAAGCAGTTTAAAACTTGTACTACTTTTATAGATCACCACAATAAATTGTGGTGTTGATTCAATTTCAGATTTGAACAAACACCATGATTTATCATGGTGCTCATAAGAGAAAATAACGCATTAGAACCGCTTTAGCGGTTTTCAAAAACAATCAAAATTAAATACCCTGTGATCGGTTACTAAAAGATATTTCTAATTAATTAGAAAGGTTGGAGTTATGTTGTCTTTTTATAAAATTTTTACCGTGGCTCGTTACGAGATGAAAACTTTGCTGAGAAGCTGGTTTTTCAGAATTTTTTCAATTTTGGCGATAATCATCCTGACTCTGGTAAATGTGGGGATTCACACCTCAGTCGGCAGATCGCCCTGGTTCATGAATGGCATCAACTCGTCGCTACCATATATGAACATCCTGCTATTAAATGTGGTGCAGGCTATCATCGGTGTGTTTCTGGCGTCCGATTTTCTTAAACGCGATAAAAAACTGGACACGACCGAAGTTATTTACATGCGCTCAATGACCAACGGCGATTATGTGCTGGGAAAAACCATCGGTATCCTGTTGGTTTTTCTGGCGCTCAATCTGCTGGTGCTGTTGTTGTCGGCAGTTTTTCAGATCTTTTTTAGCCAGGCTTCTTTTACCATTATGCCCTATCTCTATTATCCGATCTTTATCAGCATCCCAACTTTAGTATTTATTTTTGGCTTGTCCTTTTTGTTTATGGTTTTGATTCGAAATCAAGCGGTGACGTTTATCGTACTGCTGGGATACATTGCCACGACATTGTTTTTCCTCAGTGACAAGCTGCATTATGTTTTTGATTATATGGCGTTCAACATTCCGTTGACCTATTCTGATTTTATCGGTTTCGGCAATATGGACCGGTTGTTGATTCATCGTGGAATTTACTTTCTGTTCGGGGTGGGATTCATCTTTGCGACGATTTTATTAATCAAACGCCTCCCGCAATCCCGGTTGATGACGCGATTGTCGGCTTTGATATCCGGAGTTTGTCTGGCAACGGCCGTCGGCTTGGTCTTTGTGTATCTTTCACAATTTTCAGCCGGGTCCCAATTGCGCCAGGAAATGCGAACGCTCAACAACCAGTACGGTGAATTGGCGAAACCAACGCCGTTGTCCTGCAAGATAAATTTGACGCATAACGCTTCCGAAATTGAGGCCGATGCGGTTTACAAAATTCAAAACAATAGACCGACGCCCATTTATCAATACATATTCAGTATTAATCCCGGCCTGAAGGTTAAAACCATTAGCCGTCAAGGCAGTGACCTTTCATTTGAACAAAAAAAGCAGATCATCATTGTTTCACCGCAGCGACCGCTGGCGCCGGGTGAAATTGATTCGCTGCAGTTGATCTATTCCGGAAAAATCGACGAACGCGCCTGTTATTTGGATGTTGATGATACCGAACGTCAATCGCTTTACCGTCTGTGGATGTACAACGTTGCAAAACGATTTGCGGTTGTGCGACCCAATTATGTTTTGTTGACGCCGGAAGCGATGTGGTACCCGGTAGTGGGCGTTCCTTACGGCGCAATTTGGCCTCAGGATGTAAGCCGGGATTTTATTCAATTTGAACTGTCAGTTCAAACCCGAGCTGGTTTGACTGCTATTTCCCAGGGTGAACAACATCAGACCGGCTCGGGCAGTTTTGAATTTGTTCCGCAGCAACCATTGCCGCAGCTTTCTCTGGTTATCGGGGACTACGAAAAAAAATCAATCACTGTGGATAGCATCCAATATAACCTGTTCAATCTGAAACGGCATGACTATTATGCTGAATATTTCACCGATTTGGGAGATACGATTCCGGCTCTGATTCGCGAGCAACGTCAGGATTATGAGAGTAAGTTGGGTTTGAATTATCCCTTTGCGAGATTTTCGGTGATCGAAGTACCGGTTCAATTTTATCATTATCAGCGAATCTATACCACAGCTATTGAAGCCCAACAGCCGGAAATAGTGCTGGTTCAGGAAAAAGCGATTTTGATGAATGGGGCTGACTTTGACAATCAATTCGGTTGGCAGAAACGGCGTCTGGAACGCAGCAATCAAACCCTGACTGATCAGGAAAGTCAGAGCGAAGTTTTTGTAAACTTTATTCGCTCCGGATTTTTAAACAGTGGATTTCGAGGACGATTTTTTCCGGAAGAAATGTTGACGCTGAAAACAGATTACCACATTTTCCCCAACTATTATACTTTTGTCAATCATTTTAAATCTGATCGATGGCCTATTTTTAACATGGCATTGGAGTCATTTCTGAACCAGCGAACCGAAAGTTCGGTTGGCGGATTCAGGAGATTTTTCAGCGGACTTAGTAGCGAAGAGAAGGCAAACATCGCACTCATGGAGCAAAATCTGGCTGAAGTGCTCAGCGATCCTGACAAAAAGGATATTGTGATCGATGTTTTGAAATTAAAGGGAAAACATTTGTTTCAACTGATTGAAAGCAAGATTGCTGACCGGGAGTTTGATCAATTCATTTTTGACTTTATCAGGTCAAACCAATTCCGGGACGTAGATGTAGATCTGTTTGTTAGCTCGTTGAAGAAGCAGACCAATTTTGAATTGACCACTTTTTTTGACAATTGGTATCAGAGCCGAGAATTGCCCGGATTTCTGGTGGCGGATATTCAGGCGTATAAAATTCTGGATGACGACCGCACCAGATTTCAGGTTCGGTTTAAGGCGCAAAATTCGGAAACTGTGGAAGGATTGCTGTCGGTTTCATTCCGGATGGGCGGACGCCGTTTCGGTTTTGGCGGCGGCGGTCCCGATGAAATGCCTGAACAAGTTTTCAGTTTTGCCCCTGGTGAGATCAAAGAAATCGGCATTGTATTGGATGATGAACCGAGAATGTTGCTCATCAATACACTGGTGGCGAAAAATTTACCCAACGAGATCACTTATCGTTTCGACGATTTGGAAATGAATGAAAAAGCGGTTGCTTTTGAAGGTGAACGTATTGTGGACACTCCGATCCGCTTGGCTCTGCCCGGAGAAATCATTGTGGATAATGAAGACCCTGGCTTTGAGATTTTGACGCAACAGGAGCCAAATTTTTTAAAGAAATTGTTACAGCGCGAAAATGAAAAGGAAGAGAAGTATATCGGATTCAATTTCTGGCGGCCGCCGAGCCGGTGGCGTCTTTCCACCAGCTCTGACTTTTATGGCAGCTTTGTCCATTCGGCGCACTATATAAAAGCCGGAAGCGGCGATAAAAAAGTCGCCTGGTCCGCAGAAATTGAGGACAGTGGCAATTATGACGTGTATATTTACACTGCAGATATTCGCATGCCCTGGATGCGTGGCAGAGGCGATCGCGGCAGACAATATATTGAAAAATTTCATGTGACGATCTACCATGATGACGGTCAGGATGAGGTGGCTGTCAATGTAGAACAAGCTGAAAACGTCTGGACCTTTTTGGGAACTTATTATTTGTCAGCGGGGCGAGCGCGCATCGAACTGTCTGATAAAACCAAAGGCCGGCTGGTATATGCGGACGCGGTTAAATGGGTAAAACATTAACTTTAATCTGAATTGTTGGAATAAATCGCTGGTGAATACTCTGGGTATTTTTTAAGGAAAGAAAAAATGACTACAAAAATTATCAATGTGATTGTCTTGCTGATCGGGGCGCTGTTTTTACCGCTTACAGCACAACAACCGATAACGCTGGAACGTTCATTGGAGGTCGCCGTCAAAAATAGTCCTCAGATCAGACGCTATCAATTAAATCTGGAGCGGAGTCAACATGCGCTAAATGCGAGAACTGCTTCGCTAAAAACCCAGTTCAGCCTGAATCTGACTCCGCTGAGGTTCGATCAAACAAGGCGCTTCAATGATTTGTTTTCAACCTGGTATTCGACCCGAAGTACCTCATCATCGGGTTCGTTCACCATTTCTCAACCGCTTCAGTGGACTGACGGCACGCTGGAGCTAATTAACGCGCTGTCGTGGCAGGATTCTTACAGCGGATTTCAAGATATAACCGATAAATCTTATCGCAATTATCTTTATGTCAGCTACCGCCAGCCGATTTTTACCTACAACCGGACAAAATTGGACTTGAATGTACTTGAGCTGGACCTGGAAAATTCAGCGTTAAATTATGCAATTCAGCGGCTCTATTTGGAATATCTGGTCACGCAAAATTTTTATTCGGTCTATCAAAAAAAATCCAGTATGAGCGTTTCAATTGACGAGTACCAAAATCGGCAGCAAAGCTACAACATTATTAAAAACAAAGTGGAGGCGGGTCTGGCTGCGAAAGAGGAGTTGTATCAGGCAGAGCTTGATCTGACTTCCAGCAAATCCAAAGTACAAAATGCAGAGACCGATCTGGACAATGCTCTGGATGGTTTTAAAAAACTAATCGGGTTATCGATATTTGAGGATATTACCGTAACCGCTGACATAACGCACACTCCGGTCGAGATCGAAATTGAAAAGGCGTTGGATACGGCGTTAAAATACCGGATGGAATTACGGCAGCGCGAGATTGATATCGAAAATGCAAGGTATGATTTATTGCGCGCTTCTGCCACCAATGAGTTTCGCGGCGATGTTAATCTTTCCTACGGTATCATCGGCACCGATCCGGACCTGAAAAATGTATTTGATAACGCGGAAAAATCTCAGGCGGTATCAATTCAGTTTCAAATCCCGTTCATTGACTGGGGCTATCGAAAATCCACTATTGAAGCCTATAAGGTCTCAGTTCAAAGCCGGGAGCTTTCGTTTGAAGATCAAAAAAATGAAATCCTTATCGAAGTACGCCAGGCTTATCGCAATCTGAAAAACCTGGTCAATCAAATTGAGATCGCTGAACAGAACGTTCGCAACGCCCAGTTAACCTACGATATCAATCTGGAACGTTATGAGAACGGCGACATCACCAGTATGGATTTGAATCTTTTTCAGAATCAATTATCTCAAGCCAAGATGAGTAAAATTAACGCGCTTATTAACTATAAATTGGAACTTTTAAAC
>Ga0209614_1001828_pt1 | contig 15008 bp, 17 predicted proteins | sample BlaSprsedimmetaG_FD_185484 | JGI IMG/M metagenome (GOLD analysis project Ga0209614, IMG submission 185484) | Hot spring sediment bacterial and archeal communities from California, USA to study Microbial Dark Matter (Phase II) - Blank Spring... ... | reverse complement strand
GTGTTACTTGTTATGTAATATCGCGTGGTTGCCATATTATATAAACCAGAAATCACGAAAAAAGTCCACCCCTTTTTTCTCTATTTTCTTCAATAATTCAGCATGATAGATCCCGCTGGATGGACACTAGCTGGAAATTTCCCGCCGGCTCTGTTCCCTGTTTATGGAACAGGGCCACCAGGGCATCCTGCGCATGGAAAATTACGGTGAGGAAGCTTTCCTGGGCCATATCGCCGCCGGTGACAGCGGCAATTATCCCAGCGTCTTCAACGGTCCGGTGGGGCTGCGCGGCATGCACCCCGCCACCCCCCATATGGGGTCGGCCGCGCGCCGCTGGCGGGCCGGCGAGATTCTGACCATTGACGCCGGCTTCGGTCTGGCCGGCTACCAGACCGACAAAACTCAGGTCTACTGGTCCGGAGATCCGGCCGACATCCCTGATCGGGCACAGGCGGCCCATGATTTCTGCATCGAGGTCCAGCAATGGATAGCCGACCGGCTCAAGCCGGGAGAACTGCCCGGCGCGATCTGGGAGCACTGTCGCGGCTGGGCGGAGCAGAGCGGCTGGGGCGAGGGATTTATGGCCCTGGGCGGCAACAAGGTCCATTTCGTCGGCCACGGCATCGGCCTGGCCATTGATGAATATCCGGTGCTGGCCGGGGGCTTCGACCTGCCCCTGGAAGCCGGAATGGTCCTTGCCGTTGAACCGAAGATCGGCATCCCCGGCTTCGGCATGGTCGGAGTGGAAAACACCTTTGCGGTCACTCCCGGCGGCGGCCAATGCCTGACCGGAGCAAGCCATGGAATCATTCCCATCCTCTGAGAACCGGAACGGCCGATGAATGGACAGGCGTACCCCGGTTGATTCTGCGCCTGGAAAAAAAAGCAATGAACGTGCATGGGACTGGATTGTAGTATCAGGGAAGAGCCTGCTCCGACCCCCTGCGCGGCCAATGCTAATGGTCACCGGAGAGTGACGGCGCAGCGGGCTCCGATTCTCTTTCTTCTCAGCAACCGATCATGATACGATACAATCATGAAGTGCTGAGCGAATGCGTTAAATGAATTTCCAGGGATTTTTTTTCAAAACCCGATGAACAAGCAGCGGAAAACCTGCTGATCGACCGGAGGTGAAATGAACTTGGCGAACAAACCGATTGCGGCTCTTTTCTCCCTCTTCCTCCTTGCGGCCCTGGCGGCTGCCTGTTCCCGGGGTCCGGTGCAGCCTGAAGAAATAAAGCTTTTCCCCGTCGACGACATGGAGGGGATCATCACCCGGACCGGTGTCCGGATCGACCGGGAAATTTCAAGCGACGGCAACGGCTCATTGCTCGTCACGGCCGACGCGCCCCTCACCGTCCGGCTGTATGAAACCGGAGACATTCACCTCGAAAACGCGCGGCTGATCTATCGGGCCCGACTGCGCACAGAAAACGTCGAAGGACAGGCATACCTGGAAATGTGGTGCAGTTTTCCGGGGAAGGGGGAATTTTTCTCCCGCGCCCTCCACGCCCCTCTGTCCGGGACCAACGAATGGACAACACAGGAAACATCCTTCCTTCTGCAGAAAGGAGAAAACCCCGACAACGCCAAAATGAACCTGGTCGTCACCGGCAAAGGCAAAGTCTGGATCGACGACATCCGCCTGGTGATGGCTCCCCTGCACTAACCCCGGCTCCCGCCGGTGCATGATGCAACCCCATACCGAAACCAGGCGGCAATTGTCCTTGATTGATGAGGAACGGTGATGAAATTCCCCTTATCCCTGTTGGCCGGCCCTGCCCTGATTATCCTTCCCGCCGTTGCCGCGGCGGAAGCCGGGTGGACCGATTACGCGGCGATAGCGGAACTGGTGCCGACGGCCCGTCCCTATTACGAGGTCCATCTCGAGGTGAAGCAGAATCCCAGCGGCTGCAGGAACAGCTCCTGGTTCTATCAGGACTACGGCCTCAGGGGGTCGGATAAAATGTTCGACACCCTGCTGGAGGCAGTGCAGTCCGGGAAGCGCGTACGGCTGTACGTTACCGGCAAGTGCAACCTGAACGGCTACTCCGATTTTTCCGCCGTCGGCATCCTTCCCTGATTGCCGGCAGGAACTTCCCCGCCCTGCCCCTTGTCGACCCAGATACGAATGGTCCCGGACACCGGGCAGAGGTTGTCGGAAGGGCTGCGACGGCGGGCCTGTCCCATTCCATCCGACCCTGGTCTGTTCCGGCACCAGCGTCGCTTTTGCAAAGGCGCAAACCGCGATGTTGGCCCACGATTTCTGTTGACGTTATAATCCAAACAGATAGAATACAAAAAAATGTTCACCCCCTTTTGTCAAGCCCGATTCGGAGGGAGATGCCATGAAGATCCGCACCCGTCTGTTCGTCATTTTTCTTGTTCTTTTCTCCGGCGCCCTGTTCGCATCATGCGCCAAGGAAAAGGTCGGACCGTATCACCCCTCGGGTGAAGGCCGGGATATTGACTATGCCGCTCCCAAATACGCCGATGACACAGGCCCCAGTGAGGAGTCCCTGGATACCGGCGGGATAGCCGGTGCCCGAACGGCCGGCGCCTTCGGCTCCCTGGCCGATCAATCCAGCGATGAGTACAAAAAAATGTACGGCCGCTCTTCGGAACAGTTCTTCCCCATCTATTTCGATTTCGATCAGGCAACCATACGCAGCGATCAGTTTTCCACCCTCGAACACAACGCCGACTACCTGAAGAACAATCCCTCCGCCCGGGTGGTGATAGAAGGTAACTGTGACGAGCGCGGCACCAACGAGTACAACCTTGCCCTGGGCGAACGGCGGGCTCTGAGCGCCAAATCGTATCTGGTTGAAGTCGGCATTGCCGCCGATCGCATCCGCACGGTCAGCTTCGGCGAAGAGCGGCCCCTCTTTTTCGGGCAGGATGAATTTTCCTGGGCCCAGAACCGTAGGGACGACTTTGTTCTTGAGTAAATCACTCTGAATCTTTCCCTCGCCTGCTTCAGGGACGGTTGCCCAACCGTCCCTTTTTTATTGCCGTGGCAACAAAGGCAACGATTCCCGCTTCGACCTTTTTTTTCTTGACATAATAATAGTTATCAACTACAGATAATAATAAATTTTACTTGACATCGTTTTCCAGCGGTGATCATCCCGTAAACCTGACCGGACACCACGCCCGGCAATTCATGGCACCGAATTTTGTTGCTCCGTGCCCCTTGGCTGAATGTGCCGAGACGACGGGAATTATGATGAAAAAGAAACTCCGAATGACCCATCAGCGTGAGATTATTCTCCAGGAACTGGAGCGCTGCGCCGGTCATCCTTCCGCCGACGAGTTGTACGAACGGGTGAAGAAAAAACTGCCGCGCATAAGCCTGGCCACGGTCTACCGGAACCTTGAAATCCTCTCGGAAGCGGGAACCATCAGCAAAATTGAAATCAGCGGCCGCCAGAAACGGTTTGACCGGGATGTCCATCAGCACAACCACATTTACTGCGTCCACTGCCACCGGATCGATAATATTGATCTCGCCGGGTGCAGAGAAGAATCGCTTCGTCCCGAAAGCACCAAAGGGTATCGCATATCCGGATGCAGGATAGAGTTCACCGGTTTATGTCCGGAATGTCAAAAAAAGAGAAATGTTACAGGAGGAACAGAAATGGGATGCCAAAAATGCACAACCGATACTCTGCCCGAAGCGCAGCGCCGGTTGCTCAAGGCTCTTGCCGGACAGCAGGAAGCCTGCGGCAGCAAGGATCTGGCCGCTGCCAGCGGGCTGGCTGCCAAAGAGGTCAGCTCGCAGCTTGCCGCTTTGAAAAAGAAAGGGTTGATCGCCAGCCCGGTTCGATGCCGATACGCAATAACCGGGGAAGGCAAAAAAGCCATAGCATAACATGAGACAATAAGGAGGCAGCAATGATTCAGCTCACAGGATCCAAAACCGAACAAAATATCCTCACTGCTTTTGCGGGAGAATCTCAGGCGAGAAACCGCTACGCCTTTTTCAGCAAACAGGCCAAAAAGGAAGGATATGTCCAGATTGCGCAGATTTTTGAAAGAACGGCCGAACAGGAAAAAGAGCATGCCAAGCGGTTGTTCAAATTCCTGCAGGGGGGCGAGGTTGAAGTAATCGCCCGCTTCCCGGCCGGCATCATCGGCAATACCATGGAGAACCTGAAGGCGGCGGCAGCCGGAGAACGGTACGAATACTCGGAAATGTATCCGGACTTCGCCCGCATTGCGACCCAGGAAGGATTCAGTGACATTGCTTCCGCCTTCACTGCCATCGCTGTGGCCGAAAAACAGCATGAAAAACAGTATCTTGACTTCATGAACAATATTGCTGCCGGCCGGGTTTTCAGGCGTGACCAATCCACAATTTGGTACTGCGCCAATTGCGGTTATCTCCATGATGGAACCGAGGCGCCGGATCAATGTCCCGCCTGTGCCCACGAACAGGCCTATTTCCAGCTGCTGGCGGAAAACTGGTAACAGACCCTTTTTATCCCGCTTCCCCGAATAACTCGACAATGTCCGTCCCGCCGACCGGAAGGAAGGCGGGACGCCATGGATCCCGTCCCTGAAAACGTGGCCGGGAAAACCGTCAGCGCAGTCGATCCTCTTTTTGTGATTTGCCGTACCGTTTTCACATGGTACAATCTTGACAACCGTGTAAAAAGGTAAAACCGTCGAAGGAACAGCTCACTGATCAGCCGACATCGTCCCGACTATGCAGGGCCGCGATATTGCAACGTTTAACCGGAAAAAAGCCAAGGAGATGAACAATGACAAAGAAAAATGAAATTTACAAATGCGCACTGTGCGGAAACATCGTTGAAGTCGTCCATACCGGCGCCGGAGAGCTTGTCTGCTGCGGCCAGCCCATGGATCTGATGACGGAAAACACCGTTGACGCTGCGAAGGAAAAGCATGTCCCGGTCATCGAAAAGGTGGACAATGGCTTCAAGGTCAAGGTCGGCAGCGTCCCCCATCCCATGGAGGAGAAGCACTGGATCGAATGGATAGAGCTTATGGCCGACGGCAAGGTCTACAGGCAGAACCTGTCGCCCGGTGACGCCCCGGAAGCGGTCTTCTGTATCGAGGCATCGACGGTAACCGCCAGGGAATACTGCAATCTCCATGGACTCTGGAAAGGGTAGAAAGGATTGTCGCACCACATTATCTCCACCATTTTAGTGAGGAATCGCCATGAAAAAATACAGATGCCTGGTCTGCGGTTATGAATATGATCCTGAAGCAGGAGATCCCGCCAACGGGGTGGCTCCCGGCACAGCGTTCGCGGACCTGCCCGACGACTGGACCTGCCCGGTCTGCGGCGCTCCGAAAGACCAGTTTGAAGAAATATGACGACCCCTGGACAAGGCCGGAACAGGGGAAGAGCTTAACGGTTCTCCGGCGACCGGTACCCTGACCCCGTCGGCGGAGCGGGACCCGGACGGAAGGACGGCCCTTTCCCTCCGATCCCGCAGGACCGGGACCGGGAAATTATCCATGGCCGTCGGCGGTTCAGCCAATGCGCGTCCGCCTCCGACCCAGCCGACAGGTCGCCCCCAAAGATTTCCCACGGAGCTTCCCGCCGGCTCAACGGTCTCCCTCCGTCGGCAACAGCGGACGATGTCGTTCCGGCCGCGGGAAACCCGCCGAGAAGCTGCCACCACTTTTTCAGGAGGAACACACAGTGAAACCGATTGAACTCGCCAAAAATGTATACTGGGTCGGTGCCGTGGACTGGGTTACCCGGGATTTTCACGGCTACTCCACCTACCGCGGAACCACGTACAATGCTTATCTGATCATCGATAAGAAAATCACCTTGATCGATACAGTCAAGAAGCAGCATCAAAGCGATCTGCTGCACCGGATCCGCAACATCATCAATCCGGAAAAAATCGATTATATCGTGGTGAATCATGTGGAAATGGATCACTCCGGCTGTCTGCCCGAAGTGGTCGACCTGATCAAACCGGAAAAACTGATCTGCTCGAAAATGGGCCACAAGGCCATTCTCAAGCATTTCCACCGGGAAGACTGGCCGTTTCATGTTGTCAACCCGGGTGAGGAAATGTCCCTCGGCGACCGGACCCTGAATTTCATCGAAACCAGGATGCTGCACTGGCCCGACTCCATGTTCACCTATATCAAGGAAGACGGCATTCTGATCTCCAGCGACGCCTTCGGTCAGCACCTGGCCACCAGTGAACGGTTTGACGACGAGGTCAACCAGGACGTGCTGATGTACGAGTGCACGAAATATTACGCCAACATCCTGACCCTGTACTCCCCCCTGGTCAAAAAACTGATCGCCAAAATACAGGAAATGAACCTGCCGATAAAGATGATCGCCCCGGACCACGGCGTGATCTGGCGCGGCAATCCCGGCAAGGTCCTGGATGCCTATTCCCGCTGGAGCGTCAATGAAGGAAAGGGCAACGCCCTGGTCATATACGATACCATGTGGCATTCGACCGAGATGATGGCCAAAGCGGTTGCCGACGGATTGCAGGACGAGGGAATCAGCTGTAAGCTGATCGACCTGCGGGTCAACCACCGCAGCGATGTGATGACCGATGTCCTGGATGCCAGCGCCATTGTCCTCGGCTGTCCGACCCTGAACAACGGTTTGCTGCCGAGGATGGCGGGATTCCTCATGTACATGCGCGGTCTGCGGCCGACCAATAAAATCGGGGCCGCCTTCGGTTCTTACGGCTGGTCCGGCGAGGCAGTCAAGCTGATGAACGAGGCAATGAAAGAGATGAAATTCACCCTCTGTCACGAAGGGGTGCGGGTGCAGTACGTCCCCGAACATGCCGAACTCAGCCAGTGCATAGAGCTGGGCAGGACCGTCGGCCGTTCGCTGAAGGAATTTTTTGCCGGCAAAGAAATTGAATCGGTGGGGTAAACCCCTCTCAGGAAAATCGGGCTCCCCCTTCGGAACGCCCTGAGAAAGGATGAAAAAAGGCCGGAAAAACCGGCCTTTTTTCATCTCGTTCGAATCGTTTCCAGCACCCTGGCTGCCACCTCTTCAACGCTCATGTCCGTGGAGTCTATATGGACGGCGTCGGGCGCGGGCCGGAGCGGGGCCAGGGAACGTTCACTGTCGTCCCGGTCCCGTTTGCGGATCCGGGCCAGGATTTCCTCTTCATTGACCTCGATCCCCCGTTGGCGCAGCTGCCTGACCCTTCTCCTTGCCCTTTCCTCCGGGGTCGCATCAAGATAGAATTTCCATGCGGCGCCGGGGAAGACCACCGTGCCCATATCCCGTCCTTCCGCGACAATTTTCCCGGCAGCTCCGATCTGCCGCTGCATTGCCGTCATGCGTTCACGGACCGGCCCCAGGGCCGAAACAGCCGAGGCCGCCATACCGATTTCCTCCACCCGGATCCGGCGGCTCACATCCTCACCATCCAAAACCACCCGGACATCATCCTGTTCCGACAGGGGAGGAAGAAATCGGATATCCAAGTCGGATAAAATCCTTCCAACTTCCATTTCGTTATGAATATCAACAGCGTTACTTATGCATTTGAGGGCAACTGCTCTGTACATGGCCCCGGTATCAAGATAGGTAAAACCTATCGCTTTTGCCACCCTTCTGCTTGTGGTCGACTTACCGACTCCGGAGGGGCCGTCGATGGTGACAATCCGCAACCGTTCAGCCATAACCGAGTTCCCGCAAACACTCGGTCAAGGCGGTGACAAAGCGGCGGTTCTCCGCTTCGGTGCCGACTGTGATCCTGATGAAATCCGGATAACCGTACGCTTTCATGGAGCGCACGATTACCCCCTTACGGAGCATGGCCTCGTAGAGCCTGGTCGCGTCGCCGCGGACATCGATCAGGAAAAAGTTGGTATGCGAGGGATAGGCCCGGCATCCGAGTTTTTCCATTTCCCCGCTCAACCATGCCCTGCCCCTGGCGGTCTCGGCAACGGTCATGGCGTAATGCTCTTTATCCCCCAGGGCGGCCGCTGCCCCGACCTGGCCCAGGAGATTTATATTGAAGGGCTGGCGGACCCGATGCAGGAGGGCGGCAATGTCCCGGTGCATGAGACCATAGCCCACCCGCAGGCCGGCAAGGCCGAATGCCTTGGAAAAAGTGCGCAGGGACACCAGCGGGGCCAGGCCCTCTCCATTGCGGATATATGACAGCACATCGATGCGCAGTTCCGACGCGACGAAATCGACATAGGCCTCATCAAGCACCACCACCACCTCTTCAGGAACCCTGCGCAGAAACGTTTCAAATCTTTCCCTGGAAATCAGGGTGCCGCAGGGGTTGTTGGGGTTGTCCATGAAGATAAGACGGGTGCGGTCGTCGATCATGGCAAGGATCCGTTCAAGATCATGATGCATGTCGGCGAGCGGCACCACGATGTTCGTCCCGCCCCGTACCTGGACAAATTTCTGGTACATGAGAAAGGAGGGGTGGCTGGTGATGACACCATCCCCTTCCCTGACAAAGGCCTTGACCAGAAACTCGATGACCTCGTTGGAGCCGTTGCCCGGCACGATTTCTTCCGGAGACGCTCCGCTCCATGCGGCCACCGCCTCGGTCAAATAATAGCTGGAACCGTCGGGATAGCGGTGGAGCGAGGAGAGTGCCCCGGCTATCGCTTCCACGGCCCTGGGCGACGGACCCCAGGGGTTTTCGTTGGAAGCCAGCTTGATGGAGCCGGTTATGCCGTACTCCCGCTCCAGTTCCTCCAGGGGCTTACCGGGAGGATACGGTGTTATTTCGCTGATGTGGGGTGCGGGACGGAGCTTCACTGTTCCACCACCGCCGGCAGGATGCCTCTGACACCGGCCCTCTGCTCCAGATTCCACGCCGCCCTGAGAAGAATATCCTCCCTGAAGTGCGCCGCCTGCAGCTGGATGCCGACGGGCAGCCCGTCTCCGCTGAAACCAGCCGGCACCGACATACCGGGAATTCCGGCCAGATTCGCGGAAATTGTCAGGATATCGGACAGGTACACGGCAAGTGGATCATCGGCCCTGTCCCCGATTTTCCATGCCGGGGTCGGCGTCACCGGGGAGGCGATCAGATCACAATCACGGAAAACCCTGGCGAAATCGTCCCGGAGGAGGGTGCGCACCTGCGAAGCCTTTTTATAGTAGGCATCATAATAGCCGGCGGACAACGCGTAGGTGCCGATGAGGATCCTTCTTTTCACCTCGTCGCCGAAACCGGCCGACCTGCTCCGGCGATACATGTCCAGCAGCGACCCGGCCTGCGTATCGCGGAAACCGTAACGCACGCCGTCGTAACGGGCAAGGTTTGAACTGGCCTCGGCCGGGGCGATCAGGTAATAGGCGGCCACGCAGTACGGTGTATAGGGCAGGGAAACCTCGACTATTTTGGCGCCTGCATCGGCGAGCATGGCGATGCCTGCCCGTACCACCCGCTCTACCTCCCGGTCCAGGCCGTCGCCGAAATATTCGGCCGGCACTCCGACCCTGACTCCCCTCAGTCCGTCCTGCAACATGGAGACGTAGTCCGGTGCCGGTGTGTCGACCGAGGTCGAATCACGCGGATCATGACCGCTGATCACATTCATCATCAGGGCACAGTCACTGACATCCCGGGTCAACGGCCCGACCTGGTCGAGCGACGAGGCGAAGGCGACCAGGCCGTAGCGCGAAACCCGGCCATAGGTCGGCTTCATGCCCACCACTCCGCACAGAGAGGCCGGCTGCCGAATGGAGCCGCCGGTATCCGAGCCAAGGGTGGCCAGACTTTCGCCAGCCGCCACGCATGCGGCACTGCCGCCGCTGGAACCGCCGGTGATATATCCGGGGCGCCAGGGATTTTCAGGGACGCCGAAAGCACAGTTTTCACTGGTGGAACCCATGGCAAATTCATCCATGGCCAGTTTTCCCAGCAAAACCGCGCCGGCGGCGTCAAGCTTTTCAATGACCGTGGCGTCATAGGGGGGAAGAAAATGTTCCAGCATTTTTGAGCCGCAGGTTGTGCGCATGGTTGTCGTGCACAGCACATCCTTGACGGCAATGGGCAGGCCGCACAGTATTCCCCCTTCGCCTTTTTCACGCAGCCTGTCCGCTTCCTCGGCCAGGGCCATGATTGCCGTCTCATCCCGCAGGGTTATAAAGGACTTGATCCGGTGCTCGACGGCGCGGATTCTCCCGAGAATGGATTCGGCGAGCCGTACCGCGGTTATATCTCCCTGATCGAGAAGTTTCCTGGCCTCGCAGAGAGTCAGTGTATACGGTTCCATATCGTCTTGCTAACTGATGATCCTGGGGACCACGAATGCTTCGCCGTTCTGGGAACTGCTGTTGGCCAGGGCCTTCTCCCTGGCCAGGGAAGGCTTCACCTCATCCTCCCGGAAAACGTTGCCCTGGCCGGAAACATGCGCCGTGGGTGGAACATTTTCCGTCTCCAGTTCATCGAGTTTGGCGGCATACCTGAGAATCGTATCCAGTTGGGCGGTAATTTTACCGATTTCTTCCGGGTGCAGCTCAAGCCGGGCCAGGTTGGCCACATGTTCCACTTCTTCTCTGGTGATCTTCATGGTCGTTTGTCAGGGTTAATGGGAAAAATTCCGCTTAATTTGACACCTGGAGCGGTGTCTGTCAACAGGCGATGGCGCTTCAGGCGACCGGCGCAGTTTTTTCGGCAAAAAATGCTTCGGCAAAGATCCTGACCAGGTCGGGATCAAACTGGGTGCCTCCACAGCGGCGAAGCTCGGCCATCGCCTCGACGGCGGTGAGGTTGCGGCGGTAGTTGCGGCGCGAGGTCATGGCGTCGTAGCTGTCGGCAATGGTGATGATCCTGGTCAGCGTATCGAGCTCGTCTCCGCCTATTCCACGGGGGTAGCCGCTGCCGTCAAGGCGTTCATGATGGTTGAGGATAACGATTCGTTCCCGTTCCGTGAATTTGAGCGGCTGGACGATATTGGCGCCGACTTCCGGGTGTTTTTTGATCAGCGCCCACTCTTCCGATGACAGTATTCCCGGCTTCCGAATGCAGGAAAGATCGATCACCAGCTTGCCGACGTCGTGAAAATGAGCGGCCCGTTCGAGAACAAGCATGTCTGCTTCGCTCAAGCTGACCGCTTGGCCGAGGAGCATCGAATACTCGGTCACCCTGCGAGTATGACCGGCGGTGTAGGGATCCTTTTCCTCCAGGGCGGCCTGCAGGGTGGACATAACCTGCACGGTGGCCTCTTCCAGTTGGTGGCTGTACTGCAGGAGCAGTTCGTTCTTTTCGGCCAGTTCCCTGGTTTTTTCCCGAACCTCCTTCTCCAGGTTGCTGCGGTAATCCTTTTCCCGGAGGACATAATAGCGTTTTTCAACCGCCCTTTTGACCTTGACGTGAAAAAGGGCGATATCCTCGTTGGGCTTGGTCAGAAAATCATAGGCGCCGAGATTCATGGCCCTGATCGCGTAATCCATCGAACCGGCCCCGGTCAGAAACAGGACCGGTATGTCGCACTTCATCCTGTTCAGGGCGTCAAGGGTCTGAAACCCGTCCATGTGCGGCATATTGATGTCGAGAATAATGACGTGATAGTCGTCGTTGACGGTTTCCAGCACTCCCTTGCCGCTGTCAACCGGGACCACGTCATATCCGAACATGTTCAATATTTTTTCTATCGCGTTGCGGACCAGTTCGTCGTCATCGGCGATAAGAATTTTACTTGCCATACCCGGCACCTGTCTCTCTCCCTCCAAAATCTCATCAAGAACGGTTAACTTTACATTTTTCCGAGACTTTTTGCAAGGTTGACGGCCTGTTCGATGAACCACGGCAGCCGATCCCCGGTCGGCTCCTCCACGGCGACGGAATAATCGGGATGACTCGGGTTCAGCTTCCTGCCGCACAACTCTGTGAGAACAGCTATCGTCCCATCGCGCATGCCGGACAGGTTATATCCCCCCTCGAGGACCAGGAGGAGGCGGCCGTCGCACAGCTCCCGGGCGAGATTCAGCAGGATCCCGGTCATGCCGGCAAAACCGGCGGAGCTCACCCGCATGGCACCGAGGGGATCCCCACCGTAAATGTCAAACCCGCAGGAAACCAGGATGAACTGCGGTCGGTACCTCCTGATGACCGGAACAAAAAGCTCCGTGAAAAGGAGGAGATAATCATGATCGCCCTGGCCGCCGGGCAGCGGAACGTTGAGGGTGAACCCTTCCCCCCTGCCCGCACCCGTTTCCAGGAGAGCGCCCGTACCGGGATAAAAGGGATATTGGTGGACGGAACAGTACAGAACTTCATCGGTATCATAAAAACTGCGCTGGGTGCCGTTGCCGTGATGCAGGTCCCAGTCGAGGATGACTATCCTTTTGAGGCCCAGGCGGGTCAGGGCCCATTTTGCCCCCACGGCGATGTTGTTGAAAAGACAGAATCCCATGGCCCGATCCCGCTCGGCATGGTGCCCCGGCGGTCTGACCAGACAGAAGCCGTTATCCGCCTCCCCGGCTGCTATCCGTTGAATGCCGTCGACCACCGACCCGGCGGCAAGACAAGCGGCGGCAAAAGATCTGGCCGAGGTCCTGGTATCGGCATCCAGAAAATCATTTCGCCGGCCGGCGGTTTCGGCGATCCTCTTGATCAGGCCGGGAGAATGGTTGAGCCCGATCACCTCGAGCGATGCCGGCTCAAAGTGCGGATACATCAGGCCCGGCCATGTCCCCTCGCGGTCAAGCTCATCATAAACCACCTTGAGGCGGTCCGGGGATTCCACATGATCAAACCCCGGCTCATGTTCGAGAAACAGCTCATCCCTGTAAACGAGTGTTCTGGCCATACCGTTTTCTCCTGCATGCATAAATCCGTCGTTCCGTGACCACGAAATCCATGAACTGATCGTGTGATTCCACCGGCACCCGCTCAATAAGCTGCAGTTCATAGGCCGGGCTGATCCGCAGCGCCCCGGGGGCGTCCACAGCCAGAAAACGATCATAAAACCCGCCGCCGTAGCCGAGCCGCCCCCCCCGGCGGTCAAACACCGAACCCGGCACGATGACCACGTCAATGTCGGCGGGATCGCAGGCGCAGTGGTCAAGCAGCCCGGGCAGCGGTTCGGGTATGCCGCAATATCCCGGCCTGACCTGGTTTACCGGATCGGTGATCCGAACGGCCAGCAGACGGGATGCGCCCGGTACGACACAGGGAATGGATACGGTCTTTCCCCCGGCCAGCAGCAATCTGATCAGCTCCAGCGTCCAGACTTCGCTACGGAAGTGCATATAAACCAGAACTTTCGCGGCGCCGCCAAGTTCCTCCATCCCCACCAACCTGGAAGTAATCAGGGAGCTTCTCCGCTGCTGTTCACCGGGGGAGAGCATATCCCGTTTCTCCAGGACAACCCGCCGGAGCATGGTTCGATCAGATGCATTCATGGTTCGCCACACGATAACAGTATACGCTTTTCCGCCCGGCTGCGCGAAAAAAAAGCGCAACGCCGGACACTCCGACGCTGCGCTGCAGAAAAATCCGCGTTAACGGTCAGTTATTACATGGGCAGAATAAGTTTATTGGAATCCTCGTTCCAGATGACCACCACATACCAGACCGCCATGGAAAACAGGATAAGGGCCAGACTCCAGCCATACCCCATGACATCGGGCAGATAGACATACTTGCCGAGAACGCCGTTTGCCTCCCAGTCATTGCCCTGCACCCAGAGACCCGTCAGGGAACTGGAGATGGCGAAGACAATCATTGCCATCCACAGCTTCAGTTGCCCCTCGCCGACCCGCCACAGGGTTCCGGTACCGCAGCCGCCGGCCAGCATTGCGCCGAGGCCGAAGATAAAACCGCCGACCACCCCGCCCCAGCCGAATGTTCCGCGAACATAGTGAATGGGATTGAGAACCGCGTCTCCGTAGGCCCGGAGCGGGACTTCATATTTCAACACCGCGGCGCCGACGGCAACCAGGGCGATGGACAGCGCCATTGACTTTGCCATGTTGCCGTTGCCGGTCATATGCGGTTCGCGGAAACCCTGAACCATGCACCAGCGGCCGCGCTGCATCGCGTAACCGAGGGCGGCGGCAATGAGAAGGACTCCCGGCAATGAATTAATGTAATCGTATTCGTCGCCGTCGTAATTTGCGTACTGGTAGGCCCCCCAGATAAAGGCAGCGATGACCACCGCCCCGAAGACCATCTGCGCCTGGGCGGGGAAATCAATGGTCTTGGCTCCGCCGCTGCCCCAGGTGACATACTCCATTTCCTTGTACAAGAGCCAGAGGCCGAACAGCACTCCGAAAATGAGGCCGAGCCACATGGCGAACCCGTTGGCGGCCAGGTTGCCGAGGGCGTTGTACATACCGCCGACGTTGCAGCCGCCGGCCAGTGTGGCGCCGAAACCCATCAGGACGCCGGCAATGATCGCCTTGACCCATTCACGGAGGGGGGGAAAGCGCAGGGCGAACTGGCCGCCCAGGAGCGCGGAAAGAAAAGCACCGCCGACAAAGCCGATGCCGATCACCGACCCGGAATTGTACCAGAACGATTTCTGCGGGAGAGCTTCACCGTCCCAGTCAAAAAAGCCAAGCACTTCCAGGGTGTCCGGATCGGAATAAATCCCGATGGCGTACAGTATCCAGTCCCCCCAGTTTCGAACTGCTCCGACGGCTCCCCATGGTCGCCACCAGGCCATCATCAGAATGCTGAGCAGGGCAATGATGATCCCGGTGGTCATCGGGTTCCATTCGGTCCTGCACAACTTGTTATACAGTTCTTTTATTTTTCCACCCATACAGTCCCCTCCTCCAGGTTGTGATTAATCAGGAGCTCTAACCCCGACATGGATTCGAGCCGATATGCTGCACCAGCCAAAAGAGTAATCAGACCAATGTAAAATTTCTTACCTTCGTGCCGGAGTTTTGTCAAGGAAGTTCAATGCGGACCAGTAATGTCCGGTTAGGAAATTGCATGAATTTTCATTCGTTTGCGGAGCTTTTTACTTCGCCTTTGCCATGGTCCCGTTGGTTTACGGCTTAGTAACGCCATGGCTTCGTTCCGAATCTGGTTACG
>Ga0209614_1001826_pt1 | contig 15019 bp, 13 predicted proteins | sample BlaSprsedimmetaG_FD_185484 | JGI IMG/M metagenome (GOLD analysis project Ga0209614, IMG submission 185484) | Hot spring sediment bacterial and archeal communities from California, USA to study Microbial Dark Matter (Phase II) - Blank Spring... ... | reverse complement strand
TCCTTCCTCTAAGGTCGCGCCGCACATCAGGCAGACTTTAGCCTCTTCGGCTACCCGCGCGCCGCATACCGGGCAGTGACGGGCCGGACGTTTCGGTAAAGTTTCGAGTATATCTTCGGTTTCCATAATCTTGAATTTTATGATAACACTGATACTTGAAAGAGCAAGATAAACGCAGCAATGCAGATGCAGCCAAGACGACAGCGCGATTCGCGCTCATTTGTGACCTTAGCAAGGGTGGTCGGGGCGTTGGCTGTGTCAGATGTTGTTTGGGTCAAAGGCTGGTTATGTTGGGCTTGACGTTATGGACATCGGTGCTATAATCTTTTTTATAAGGTGTACCTTATAATTTTATAACAGCAGAGGATAACGAGGATAGTTATGCAAAGCGGTGGCGCAGTGCGGGAACGTGTAGAGGATTACCTGGGGGCCATTTACCGGCTGCGGGTCGATCCTGAGTCACCCCTGCCCTTGTCGGCATTAGGAGAATATTTCGGTTTCTCGCCGGTCTCGATCCATGAGATGGTGCAGAAGTTGTCTCAACAGGGGTGGATTGCCTATCATCCCTATCGTGGCGTCACGTTGAACGCGCAAGGCGAGGAGGTAGCCGTAGCTTTATTGCGCCGGCACCGCCTGTGGGAGCGCTTTCTCACCGATATGCTCGATGTGCCCTGGTCTGAGGCCCACGAGATCGCGGGGACACTGGAACACGCGGCGCCTGAGTTGGTAACGGAGCGTTTGTCTGCGTTGCTGGGCGATCCGGTTAGCTGTCCGCATGGGGTGCCGATCCCGCCGAGCAAACGTGCGTACGTCGACACCTGTTTGCGCCATGTGCCGGTGGGCGCGCGTGGCCGGGTGACGCGCATTGCGCCGGAATCCGGCGATATTTTACGCGATGTGCAAGCGTGGGGGTTGCTGCCCGGCCGCCAGATCACTGTGGTCGAACAGCCAAATGACGAAATCGTCGTCCAGGTGGAAGATCGGCTGGTGAACATCCCACTGGAAAGCGCGCGCACAATTTGGATTGAGGTTTTTTGATGGCGGGCGTTTTGCTCATTCTTTATTATTGGAGGTATTTTCTATGAGTCCATTGACGGCATTACAGCCGGGGCAAACAGGCTTGATCCACCAATTGCGCGGCGGACATCGCTTTGTTTCGCGGTTGGCGGCGCTAGGGTTCACGCCGGGCGCGCCGGTGACGGTCACGCGCAATCGCGGCATCGGCCCATTGATCGTCACCGTGCGGGAGACGCAAGTGGCGCTCGGACGCGGCGAAGCCGGCCACGTTATGGTTTATCTGGAGGGGGAAGGCGATGCAACGGTTAGCCAGGGTTGAATCTGAAGCGGCAGCGCCGCACGTTGGCGAATGTGTCACCATCAAGGTGGCCTTGGCCGGGCAACCGAATGTGGGGAAGTCCACCATTTTCAACGGGCTGACCGGGATGAATCAGCACGTGGGCAACTGGCCCGGCAAGACGGTCGAGCAGAAAACCGGCGGCTGCGCGCGCGGCGATAAGCAGTTCGACTTCGTTGATTTGCCGGGCACGTACAGCCTGACGGCTAATTCAGTGGAAGAGCGCGTGGCGCGCGATTACATCCTCCACGAGCGCCCCGACGTGGTGGTGGCCGTCGTCGATGCGGCGATCCCGGAGCGTAGCCTGTATCTGCTGGCCGAACTGCTGCTCCTGCCCGCGCCGGTGGTGCTGGTGCTGAATATGATGGATGTGGCCGCGCAGCAGGGCATCCAGGTGGAGCCGCGCGTGCTGGAAGCCGCGCTGGGCATTCCCGTGGTACCAATGTCTGCGACGAAGAACCAGGGTTATGAGGCGCTGCTGGATGCCGTGGTCGCGGTGGGGGATGAGGCGTATCCCTACAATCCGCACCGCCCGGTCATTCTACCCGCGCACCAGACTGTCCTGGAGGAACTTATCACGTGGGTCGCCGCTTACGTCCCCAAACCCTATCCGGTGGATTGGGTCGCGTTGAAGTTGTTGGAAGGCGACGACGAGGTGGTGGCGCTGATGCAGTCTGCATTGCCCGATGAAGTGTGGACGCGCGTTCACGCCACCCTGCTCCGCCACGAGGATGCGATCCTCGACATCGCCGGCGCGCGCTATGCCTGGATTGCGCGCATGATCCGCGCGGCAGTCGTGCGTCCGAAGGTCGGCCAGATGGGGCTGACGGCGCGGTTGGATCGCGTGCTGACGCATCCTGTGTGGGGCACGCTGGCGCTGTTGGGGGTGCTGGCGGTGGTCTTTTGGCTGACCTATGCCATCGGCACACCGCTGCAAGGCGGGATGGAGGACCTGATCCAGCAGGGGGCAGAGGCGCTTAGTGCAGGATTACAGGGTGTTCTGCCGCTCTGGTTGGTCGCGTTGCTCGCCGATGGCCTGATCGGCGGCGCGGGGATGGTGGTGACGTTCCTGCCGATCCTGGTGATCTTCTTCGCTGTGTTGGGCTTCCTCGAAGACACCGGCTACATGGCCCGCGCGGCCTACATCACCGACCGGTTTATGCACGCGATGGGACTGCACGGCAAGAGTTTCCTGCCGCTGCTGCTCGGCTTTGGTTGCAACGTCCCGGCGATTTTGGGCACACGCATCATTGAGACGAAGCGTGCGCGCTGGCTCACCATCCTGCTGGCCCCGTTGATCCCCTGCACCGCGCGCATGGCCGTGGTCGCTATACTCGCGCCGGTTTTCTTCGGCAGGGCGGCGATGTGGGTGGCCTGGGGACTGGTCGCGGTCAACCTGGGCGTGCTGGCGGTTCTCGGCATCGTCTTCCACCGCTTTGTGCTCAAGGGCGAGCAGTCGATGTTCATCATGGAATTGCCCCTCTATCACCTGCCGAACGCGCGCAGCATCGGCCTGTACGTCTGGCAGAACGTGATCGCGTTCCTGCAGAAGGCCGGGACGGTGATCCTGGCGGCAGCGGTGGTGGTGTGGGCGCTCTCGTACTTCCCCGCCGGCGGCGACGTGACACAGAGCTACCTGGCCTGGATCGGGCGCGGTCTCGCGCCGCTCGGCGCGCTGATGGGTTTGCCCTGGATGCTAATGATCGCGCTGCTGACCAGTTTCGTGGCGAAGGAGAACACCATCGCCACGCTCGGCGTGCTCTACGGCAACTTCGAAACAACGTTGCCGGCGCTGATCACGCCGCCGGCCGCGCTAGGGTTCCTGATTGTGCAGATGCTCTTCATCCCCTGCGTGGCGACGGTGGCGGCGGTCAAACAGGAGACGCGCTCCTGGGCGTGGACGCTGCTCAGCCTGGGGCTGATGTTCGTCATCTCGCTAGGAGCGGGCATCCTCGTGTACCAGGTCGGTACGTTGTTGATGAGGGGCTGAGATGCTCAAGACGCTGCTGGCCTTGATCCGCGATGACGCCTACCGCACCCCGCAAGAACTGGCGGCGGCGCTGGCCGTCCCCACGCCACTGGTCGAGCAGATGCTGGCGCAGTTGGTGGAGGGCGGCTATCTCGCCGTGCCGGAGGCGTGCGCCGATGGATGCGGCGGCTGTTCACTGGCGCAGGCGTGCGGCGCGCGTCCTGGCGTCGGTCTGCGCTTCTGGACGTTGACGGCTAAAGGGGTTAGCGCCTGCTGAAAAAGCAGCTACAAAGCCCCTAAAGCATCGGCGGCTGCCCAGCCAGAGCGTGCCGCGCCTTCGACGCGCGGGCCGCCAAAGGCGGAGATTCGTGCAGGACAGCATAGGGCGCCGCGTCGGTGCGCACAGGTTTGCTGTAGCGCCACCCGTGGACCTGGAACTCGATCACGTCGTCTATCTCAAGCCAGTGCGCGGCGGCCTGAAGCAGGGCCAGGCCGGAGGCTTGCCGGTCGCGCTCCCAGTGTTCCAGGCTATAAGTAGCCGTTGCATGCAGTGTCACAGCGGGCGCGGCAGAGACCCCTTTCATCTGATTGTCGGCAATCCAGGTAAGCGGGCCTTCGGCCGGCGCCAGGCCGCCGGGATACGGGATGCGCGCCGGGGCTGCGAGCACGGCCATAACTGCGAGGCAGCGCTCGTAGACGAGGTTTTCGAGGCGCGCTCTGATGGTTTCTGGCAGGCCGACCTCTCCGGCGTCAAGGAGCGCGAGCGATTGTGATACCGGCGGGGTCAGCACCACGGCGTTGGCGAGCACGGTTTCAGCGTCCTCTAGCACGGCAACCCAGCCGGTTGCGGCGCGTCGCACTGCAACCACTTGTTTCCCGAGGCGCAGGGGGACATCACGGGCCAAGTGCTTGGCAATCGCCGTCATCGCCGGTGCGCCCCGCCAGCGGGGATGCCCTTCCGGGCTGTGCGCAGGATTGCGGAACCATTCCTCCACCACGCCGATGTCGCGCCACGCTTCGATGGCAGTGCTGAAGCGAGGGTCTCTTGCCGTCATAAACTGCGCGCCGTGGTCGAAGGTGGCTGGCCCGATGCGCCGGCTCGCAAGACGCCCGCCCACGCCACGGCTTTTGTCGAGCACGAGCACGTTGCGACCGGCTTCGCGCAGGGCGGACGCGGCGGTCAGCCCCGCCATCCCTGCCCCAACGATCAAGATATCGACGCTATTTTGTGGTGTTTGCATCGTGCACTCCTGTTGTGTCTCTATCAGCAGCCCTCCAATTGCGCCAAAAATGCTTCTGCCTGCCGAACAATTGCGTCGCGGCGCTCGGCCGTCATACGCGCAAGGGTGCGGTAAGGCAGCGCCATACGCGGGTTGGGCTTGAGCCGGGTTTCATTGATGATGAGGAAATACCAATACAGGACGTTGAACGGGCAGGCTCCTGGCCCCAATTTGACCTTCGGATCGTAGGCGCAACCACCGCAGTAGTCTGACATACGGTCGATGTACGCGCCGGAAGCCGCGTAGGGCTTCGAGCCTAACAGGCCGCCGTCGGCATGTAAGGCCATGCCGTGGGTGTTCGGCAGTTCGACCCACTCGAAAGCATCGGCGTACACGCACAGGTACCACGCCTCAACCTGGGGCGGCGCGATGCCGGCCAACAGCGCAAAATTTCCGGTGAGCATCAACCGTTGAATGTGATGGGCGTATGCGTGACGGCGGGTCGCCTCGATGGTTTCCCGCAGGCATTTCATGCTGGTCTCCGCCGTCCAATAGAACTCCGGGAGCGGGCGGTTCGCGCCGAAGAAGTTTGTCTGCGCATAAGCCGGCATCTGCATCCAATAGAGACCGCGCACATACTCGCGCCATCCCGCAATCTGCCGGACGAAGCCTTCGACTGCCGGCAGCGGCGCTGCGCCGAGGCGGTAGGCGTCCAGCGCGGCTTCGCATACCTCGCTGGGTTCCAACAGCCCAATGTTGAGATACGGCGACAACAGGGAGTGAAAAAGAAAGGCTTCCCCGCTCTTCATTGCGTCCTGATACGCGCCAAACTGCGGCAGGCCGACTTCGATGAAATGCCGTAGCGCCTCCAGCGCCTCCTCGCGGGTGACGGCCCACCCAAACGGCGTCACGTCGCCGAAGTGACCGGCGAAACGCTGCTCGACGAGCGCAATGACATCGCGGGTGATCGCATCTGGGGCGAAGCGTCGTCTGGCCGGGGCGGTGAGATTGGGCGGGAGCGCATTGCGGTTCTCGGCGTCGTAATTCCACCGGCCGCCCGCTGGTTTGTCGCCGTCCATCAGCCAGCCGGTCTTGCGGCGCATAAACCGGTAGAAGAACTCCATGCGCAGCCCCTTGCGGCCTTCCGCCCACGCCTCAAACTCGGCCTGTGGGCACAAAAAGCGGTCATCTTCTCGAATCTCGACCGGGACGCCAAAGCGGCGCTCCCAGTGCTGCATCATTTCCCACACGCGCCATTCCCCCGGTTTCGTCACCACGATCCGGTCGGCGGCGTGGCGCGAAAGCGCCCGTCCGAGTTCGCCCGTGAATGAGCCTGTGTTACCTTCATCGTCGAGGTAAACGTAGTCCACGCGGATGCCCTCGGCGCGCAGCGCCTCGGCGAAGTGGCGCATCGCCGCGAGCACCAGGGCGATCTTCTGCTTGTGGTGTCGCACATACGTCGTTTCGTCGTGTACTTCGACCATCAGCACGACATCGCGGTCGCGGTCGATATCGCGCAGCGCGCTGAGCGAGCGGCTGAGTTGGTCGCCTAAGACGAGCGTTAACGTTGTCATGTGGAAAATCTCGACGGTTGCAAGCGCGCCCTCTCAGCTTTTGAGGCGCACGGTCGAGCGGCCGCCGTCCACACCGATGATCTGCCCGGTGATCCAGGACGCTTCTGGGGAAAGGAGAAAGGCGCAGAGCGATGCGATATCCTCAGGCGCGCCCAGCCGTCGCAGCGCGTGCATACCGGCAATGGCCTTCGCCATCTGCGCGTTGGCGAGCAAGTCCTGGGCCAGCGGCGTGCGCGTCAGCGAAGGCGCAATGGCATTGACGTGCACTTTGGGCGCCAACTCGGCCGCCAGCGACAACACCAACCCATTCACAGCGGCCTTCGCCATACCGAGCGAAGCGTGCAGCGTAAAGCCCTGCGATGCCGCGACGCTGGAAAAGAGCACCACCGCAGCGCCGCCAGCGCTTTTCTTGAGCGCCGGTAGCGCCGCCTGAACGGCTAACGCAGCGCCCAGGGCGTTGACGCGGAAGTCGTGCAAAAAGTCGGCCTCGGTCAGCCGTTGAAGGCTGCGCAGATTGATCGTGCCCACGGCGTAGACCAGGCCGTCCAACGGTTGTCCGGCTTCTTGCGCCACCCGTTCGAAGAGTGAAGCGTCGGTGACGTCGCCTGCGGTATAATCGGCCTCAAGCTCCGTCGCCACGGCAGCCAGGCGCGCCTCATCCCGTCCAACCAGGTGTATTTCGTAACCGCGCGTGCGGAGGATGCGGCCCGTGGTTGAGCCGATTCCCCCGGAACCACCGTAGATCAAGATTTTACGCGCCATAGAACCCCTCCTGCTGCTTTCTGCGATGCCGCTGAATAGGTGCATCGCGTGCGACCTTGTTTTGAGATGCTCGGAGTTTAGCACGGGGATCGGAAAAGGCAATAGACGCGGGGGAGTAGATCGCAATTGAGGCGTGATTTGTGGAGGATTCATTCGCCCACTTGAAGAATACCACACATACGGATTAAACGAAAAGGGGGCGCGAATTTCGCGCCCCCTTGATGTTGTGACTGTGGGTCGATGAAACTGCTTGCAGTTTAGTACATACCGCCCATATCGCCCATCCCGCCGCCGGGGCCACCCGCCGGGGCGGACTTCGGCTCGGGGATGTCGGTGATGAGCGCCTCGGTGCTGAGCACCATCGCGGCGACGGAGGCGGCGTTGAGCAGCGCGCCCTTGGTCACCTTGGCGGGGTCGATGATGCCGGCCTCGAGCATATCTACATACTCGCCGGTCATCACGTCGTAGCCGATGTGCTTGTTTTTCTTCGCCGCTTGCTTGCGGCGCACTTCGGCCAGGATCACCGCGCCGTCTTCACCAGCGTTCTCCGCGATCTTGCGGATGGGCATTTCCAGCGCCTTCTTGAGAATGGTCACGCCGGTCTGCTCGTCGGGGTAGGTCATCTTGATGTCGCCCAGGACGCTCAGCGCGTTCAGCAGCGCCACACCACCACCGGGGACGATGCCCTCTTCGACGGCAGCGCGGGTCGCGCTCAGTGCATCCTCGACACGGTGCTTCTTTTCCTTCAGCTCGGTCTCGGTCGCCGCACCCACGCGGATGATGGCGACGCCGCCAACTAACTTCGCCAGACGCTCTTGCAGCTTTTCGCGGTCATAATCGGAGGTGGAGTGCTCCATCTCGTTCTTGATCTGCTCGATGCGGCCCTGGATCAGCGCATCTTCACCGTGCCCACCGACGACAGTCGTATCATCTTTGGTGGAAATCACTTTGTCGGCGCGGCCCAGGTCGGCGAGGGTGGCGCTGTCGAGCTTGCGGCCTTCTTCCTCGGTGATGACGTGCCCACCGGTGAGGGTGGCGATGTCTTGCAGCATGGCCTTGCGGCGGTCGCCGAAGCCTGGGGCCTTGATCGCCAACGCGGTCAGCAGGCCGCGCAGTTTGTTGACCACCAGGGTCGCCAGCGCTTCACCATCGATGTCTTCAGCGATGATAACCAGGTTACGCGCGCCTTTCTGCACCAGTTTCTCCAGGATGGGGACCAAGTCTTGCGCGGCGGAGATTTTCTTGTCATGGATGAGGATGTAGGCGTCCTCGATGACGGCTTCCATACTGTCCGGGTTGGTGATGAAGTAGGGGCTGATGTAGCCGCGATCGAACTGCATACCTTCAACGTACTCGGTCTCGAATTCGAGACCCTTGGATTCTTCAACGGTGATGACGCCATCTTTACCGACCTTGTCCATCACTTCGGCGATCAGATCACCGATCGCGCGCTCCTGCGCGGAGATGGCGGCAACGTTGGCAATGTTTTCCTTGGTGTTGACTTCGACCGCGGCGTCCTTGATCGCCTCGGCGACCTTCTCGGCGGCGGTGAGGATGCCCCGCTTGAGGAGCATCGGGTTCGCACCAGCGGCTACGTTCTTCATACCTTCTTCGATGAGGACGTGCGCCAGGAGGGTGGCGGTGGTGGTGCCGTCACCGGCGATATCATTGGTTTTGGTGGCGGCTTCTTTTAAAAGCTGCGCGCCCATGTTCTCAAAGGCGTCTTCAAGTTCGATCTCTTTCGCGACGGTCACACCGTCGTGAGTGATGGTGGGGGAACCCCATTTCTTATCCAACGCCACGTTGCGGCCCTTGGGACCCAGGGTGGTCACAACCGCGTTTGCCAAAACATCCATACCATGTTTAAGTGAGGCGCGTGCCTCACTGTCAAATTGTAATTGCTTAGCCATTTTTTGCTCCTTATTAAAGAAGATATTTTACTTAACGGATTAGATTTTGAAGGGAAGATTACTCTTCGATGACACCCAAAATGTCATCCACGCGCAGGATCAACATCTCCTTCCCGTCGCGTGTTTTGAACGTTGTACCGGCGTATTTTGCGTAGATCACCAGGTCGCCCTCTTGCGGGCCGACAATTTTGCCGTCTTCGTTCTCCACTTCTACTTCGGGACCAACGGCCAGGACTTTGCCCTGTTGGGGCTTCTCTTTGGCCGTGTCGGGGAGCACCAACTGCCCACCGGCGAAGGTCATCTCGTTTTCTTCGATGGGTTCCACAATCACACGGTCATTCAAGGGTCGAATCTTTACGCTCATGACTTACCTCCACTTGATGAATTTAGGTTTTTCACGTTTGACTTTTAGCACTCTAAGACATCGAGTGCTAACTCAGTTACAATGATAGCATGGTTCATGGGGTTTGTCAAGCACTCTCGAGGTGAGAGTGCTAAAATCTAATGAAAAGTTAATATTTGAGGGTTTATTCAGGGAAGGTTTTTTACCAGAAGTACTTCAATCGGCGCGGCTGGCTCAAAATCTCTCGCTGGAAGGGCGTTGTGCTGTGTGGCGTCGCGCGCCAGCGTACCAGACTGATTTTCCCGTGCTGGAGTTCCAAGCCGGTGAGGATGCCCGGCGCAAGGCAATAGCCGGTGTTGAAGTAGGGTGTCTCGCCATACGCTGCGCTGACCGGGCGATGCGTGTGCCCGCAAATCAAGACTCGGCGTTGGGTTGCTGACCAACTCGTCAGGTATTGTTCGTAGGCGCGGGGCGTGTGTTCTTCGCCGTCACGGCATGCAATCGACGCCAGGTGCATCAACTGCAACCGTCGCCATACTTTGCGCACGACCATCCGGCTGACCTGGTAGAACATATCACTTTTGGTGTCGGCCTGATGGCCGTGGGTGACGAAGATTTGTTGCCCGGTGCGTCGTTGTTGGAGGATTAACCCTTCGCGCGCGATCAACCCGCCTTTGTTCACCGGCTGGCGGCGATTGCCGAGGATGTCGTGATTACCAAACAGCAGATGTAGCCGTTGTTGATCGGCAAACTGTTGGAATAGCGCAAAGACCTGCGCGTGGGCTGCTTGTACCGTCTCGAAGCGGCGATTTTTCCACAGTTCGTCCCCGTCTCCTACTTCGATGTAGGCAAAACCTCGATCGTAGTAATGATGCAGGGCGTGCAAAAAGAGCGATTTGTTGATGCGGAAGGCGTCCGCGCGACTGTTGTCGCCGCGGTGACTATCGCTGAAGAAGATCAGGCGCGTCGTGTCGTCAAATGCTATCGTTGGCGCGTCCTGGAATACCATATCAAGCCGGCGATGTGCCAACCTCTGATAGAAGCCGTGCATGCGCCGTTGCGGATGCGCCAGCGGTGCGTCCCAAAGACTTAGGTGTTGATCGAGTGTAACCATAATGTGCCCCACAGTATTGATATAAGATGTTATACGAACTAACCGTAACTAACTGTAACTAACCGTATTTATACTCTGCGTACCGAAATTATACCATACATGCTAAGATTGTACTATAGAGCCTAACCACGCAAATTCTTGCCCAACGAGCAAGAAACGGGCGTCGCAAGCCCTTTTTAGTTCCGGTTTATCCGGGTTAGGTCATTAGTGCTGTTGTGTGACAAACGATAAAACTCTACTTGGTCACTTTGCGATATTTGTCACTCGAAACATGTGTCATTTGACATATTTCGGATATGTTGTAGAATTTAAGCTAATTACTTTGAATCGAAACTGATGAAGATGGATACAGACCAACGCGCCCATAACGCAATACGCACACTCGCCGCCCCCAGCAATCCTTTGCTGGGGCTGTTGCTAGTTGTGTTGGTTATTATTGTGCTCCTTAGCGGGAGCACACGGGCGGTCGCGTTGGCTAGGATAAGGCCATAGTAGAACAAAGTATATCAAAAACCAGCAGAAGCCGCCCAAAAGGGCGGCTTTTTTGTTGGAGGGGGACTAGTGATTGGTAACCAGGGATTTGGGATTAGGGCTAAGGGAGGATAAATCAGCCCAGTTACCAATCCCAAGTTACCAATCCCTAACCCGGACAAGCCGGAACCAAAAAGGTTTTTCGCAGCCCGTTTTCTTGCCCGTTGAGCAAGAATTTGGGCGGTTAGGCACTAAAAACAGGAGGAGAGGGAATGAAAAAGACCGGCGCAGAAATCGTATGGACGATGTTGGAACATGAGGGAGTCGAGGTCGCCTTTGGGATTCCGGGGGGGACGATTATGCACACGTACCACCCCCGGCAGGATTACGGCGTGCATCACGTACTGGTGCGGCACGAGCAGTGCGCGGCGCACGCGGCGGATGGGTACGCGCGGGCTTCTGGCAAGGTCGGTGTGGCGATTGCGACTTCCGGGCCGGGCGCGACGAACCTCGTCACGGGTATTGCCACCGCGATGATGGACTCGTCCCCGATTGTGTGCATCACGGGGCAGGTTTCCACGCCCGTCATTGGCACGGACGCCTTCCAGGAAGTGGACATCACCGGCATCACGTTGCCGATCACCAAGCACAATTATCTGGTCTCGGATGTGGAAGAATTGGCCGAAGTCATCCACGAAGCGTTCTACATCGCGCGTAGCGGGCGTCCGGGGCCGGTGCTTGTTGACATTCCCAAAGACGTGCAGCAAAAATCCACCGAGTTCGTCCTGCCTGATGACGACGTTGACCTGCCGGGCTACCGTCCCGTGGGCAAAGGCGACACCGGCCTCGTGGCGAAGGCCGCGCAGCTCATCAATCAGGCCGAGCGACCGGTCATTTTGGCCGGGCAAGGTGTGATCATGTCCGGCGCGATGGATGCGCTGCGCGCGTTTGCCGAGAAGACGGATACGCCGGTTGCGCTCACGCTGTTGGGGAAGGGCGGTTTCCCGGAATCTCATCCCCTGGCGCTCGCGCTGATGGGGATGCACGGCGAGGTCTTCGCCAATCGTGCGATCCAGCAGGCCGATTTGTTGCTGGCCTTTGGGATGCGCTTCGACGACCGTGTGACCGGACGCCTGGACGCCTACGCGCCATTTGCGCAGAAGATTCACGTGGACATGGACGCCGCCGAACTCAACAAGGTCGTCCAGACCGATGTGGCGATTCACGGCGACCTGCGTCAGGTGCTCGAACAACTGCTGCCGTTGGTTTTCCCCAACGACCACGCCATGTGGCTAGAGCGTATCGAGGAGTGGCGCGCGCAGAGCCGTAAGCGCAACATCATCAACCGTCCCGAAAACGGTCATCTTGTCGCGGCACACTTCATCAACGAAATCTGGGAAGCCACCGAAGGACAAGCTATCGTTGTTACCGACGTGGGCCAGCACCAGATGTGGGTGGCGCAGTATTACCTCAACGATCACCCGCGCTCCCTCATCACGTCCGGCGGGCAGGGAACGATGGGCTTCGGCTTGCCCGCGGCCATCGGCGCGCAGATGGCGTGTCCCAATAAGGAAGTTTGGGTGATCGCGGGCGATGGCGGCTTCCAGATGACGATGCACGACCTGGCGACAATCGTGCAGGAGCGGTTGCCGATTCGCATTGCGATTTCCAACAACCACTACCTGGGCATGGTGCGCCAGTGGCAGGAGTTCTTCTACGACAAGCGTTACGAAGCCACACCTTTGTTGGGGCCTGATTTCGTGAAGGTAGCCGAAGCCTACGGCATCCCGGCGTGGCGCGCGCAGAATCGCCGTGAGGCGCGGGAAGCCATCGCCACTGCACGGGCCTGCAACGGTCCGGCCCTGATCGACTTCGAAATTGCCCAAGAGGGTGACGAGGCCAACGTCTACCCGATGGTGCCGACCGGCGCGGCGCTGCACGAGATGATCGAGCGCCCGGCTTATGTGGCGGCAGACTACAAAAGTCTCACAAGTCACCAAATTGAACAAGCACCGGTGATGGATACGACACTCGCATAAACAGACTTGGCGGAGACTTTTGTAGTCTTCGATGAAGGAGATATAAGATGCAAAGTACATTAGTCGCTTTAGTAGAAGATAAACCCGGTGTGCTGACGCGCGTTGCCAGCCTGTTCCGCCGGCGGAACTACAACATCGAAAGCCTGACGGTGGGCCACACCGAGAACCCCGGCGTCTCGCGGATGACGATCGTGGTCGATAGCAATCGCACCAACGTTGAGAAAGTGGCGCAGAACCTTTACAAGCTGGTTAACGTGATCAAGGTCGAAGACGTGACCGAACAGCCCAACGTGTTGCGCGACCTGGCGCTTATCAAAGTACATGCTAACGGCGGCAGCAGTCGTTCCGAGATCATGCAGCTTGTGGATACCTTCCGCGCGCGCGTCGTCGATGTGGCGCTGGATTCGCTGATGATCGAGGCGACCGGCACGGAAGACAAGATTGACGGGCTGGTCGAGGTACTCCGCCCCTACGGCATCGTCGAGATGGTGCGCACAGGTCGCGTCGCCATGGCGCGCGGCAAATCGGGGAATGGGCATAAGTAAAGAGCAAAGAGTAAAGAGTGAAGAGTGAAGAGTGAAGAGTGAAGAGTGAAGAGTGAACAAGTACCCTGTTAGACCTATTACACATTTCTCATTTCTCATTACTCATTTCTCTTAACTCTTAACTCGCAACTCTTAACTCATATCCAACACGAGGAGAGAGAGGACAATGACGAAAATTGATTTTGGTGGCGTAGTTGAAGATGTGGTGACGCGGGAGGAGTTTTCGTTGGAGAAGGCGCGCGAAGTGCTCAAGGATGAGGTCGTCGCGGTGCTTGGCTATGGTGTGCAGGGACCGGCGCAGTCGTTGAACATGCGCGAGAATGGCATCAACGTTATCGTGGGGCAGTGGAAGGGCGATCAGGCGGCGTGGGATAAGGCCGTTGCCGATGGGTGGGTTCCTGGCGAGACGCTGTTCGACCTCGAAGAGGCGGTGGATCGCGGCACGGTCATCCAGTTCCTCGTCTCCGACGCGGCGCAGATGATGACCTGGCCCCGGCTGAAGTCGCACCTCAAGCCCGGTGATGCACTGTACTTCTCGCACGGGTTCTCGATTGTCTACAGCGACCAGACCGGCGTGGTCCCGCCCGAGGACGTGGACGTGATTATGGTCGCGCCCAAAGGCTCCGGGACGAGCGTGCGGGCCAACTTCCTTGCGGGGAGCGGCATCAACGCCAGCTATGCGGTGGAGCAGGACTACACGGGCCGTGCGGAAGAGCGCGCGATCGCGCTTGGCATCGCCATTGGGGCAGGGTATTTGTTCCCCACCACCTTCCAGAACGAGGTCTACAGCGACCTCACCGGCGAGCGCGGTGTGTTGATGGGCGCGCTGGCGGGCATCATGGAAGCGCAGTACAACCTGCTCCGCAAGCACGGCCACACGCCGAGCGAGGCGTTCAACGAGACCGTCGAGGAACTCACGCAGAGCCTCATCCGTCTGGTCGATAAAAACGGCATGGATTGGATGTACGCCAATTGCTCCACCACCGCGCAGCGCGGCGCGCTCGACTGGCGGCACCAGTTCCGCAAGGCCGTAGAGCCGGTCTTCGATTGGCTGTACGAGAGCGTCGTCTCCGGCGAGCAGACGCGCATCGTGCTCGAGACCAACAGCGCGCCCGATTACCGGGAGAAACTCGGCGAAGAACTGCGCGAGATGCGCGAATCGGAGATGTGGCGCGCGGGCGCAGCGGTGCGGTCGTTGAGGCCGGAGAATTGGGGGAAGTAAAGGGTAAAGGGTAAAGGGTAAAGGGTAAAGGGTAATGAGAAATGAGTAACGAGTAATAGGATTCCTTCACTCTTTACTCATCACTCTTTACTCGTTACCCTGAACGAGGAGAACTCAATGTCTGATGACGGGGTTGGCATTAAGGACAAAGTCGCCATTTTCGACACGACGCTGCGGGATGGGGAGCAGTCGCCGGGCGCGGCGCTGAACATTGACGAGAAGATCGAGATCGCCCGCGTGTTGCAGGATATGGGCGTGGACGTGATCGAAGCGGGGTTCCCGATTTCGTCGCCCGGTGATTTCAAGGCCGTGCAGCGCATCTCGCAGGAGATCCGCAACTGCACCGTGTGTGGCTTGACCCGCGCGCGCCAGGCGGACATCGATGCGGCGGTCGAAGCGCTCAAGGATGCGGCGCGACCGCGCATCCACACGGGCCTGGGTGTCTCGGACGTTCACATCCAGCACAAGCTGCGCACCACCCGCGAAAAGGCGCTGG